>Ga0335073_10003248_pt1 | contig 22606 bp, 23 predicted proteins | sample Lox_Sample_22_FD_207093 | JGI IMG/M metagenome (GOLD analysis project Ga0335073, IMG submission 207093) | Soil microbial communities from Loxahatchee National Wildlife Refuge, Florida, United States - Lox_Sample_2.2 | ecosystem: Environmental > Terrestrial > Soil > Wetlands | place: USA... | reverse complement strand
TCCCGAGCTCGCGACCTGGCTCACGGACCGGTCGGTCCACTTCGACCGGATGTTCCGGGGGGAGTCCTTGGTCGAGCGCGTGCGGGCCGCCTCCAGCCGCCGTGACGTCGCCGACGGGGCGGTCGAGTACCTCCGCTTCCTCGGCCGGCACCCGCGGGAGTGGTCCGCCGCGCTCAACGTCTGGTCGGCCCCGCTCTACGCAGGCGGCTACCTGCTGCTCCCCGGGATCACCCGACGGATGGCGATCACCCGGCCGACGGCGGGCCGAGGGTGACCCGGTCCGGGGCGGTCGGCGTCCCATCGTCGGGGGGTGCCGGAATCCGCCACCGACCGGTCGGCGCCGTCGACCGGATCCGCTCCGCCGCCTGACGGCAGTACTCGGGCGAAGAGTCGATGTGCAGGTAGTGCCGCCCGAGCCGGCGGGCGACCGCCGCGACGGTGCCCGTCCCCCCGAACATGTCGAGCACCACGTTCCCCTGGTAGCTGTAGAACTTGACGAGCCGCTCGATCAGCGCCTCGGGGAACGGCGCGGGGTGCCCGCGGCGGCGTCGCTCGGGCGGGATCTTCCAGAACCCGTCCGAGAACCGCTCGAACTCCTTCGAGCTGATGTCGATCGCCGCCCGATCGCCGGGCAGCTGCCACTGCCCTTTCGAGAACACCAGCACGTACTCCCAGGAGGGGACGATGTGCGGGTTCGACGGGCTCCGCCAGGAGCCCCAGGCGGTCCGCCGCCCCATCGTCTGCTTGTACCAGATGATCTCGGTGCGCATGATGTAGCCCAGGTCGCGCAGGTCGGTCGAGAGCTCGTGGTGGAGCGGACGGAAGTCCTTGATCGACGTCGGCGCCACGTTCAGGACGAACCGGCCGCCGGGGACGAGCACCCGGTGGAGGGACGCCCAGACGCCCTTGAGCCACCGCCGATACTCGACGGGACTTCGGTCGTCGCCGTAGCCGCGGTACTCGATGCCGAGGTTGTACGGCGGACTCGTGATCGCGAGGTGGACGCTCTCGGCGGGCAGCGCGTCGAGCGTCGCCCGGGCGTCCCCGCAGACGACGCGGTCGAAGCTCCGGTCCGCCCCCGTCATCCGGGGCCACCGGCCCGGCGCCGGAACGCCTCGGAGACCGCGCTCAGGAACCCCGGCACGAGCGGCCGCGCCTCCGCGCCCGCACGGTCGACCCAGACGAACGCGTCGTGCTCGCGGGGATCGAGCCGCACGGGCGTGCGCGATCGGATCGTGCACAGGTACTTGATCGACACGACCCGAACGCGCTCGCCGCTCGCGACCTCGGTCTCGAAGCTCGAGATGTGGTACGGATCACCGATCGCGATCGCGAGTCCGGTCTCCTCGCGGACCTCGCGCCGGAGCGCGTCCTCGAGCTCCTCGCCCTCCTCGACCGTTCCGCCGGGGAGCTCCCATCGGCCGGGGAAGTCCGCGACCCGACGGATCAGCAGGAGCTGCCCATCGTGGAAGATCGCGGCGCCGACCACGACGCCCGCGCGCAGAGGACGGCTCACGATCGCGGGAGGACCCGTCGGCGTTTCAGCGTTTGGTCCCCCGCGGGGTCCCGTACCGCCGCGGGGCCACCAACCGTATAATCTCGTCCGGTTCGACCACCGCCGGTTCGCATGCCCACCGTGCTCGCCGTCCCGAAGGAGGTCGCCCCGGGCGAGACCCGGGTCGCCCTCGTCCCCGAGGTGGTGCAGCGGCTGACGAAGGCCGGGGCGACGGTGGTCGTCGAGTCGGGCGCCGGGACGCTCGCCCGGTTCCCGGACGCCGCGTACGTCGCGGCCGGAGCGCGCATCGAGCCCGACCGCGCCGCGCTCTTCGGCGGCGCGACGATCGTGCTCAAGCTGCAGATCCCGACCCTCGAGGAGATCGGGCTCGCGAAGCCCGGCACGATCGTGGTCGCGGTGATGAACGCGGCCCGGAATCTCGACCGGGTCGCGAAGATGCGGGACGCGGGGCTCACCGCGTTCGCGCTCGAGCTGCTCCCGCGGATCTCCCGCGCGCAGAGCATGGATGTCCTCTCCTCGCAGGCGACGGTCGCGGGATACCGCGCGGCCCTGATCGGCGCCGAGCTCTGCCCGAAGTTCTGGCCGATGCTGACGACCGCGGCCGGCACGATCCGCCCGGCGAAGGTTCTGATCCTCGGCGCCGGGGTCGCGGGCCTCATGGCGATCGCGACCGCGCGGCGGCTCGGGGCGATCGTCGAGGCGTACGACGTCCGGCGCGCGGCCGGCGAGCAGGTCCGCAGCCTGGGAGCGAAGTTCCTCGAGCTCCAGATCAACGCCGAGGGGAGCGGCGGGTACGCCCGCGAGCTCACGCCCGAGGAGAAGGTCCAGGAGCAGGAGATGCTCGCGAAGGCGGTCGCGGACGCGGACGTCGTGATCACGACCGCCGCGATCCCGGGGCGTCGCGCCCCGATCCTGGTCCGCAAGGAGATGGTCGACCGGATGCGACCCGGCGCCGTGATCGTCGATCTCGCCGCCGAGACCGGCGGGAACTGCGAGCTCACGAAGCCGGGCGAGGAAGTCGAGGTCGCGGGCGTCCGGATCGCGGGGCCGCTCAACCTCCCGAGCCAGCTGCCGTTCCACGCGAGCCAGATGTACGCGAAGAACCTCGAGTCGTTCCTCGGCCTGCTGCTCGACAAGAGCGGCGCGGTCGTGCCCGAGTTCTCGGACGAGGTGCTCGCCGCGAGCCTGCTCGTCCAGGGGGGCCAGGTCCGCCACCGGCCGACGGCCGACCTGCTCGCGGGGGCAAAGTAGGATGGCGGCCGACCTCTGGACGGCGCTCTTCATCGCGATCCTCGCGGCGTTCACCGGCTACGAGGTGATCGGCCGGGTCCCGGTCCTCCTCCACACCCCGCTGATGAGCGGGTCGAACTTCATCCACGGGATCGTGCTGGTCGGCGCGATCGTCGCGCTCGGCTTCGCGACCTCGCCGCTCGAGCAGGCGGTCGGGCTCGTCGCCGTGATCATGGGCGCGATGAACGTGACCGGCGGCTACGTCGTCACCGAGCGGATCCTCGCGATGTTCGACCGCTCGAAGAAGAAGGGGGGCGGGCCGTGAGCGCGTGGATCTCCGACGCGGTCAACGCGGTCTACGTCGTCGCGATCCTCGTCTTCATCCTGGGCCTCAAGGCGATGAGCTCGCCCGAGACCGCGCGGCGCGGGATCGTCTTCGCCGGGATCGCGATGCTGGTCGCGGTCGTCGTCACGTTCTTCATCGCCGGCCTCTCGAACTTCGCGCTGATCGCGATCGGCGTGATCGTCGGCGGCGGGATCGGGTTCTACTGGGCCCGCGTCGTGAAGATGACCGCGATGCCCCAGATGGTCGCCGTCTTCAACGGGATGGGCGGCGGGGCGGCCGGTGCGATCGCCGCGGTCGAGCTGCTGGGCTCCCTCTCCGCCGGCGCGACCACGGGGCTCAGCATCGCGGGCGCGGTGATCGGGTCGACCTCGATCGCGGGGAGCGTCATCGCGTTCCTGAAGCTCCAGGGCTGGATGCGCTCGAAGCCGATCGTGCTGCCCGCCCGGCAACCGATCAACCTCGCGGTGCTCGTCGTCGGCGTCGGGTTCGGGGCGTACGCGGTCGCGACGACCTCGACGCTGTTCCTCCTCCCGTTCTTCCTGCTCCTCCTGCTCTACGGGGTCCTCCTCACGCTGCCGATCGGCGGGGCGGACATGCCGGTCGTCATCAGCCTGTTCAACGCGCTCACGGGGATCGCGGTCGCGCTCGACGGCTTCGCGCTCGTGAACGGTCCTCTCGGGGACGCCGGCTACGCGATGGTCATCGCGGGCACGCTGGTCGGGGCGGCGGGGTCGCTCCTGACGATCCTGATGGCGCGCGCGATGAACCGGTCGATCGCGAACGTCCTGTTCGGCGCCTTCGGGGCGACGGAGGAGACCGGCGTGACGATCGCCGGCCAGATGAAACCGATCGAGGCGGAGGACGTCGCCGTGATGATGGCCTACGCGAACGAGGTGATCATCGTGCCGGGGTACGGGGTGGCGGTCGCCCAGGCGCAGCAGAAGGTCAAGGAGCTCGCCGATCTCCTCGAGCAGAAGGGCGTGACCGTGAAGTTCGCGATCCACCCCGTCGCGGGCCGGATGCCCGGACACATGAACGTCCTCCTCGCCGAGGCCGGGATCAGCTACGACAAGCTGTTCGATCGCGACGAGATCAACGACGAGTTCGCGAACGCCGACGTCGCGCTCGTGATCGGGGCCAACGACGTCGTCAACCCGGCCGCCCGTCGGGCGGGGAGCCCGCTCCAGGGGATGCCGATCCTCGACGTCGACCACGCGAAGAACGTGATCGTGATCAAGCGCGGGCAGGGCAAGGGGTTCGCCGGGATCGAGAACGACCTGTTCTACAAGGACAACACGCGCATGCTCTACGGGGACGCGCAGCAGGTCGTCGGCAAGCTCGTCCAGGCGCTCAAGAGGTCGTAGGCGCCCCGGTCGCGGGCGCCCGGCCGGCCGAGCGGTCCCACCGGACCAGGTCGTAGAGGAGGCCCGCGAGCAGGACGCTCACGAGCACGTCGAGGAGGTCGTACGGCCAGAGCACGCCGAGCCCGACCACCCCGTAGAGGTACCCCACGTAGTAGGCGGCGGTCCCGGCGACCCCGATCGCCCAGAGCCACGCCCGGGGCCGGCCGGGGACGAGCGCCGCCGGCAGCAGCCACGCGAGGATGTTGAACGACAGGTACTGGGTGGCCAGCGCGATCGCGACGAGCGTGATCGCGGCGGCGCCCACGGCGGTCGACGCCCGCCACCACACGAGCCCGACGACGATCACGATCGCCGCGGCCTGCAGGGCCGGGATCGCGAGGCCCGCGGGGAGCCATCCCTGCGCGAGGAGCGGGCCCCAGAAGTTGAGCGAGAACGACCGCCGCCCGACCTCCCCCGCGAAGACGAGGTCGAAGAACCCCCGCCCGTAGGCCAGGTACGTCCCGCCGGTCACGAGGGCGAACGCCGCGACGGCCACCGCGCCCGAGACGAACGGCCGGGAGAACCGCCCCGTCGCGCCGACGCTGGGGAAGAGGGACGGGAACCGGCCGGTCGCGAGCACCCCGCCCACCGCGCCGGCGATCGGACCGCCCCTCGCCGCGAGCGCGAGCGTCGCGAGGACGGCGAGGGGGACCAGCATGTTGCTCGCCCCGTCGATCTGCACGACGGCGAGCGGCAGGTACAGGAGCGACGTCGCGACGGCGAGCGCGGCCCCGCGACCGGCGGGTCCGGCGACCCACCACGTCAGGGGCAGCACGAGCACCGTGACCGCGCCCCAGACGACCGCGATGCCGGCGAGGCCCCCGAGGCTGCCGAGCGCGTTGACGACCACGGTCGCGAGCCCGTACGGGATCGCGACGGTCGACCCGCAGTTGGCGACCTGGAACGGGTCGCCGCCGCTCAGGAAGGCCCGCCCCGAGGCGAGGAAGGCGAGGGCGTCGCTGGCGCCGGCCGCGCGCGCGCAGCTGTAGAGCCCGAACGCGAGGTCGTACGCCACGACCGCCCCGTACACCGCGGCCGCCCCGACCGCGAGCGTCCACCATCGCACGAAGGCGCCCAGGACCGAGGCTCCGACCCGGGCGAGGCGCCCCGGCGCGACCAGCAGCACGAGTCCGGCGCCGCCGACCCCGACAACGAACGCGACCTGTAGATCGGCGAGCCCCGTCAGCATCCCCGCGACCGGTCCGGCGCGCGCGCGGGTGCGGCGAACGGGTCGGGTCCCATCCCGAGGCGCGCCATCCGGGTCGGGGGGTTAAGACTGTTCGGCGGACGCGAGGTTCACGGGACCAGGACCGCGGCCCCCTCGATCCGGCCGCTCCTCAGCCGGGCGAGCGCCTCGTTCGCCTCCGCGAGCGGGAAGCGGGTCGTCGTCGTCCGCACCGGGATCTCGGCCGCGAGCGGGAGGAACTCCTCCCCGTCCCGCCGGGTGAGGTTGGCGACCGATCGCACGCCCCGCTCCTCCCACAGGAGCCGGTACGGGAACGACGGAAGGTCGCTCATGTGGATCCCGGCGCAGACCACAGTGCCGCCCTTCGCGGTCGCGGCGAGGGCCGTCGGCACGAGGTCTCCGACCGGCGCGAAGATCAGGGCGGCGTCGAGCGCCCGCGGCGGTGCCTCGTCGGACCCCCCGGCCCAGTCGGCGCCGAGCGACCGGGCGAACGCCTGGCCCGCCGCGTCCCCGGGGCGGGTGAAGGCATAGACCTCCTGGCCGCGGTGGTGGGCGACCTGGGCCGTGATGTGGGCCGACGCGCCGAAACCGTACATCCCGACGCGGTGCGCGTCGCCGGCGAGGCGGAGCGCGCGGAAGCCGATGAGGCCCGCGCACATCAGCGGAGCCGCGGCGACGTCGTCGAAGACCGGCGGCACCGGGAACGAGTATCGCGCGTCCGCGGTCACGAGCTCCGCGTAGCCCCCGTCGCGATCGTAGCCGGTGAACCGCGCCCGGTCGCAGAGGTTCTCCCGGCCGCTGCGGCAGAACGCGCACTCCCCGCACGTCCAGCCGAGCCACGGCACCCCGACGCGGTCGCCGCGCCGGATCCCGACCACGGCCGGTCCGATCTCCTCGACCTCGCCGATGATCTCGTGGCCGGGGACCAGCGGGAGCTTCGGCCGGGGGAGCTCGCCGTCGACGATGTGGAGGTCGGTCCGGCAGACCCCGCACGCTCGGACCCGGAGGCGCACGTCGTGCGGTCCCACCGGATCGGCCGCCCGGTCCGTCTCGAGGCGCAGCGGTTCCCGGACGGCCGAGAGGACCATCGCGTGCATGACCCGGATGGGCGCGGCCAGATTCGAACTGGCGACCTTCACCGTGTCAGGGTGACGTCATAACCACTAGACTACGCGCCCTGCGGCGGCCCACCGACGCTCGGTTCTTAGCCCTGTCGGGGCGCGCACGTCACCCGTACCCGCCGGGGAACTGGCTCGGGTCCGGGTGGTCGTTCCAGTTGTAGTAGCCCATCGATTGCCGCTGGGCCTCGGTCGTCTCCTGGCGGAGCCCGCCCTGGAGCGAACCGTACACCTCCTTGATCTGCTCCTCGATCGAGCGCGCCCGCCCGAGCGCTTCCCGCATGTGCCGCTCCTCGATGTACTCCGAGCCCGAGACGGCCGCGAGGTCCCCGGCGGTACGGATCAGACCCCCGAGCTCGCGCAGGCGCAGGGTGAGCGCGTTCCGCCGCCCGTCGAGCGCCTCCGCGCGGCGGCGGGCCTCGCGGATCACCTCGAGGACGGCCGCGCGCGTCGCGGGCCGGATGCGCCCGTCGACCGCGATCTCCTGGGCGCAGAACTGGGCGAGGCGCAGTCGGTTCGCGTCGGTGTCCGGCATCGCGGTCTCCAGCAGGACCTCGTAGCCGCTGCCGGCGATCCGGGAGCGGAGCGGCGACAGGATCCGGTGCAGGTCCTGGATGTTGGCCGCCGCGACGAGGATGAAGTCGCACGGGACGCCGTCCACGCGGACCGCCGCTCCGCCGCTCTGCGGGTTGCGGCCGGTGATCGGGAAGCGGTGCTCCTGCATCGCGGTCAGGATGTGGCGCTGGAGGTAGCCGAGGTGAGGGAGCTCGTCCAGGAACAGCACCCCGTCGTGGGCCTCGTGGATCGCGCCCGCGATCACCCGCTCGTACGGCAAGGTCCCGAGCTGGGGGTGGCCCCCGTACGGGTCGTGACGCACGTCGCCCAAGAGCTCGGTCTCGCTCGCGCCGGTCGCCATCACGAAGGTGTTGCGGTCGAGCTTCACCAGGACCTTCCGGGGGCTCTCGTGCTGCAGCGTGCGCCGGCGCTCGAGCGCGCGCTGGTCGAGGACCTTGATGTGGTCGCCGGCGCGCTCGTAGGCGACGACCTCCTCGACGCCGTTCCGCAGGCGGGTCGTGCGCACGGTCTCCTGGGGGTTCCCGCCCGGGCTCGCCGTGAGCTCGAGGATGCCGCCGACCAGGTCGCGGAACGGGTTGCCGCTCCCCGAGACGCTCGGCAGGACCTGCTTCAGATTGTTGCAGCTCGGGCAGTAGCGCTCGGTGGGCAGGGAGTAGAAGCTGCAGCGCGGGCAGCGGTAGCCGAGCCGTTCGGCGACCGACGCCGGCGCCTCGGTCGGGAGGATCATCTCGCCCTCCACGGACCGCGCCGCCTCGCGCTCCCGATACACCTCCTCGCGCGTCACGACCTCGATGCTCGGCCGCTCGGGGTTCTCGGGGTTGTGGACGACGCGGAGCTCGGTGCGGGGCCGGTCGAGGTGGAGCGCGAGCGCCTGCGCCGTCATCGATTTCCCGATCCCCGGGGGGCCGACGAGCAGGAGGTGGCGCCGTTGGTAGGCCGCGATGCGAGCGATCTCGACCGCCTTCTCCTGACCGATCACGCGCTGGAGCGGATCGGTCGGGATCGGGATCTGCGCCGTCGTCTCGATCTCGTCGAGCGAGGCGGGCAGCCGGTGGGCCGGCTCGGTCTCGGTGGCGACCACGGTACCCCTCGAACGCCGAAGGACCGTAAAGGGTTGGCCGCGGGACCTTTCGGTCCCGCGGCGGGCGGGAGAGGGCCCTAGCGGGCCATGCCGAGGTCGGCCTTGGTGAAGACCCGGACCTGCTCGGGGATCTTGCCGACCGGACCGAGGCGGCTCGCGACGACGGTGCCGATCCCCTTCTCCTGGGCGACGTCGACCAGGCGCTGGCTGACGATCCCGTCGAAGACGAGCGCCTTGGCCGGGGTCGAAAGCGCGGCGAGCGCCTCGTACATCTCCTTGATCGGCGCCTCGCCGACGACCGCGTCGTCCGGGCCGACGAACAGCGCGCGCGAGGCGTTCTCGATCCCGTTCAGGAGCTCGAAGTAGTGCGCCAGGTCCGGCGGGAGCGGCGCCGCCACGGGCGGGGGCGGCGGCGGAGGCGGGGCGCGCTGCGGCGGGGGCGGCATGCGCTCGCGGTCCTCGCGCCGGCCACCGCCGTTGCGGTCGTCGCGGCGCTCGCCGCGGTTGCCGCCGTCGCCGCGGTCCTCGCGGGGCTCGCGCGTCGCGCCCGTCGACTCGAACCCGCTCATCTCCAGGTACTGGTTGATCGGGATCTTGTTCCTCAGGCACTTCAGCAGCTGCTTCTGCGTCAGCTCCTCGACCTCGCTGCCGCGCGGAGCGCGGGCGACGAAGTCGACGTCCATGGTCTGGAGCATCTCCCGCAGGATCAGCTCGCCGGCGCGGTCGCCGTCGGTGAAGGCGGTGACCGTCTTCCCGCGCGAGAGGTCCTTCACGGTCTGCGGGACGCTCGTCCCCTCGACCGCGATGACGTTCTTGATGCCGCAGCGGAGCAGGTTCAGCACGTCGGAGCGGCCCTCGACGACGATGAGCGCGTCGGCCTGGTCGATGTTCGGGCCGGCGGGGAGGTGCTCGGTCCCGTAGGTCGTGATCTCGTCGACCTGGACCGCCTTACGGACGGCCTCGGTCAGGTCGACCCCGACCCCCTTCGACTCCTCCTGGAGCCGGCCGAGGATCTCCTTCGCCCGCTCGACGACCTTCTGGCGCTTCGAGATGCGGATGTCCTCGACGGAGACGATCTCGATCTTGGCCCGGCACGGACCGATGCGGTCGACGGTCTCGAGGCCCGACGCGAGGATCGCGGTCTCGACCTGGTCGAGCGAGGAGGGGATGATGATCTCGCCCTCGCTCTTGCCCTTGCGGCTGTCGATCTCGACCTCGATGCGGCCGATCCGGCCGGACTTCTGGAGGTCGCGCAGGTCGAGCTCGTCCCCGAGCAGGCCCTCGGTCTGTCCGAACACCGCGCCGACGACGTCGGGCTTGTCGATGACGCCCTCGGCGGCGATGCGGGCTCGGATCTGGTACTTGGCGGCGCTGGGATCGTTGGTCATGGGTTCGGTTTCTCCTTGGGGGACCCGCCCCCGCACTCGCGGGGGGGCCCGAGGAAGAACTAGTGGCGCCGGACGACGCCGGGCGATTCGCCGAGCCTACGACAGACGAGAGGGCGGAACATGAGTCGTGAGTCCGGGATCTCCGGGCGACGTCCGGAGTTGCCTCCGTTCGTCCCCTGGTGGGGTCCTTGCAACGACATGAGCCGGGCGGCGTATTTAAGCGGCGGGGGTCCGCGGGCGATGCCCCGCGGCTCAGGGCGGGGGCGGCGGAGGGGGCGGGACGGGCGGCGGCGCCCAGCCCCCCGACGGGAACGCCAGCGTCTCCGGGACCGGCGGCGCGGGGCTGAGCGGCGTCGGCGCCCGGAGCCACTCGCCGTAGGCTGACCGCATCATCAGGAAGCCGATGACCAGCAGCACCGGACCGACGATTGCGAGCACGTAGAGCGCCGCCGTCGCGAGGGTCGCCTCCGCCAGGATCCCGAGGATCGCGCCGACGAGGATCACCGACCGAGCGCGCTCGAGCCGCGACTTCGTGCCGGGCGACGCGATTGACGCGAGCGATCGCATAAGGCTCCGGCTCGCGAAGAAGTACAGGAGGAAGGTGAGGAGGACGGTCACGACGGCGACGACGATCAGCAGGACGATGTACGCGGACAGCGCGTTGGCCGCCGCCGTGCTCGCGGACTCGTGGTTGTTCACGTCGTTGAGTAGCGTGCCAAGGATCAGGAGCACGAGCACCACCGCGAGCGCGATCCCGAACAGGAAGGTCGCGATCCACGTGTAGACCGTGAAGGAGTAGTCACGCTCGGCTTGGTGGGCGGAGGTCTGGTGGGCGGCGCCGTACTCGGAGCTCGCGGCGTTCAGCTCCTTGACGCCGCCGCGCCAGGTGAGCCAGGCGACGATCGTCAGGATGAATCCCCCGAACGCCACGATCTCGCCCGCGATCTCGATCGCGGCGGAGCTCGACTCGATGAGGCCGCTGATCCCGCTGCCGCCGTAGTTCCCGACGACGTAGGCGCCGGTCGCGAGAACGATCGTCGCGGCGAGGGCCGTGTACACGACGGTCAGGAGGGGCACGACGGTGTAGATCGTCAAGCTGGTCTGGATGCGCTGGACCGCCCGGTACGTGCGCGACCGGAGGGGGTCGGTCGGGAGCGCGGCGGCCCAGGCCGGGGGCGGCGGAGGCGGCGGGGCGTACGGGACTCCCATGGGGGCCTCGCCGGTCGGCACGTCCCCGCCGGATACTAGTACCCTTGGTCCGAGGTGCAACGGGTCGCGCGAGCGAGCCTCCCCGGCCCGGTCGACGCCCCATTTCGTCGGATCCGCCGCCGAGGCGCGTGCTCTCGAACCGACACTCTTTATATCGGGCTCCTCTAGGCCGCCTCGGAGCGAATCCTCAATGCCCCGTCGCGCCCGCAAAGCCGCGCCGGACCCCGACCCCGATGTGCCCGCGACCGAAACCAAGCCGGAGGACGACTTCGTCTCCGCGCTGAAAGGCGACCTCGCGCGCACGCAACAGGAGGCGGATCAGAAGAACGCGGGCGAGGACACGAGCCGCCGCGCGAAGCTGAACCGCCGGCTCCTCCAGGACCTCTGGGAGGTCCACAACCAGTTCGAGGAGGCGGGGATCCACCTCGCGATCGATCCGTCGCAGACGCTCTTCGCCACGTTCGTCGAGTACCCCACGACCTGGATGTTCAAGGACAACTTCGACTTCGGCGCGGTCAAGACGGTCGAGCTCGCGGACCGGGCGCAGGGCTGGCTCGGGTTCACGCTCCGCACCTGGTACTACCGGACCCCCGAGGGGAAGACGCACCTCCGGTCGATCTTCGAGTGGTGCGACGGCGAGAGCTACCACCGCTACTCGGGATGGATGCGGATGATGAGCCAGGCGGTCCTCTACGACGCGGCGGAGGACGACGTCGACCTGAAGCAGGTCCACCAGGTGCTCCGGGACGTGGTCGTGCACTGGTACGCCGCGCATCTCGAGCGGACCCCCGAGGCGTTCGTCGCGCACCTCAAGGAGAAGTATCCGAAGGGCGCGTCGTACGCGAAGGAATCGTACCGCTGAGCGGACGGCCCGTCGGAGCGCGGCGCTCCGGCAAGCCTTGAAATAACCGGCGCGGCCTCGGACGCGCCCGACGGCGGTCCGGGCCGGGCGACGTCCCGTGGGGCCCGACGACGTCGAGGGGGGACCGGTTGGCCCAGGACCTGCGCGAGCACCTCGTCTCCTACTTCGAGGCGCACCACGCGCTGGTCGAAGCGTCCGCCCTCCAGCTGCTGCTCACCGACCGCCAGCCCCTGCTGCTCTCCCGCGAGCTTCTCGAGCATCGTCCCTCGGACTCTCCGTTCGTGACGCGCGAGATGGTCGAGGCCGCCCTCGCCCGCCGGCGGGGGTCGGCGGCGGCGGCCCCGGTCGGGCTCCGCCCGGCGGCGCGCCCGGAGGACGTGCTCGCGCCGGTGCCGTTCGCGATCGTGCGCGAGGGGTTCACGGGCCCCCCCGTCGCGTCGGACCCCCTCGCCGCGTACTCGACGCTCTTCCAGTCCCGCTACCGCGAGCTCGCCCGGCTCCTCCGGGGCCGGTCCGACCTCGGCAACCTCCGACCGGTGCGCGACCTTCGGGCCGGGGACGGCGCCGCGAGCGTGATCGGCCTCGTGCGCGAGGTGCGCACGACGCCGAAGCACCATCTCATCGTCACGCTCGACGACGAGAGCGCTTCGCTCACCGTGCTGGTGCCGCGCGACTCCCCGATCGCGCGCACGACGATCCTGCCGGACGAGGTCGTGGGACTTCGGCTCGAGTTCTCCCGGGAGCGAGGGCGGATCCCGCGCGCGGTGCACCTCGAACGCCCGGAGGTCCCTGTGGCCCGGACTCCGCGCCGGGCGTCGCGCGCCCGCAGCGCGCTCTTCCTCTCCGACCTCCACATCGGCAGCCGGTCGTTCCTCGCGGAGAGCTGGGCGCACTTGGTCGAGTTCCTCCACGGGCGCGGACCGCGCCCCGAGCTGGCGGCGGCGATCGACCACGTGGTCGTCGCGGGCGACCTCGTCGACGGGATCGGGATCTATCCGCAGCAGGAGCGCGACCTCGCGATCGCGGACGTGGTCGAGCAGTACGCCGAGCTCGGCCGACGCCTCGCGGAGCTGCCCGCGCGCCTCACAATCGTCGTCGTGCCCGGGAACCACGATGCGGTGTGCCCCGCCGAACCGCAGCCCGGACTCCCCGCCTCGCTCGCCGCGTCGCTCCCGCCCAACGTCCGGTCGCTGGCGAACCCGTCGACGTTCGCGCTCGAGGGGGTCGTCGTGACCGCGTACCACGGGCGCAGCTTCGACGACCTCATCCCCGCGCTGCCCGGGACGAGCTACGCCCGCCCGACCGAGGTGATGAAGCGGATGCTCGCGATGCGCCATCTCGCGCCGATCTACGGCGATCGCACCCCTCTCGCCCCGCTCCCGCGCGACGGGCTCGTCCTCGACCCCGCGCCGGACATCCTGGTCACCGGCCACGCGCACACCTACGGCGCGGACCGGTACCGCGGCGTGCTCCTGCTCAACGCGTCGACCTGGCAGGCCGAGACGGAGTACCAGCGGATGCGGAACATCAGTCCCGTCCCCGCGCACGCGGCCGTGGTCGACCTCGCGACGCTGGAGCTCACCTCGCTCGACTTCTCCGCCGGCGATCCGGTCCTGGCGGAGGCGGGCCGATGAGCCCGTACCCGGCCGACCCCGAGTGGGCGCGCGGGCCGATGCGCCTCGTCCTCACCACGTACCCCAGCCGGTCCGCGGCCCTCGCGGCGGTCGCCGGGGCCGTCGACCGTCGGCTCGCAGCCTGCGGCAGCCTCGTGCCGATCGAGTCGAGGTTCGTCTGGCGCGGGGCGGTCGAGACGCAGGCCGAAGCGCTCGTGATCTTCAAGACCGTCCCGAAGCGCGTGGGGGCGCTGTTCCGCTTCCTCGAGACCGGCCATCCGTACGACGTGCCCGAGATCGTGGAGCTCGACGTGCCGCGGGTCGCACCGGGATATCTTGCCTACCTCGCGGACGCGCTCGATCGGTCGTCCGGTCCGCTCGCGGCGGAGCTGGTCAGGCGTCGGGCAGGACGACCAGCCCGGGGAGCTCGAGGCCCTGCACGAACTCGAGCGCGGCCCCGCCCCCGGTCGAAACGAACTGGAACCCGCCGATGACGCCCAGGTCCTGGGCGATGCGGGCGGAGTCGCCGCCCGCGGCGACGTGGTAGCCGGGGATCGCGGCCAGGCTCCCGAGCACCTCCCGCGTGCCGCCCGCGAACCGAGGGTCCTCGGCCCGGCCCAGCGGCCCGTTCCAGAAGACCGTGCGCGCGCCCTGGAGGGCCTCGCGGAACCGTGCCCGCGACGCGGGCCCGATGTCGTAGGCCCGGGCGTCCTCGGGCACCGCGCTGATCGGAACGACCTCGACGGCGCCGCCGGGCCGCTCGACCACGAGGTCGGTGGGCAGCTCGATCTGGGTCCCGGCCGCGCGGGCCGCGCGGCCGAGCTCGTCGACCGCGGCGACCAGGTCGGACTCGACCGGCGTCGCCCCGAGGTTCGCCCCCGCGGCGACGAGGAACGGATAGCAGAGGGCCCCTCCGATGAGCAGGGTCGTGGCGCGTCCGCAGAAGCTCGTCAGCAGCGGGAGCTTGTCGGCGACCTTCGCTCCGCCGAGGATCGCGACGTACGGGGTCTCGGGCCGCTCGATGAGCCGCGAGAGCTCGCGGATCTCCCGCTCGACCAGGAGCCCGGCGACGGACGGAAGGCGCTGGGGCACGCCGACGGTCGACGCGTGCGCGCGGTGCACGACGCCGAAGGCGTCCTCCACGAACAGCTCCCCGAGGCGCGCGAGCTGGCCCGCGAACGCGGGGTCGTTCGCCTCCTCGCCCGGGTGGAATCGGAGGTTCTCGAGGAGCAGGAACTGGCCGTTCTCGAGGCGCGACACGAGGTCGAGCGCGCGCATCCCCACGATGTCGTCCGCCAGCGGCACGGGCTGGCCGAGGATCGCGCTCAACCGGTGCGCGATCGGTTTCAGCGAGAGCTTCGGGTCGTGCCGGCCCTCGGGCCGGCCCAGGTGGCTCATGAGGATCGTCCGGGCTCCGGACGACCGAAGGTGGTTCAGCGTCGGAAGGGCCTCGCGGATGCGCCGGTCGTCGGCGACCTGACCGCTCGCGTCCTGGGGCACGTTGAAATCGACGCGGACGAGGACCCGACGCCCGCGGACCGCCGCGGAACCGATCCCCCGCTTCGCCGCCATCCGGACCCCGGGGAGGTCGCTCGCGCTAAGAGGGTTGTGCTGGGGAGGGCGCGGCGCCGGGGCGACCGCTGAGGCGCCGGAGGACGGCCCGCGTCGCCGGCAGGTCGACGCCGTGCGCCTCCGCGGTCCTCAGGATCTCGCCCGAGATCGCGTCGATCTCGGTCGGCCGTCCCCGCTCGACGTCCTGGAGCATGCTCGAGCGGTTGTCGGCCGTCGCGCGCACGACCCGGTCGAGCGACCGGTCCGCCTCGTCGTCCGAGAATGGGAACCCCGCGAGCCGGGCCGCGCGCTGGGCCTCGCGGAGAAGGGCCCGCGCCTCCTCCCGGTAGGGGGACTCGCCGAGCCGCCCGTTCGGGATGCGGTTCAAGGCGGTGACCGGGTTGATCGCGGCGTTCACGAGCGCCTTCCTCCAGAGCTCCGGCCCGAGGTCCGCGACCGTCCGCACCGGGAGCCCCGCGGAACGGAGCGCCTCGATCAGCCGTTGGGCGGCATCGGCCGACGGGCCGCCGCCCGAGGGGTCCGCGACGATGAGCTCCCCGTCGCCCGGTTGGCGGACGACCCCGGGGCGGACGAGGGTCGCCGGGATCGAGTTCACCGCGCGCACCAGGATGGTCCCCGGCCGGTCCCAGCCCGCGCCGGCGAGCGCCTGGATCACCGGCCGCTCCACGTGGAGCCCGTTCTGCGGCAGGAGCACGGGAACGGGCGAGCGCAGCGCGGCCCCCAGGGCGGCCGCCGCGCCCGGCAGGTCGAACGTCTTCACCGTCAAGAGGACCAGGTCCGGCGGCGCGCGGGGGTCGAGCGCGGTCCGGGCCTCCACGCTCCAGCGTCCCGGTTGCCGTCCTTCGACCGTGACCCCGTCGCGGCCGAGCGCCGCGACGGACTCGGCCCGACCGATCATCACGACCGAGGCGCCGGAGGCCGCGAGCCGGGCCCCGAAGAGGCATCCGACGGCGCCGGCGCCCACGACCGCGATCCGCACGGCCGACGCGCCTAGCCGAAGCGGCGGACCATCGCCGTCAGGCTCGGGTCCTTGCCCCAGTCGCGCTTCAACAGCTCGAGCAGCCGCTCGTAGTAGCGCACCTGCTCGCGCGCCTGCCGCACCTTGAGCGCGAGGTACTCCTCCTCGCGGCGGAGCCGGCCGACCTCCGAGAGGAGGTCGCGCTCCGTCGAGCGCAGGACCTCGTACCTATCGGCTGTGGAAGGGAGCACTCGGGGCGGCACGGGCCATCTCCAGGGCAGCGGTCGGCGTCAGGTGGCGGACGGTCGCCTCGCCGGCCTCGCGCAGCCGGACGAGCTCGCGACGGATCCGGCGGAGCCGGGTCTCGATGCGGCGGCGCCGGTCGCGCACGTCCGCGAGCGCGCGCTCGAGGACCTCCATCCGGCGCCGCCAGTTGTCCCGCTCCTGCACGCTCATCAGGGCGGACTCGACGTCGACCATCCCGGTCGGCCACGGGCCTGCCCGAGAATCAAGGTTTCGCCCGAGCGGACCGGCGCCGGGCGCGGCGTTGACGTTTAAGCCGCCCCCGCGGTGGGCGCGTCGGACGTGGTCCTATGAACCGTCTCGACAAGATCGCGGTGCTCGGCGCCGGGAACATCGGCGGGTCCCTCGCCCAGCGTCTCGCGGAGATGAATCTCGCCCGCGAGGTCACGCTCGTCGACATCGTCGACGGCCTGCCGCAGGGGAAGGCCCTCGACATCCAGGAGTCCGCGCCGATCCTGGGCTTCACGACCCGGGTCACGGGCTCGACGTCGCTCGACGCGATCGCGGGGGCGGACGTCGTGGTCGAGACCGCGGGCCTCGCCCGGAAGCCCGGCATGAGCCGCTCGGACCTGCTCGAGAAGAACGCCGCGATCGTCCGCGGCCACGCCGAGGCGGTCCGCCAGTCCGCCGCGAGCGCCGTGGTCGTGGTCGTCACCAATCCGGTCGACGTGATGACGCACTACTTCCGCGAGGTGAGCGGCCTACCCGAGGCCCGGGTCTTCGGCGAATCCGGCACGCTCGACACCGCGCGGTTCCGCACCTTCGTCGCGGAGGCGCTCGGCGTGGCCCCGCGCGACGTGACCGGGTTCGTCCTCGGCACCCACGGCGACACGATGGTGCCGATCCTCTCGCTCACGAGCGTGAGCGGCGTCCCGCTCTCGAAGCTCTTGCCCGCCGACCGGATCGCGCAGATCGTCCAGCGCACGAAACAGGGCGGCGGCGAGATCGTGAACCTGCTCAAGACCGGGAGCGCGTTCTACGCCCCGACCGCCTCGCAGGCCGAGCTCGTCCACGCGATCGCCACGGACGCCCACCGCTTGCTGCCGGTCGCCGCGCACCTCGACGGCGAGTTCGGGGAGCGCGACGTGACGATCGGGGTCCCCGTGATCTTGGGACGGGCGGGCGTCGAACGGGTCGTCGAGGTCGATCTCACCGCCGACGAGCGGGCCGCGTTCGTCGCGAGCGTCCAGGCGGTCCGGGAGGACCTCGCGATCCTGGCGAAGGGTCCCGCGCCCGCCCGGGGAGCGTCCGCGCCGTGAGCCCGTCCGAGGCGACCTCCGCACCGGTCGAGTTCGTCGAGATCAAGCGGCGGCTCGGGACCCTCCGGTTCACCACGGACTCGAAGGAGCACGCGCACATCACGACGAAGCCCGAGATCTGCGCCCCCTGCCCCCACTCGTTCTGCACGTTCGCGTGCCCCGCCCAGTGCTACCAGCGGATCGACGGCCGGCTGGTCTTCCGCTACGAGGACTGCGTCGAGTGCGGCGCCTGCGCGATCGCCTGCGACCAGGGGTCGGTCACGTGGACGATGCCGCGCGGCCCGTACGGCGTGCGGTACCGGTACGGCTGAGAGCCCACCGGGGCGCTCGATGGCCGCGGACCCGCCGATCTCCCCGCTCACCGGCGAGCCGCTGCCTCCGCTGCCGCCCCCGCACACGCGCCTCGGGGTCGGAGGGGTCCTGGTGCGGGCCGGTCGGGTGCTCGTGAACAAGGCGTTCTACCGCTCGAAGTTCACCCTCCCGAGCGGCTACGTCGACCCCGGCGAGACGCTCGAGGCCGCCCTGGTCCGAGAGTTCGAGGAGGAGACCGGGGTCCGGATCCGGGTCGGGGCGCTCCTGCTCGCCCGCCACAAGGTGATCTCCCCGACGGAGTCGGACGTCTACCTCGCTTTCACCGTGGAATGGGTCGCCGGCGCCCCATCGGCGCGACCCCCCGAGATCGAGGCGTTCCGCGAGGTGCCGCTCGAGGAGGCGGTCACCGCCCCGTGGATCTCCGACCTCTCCCGCCGCGCGATCCGGCTGGCGGCGCGGGGCGCCGGTGCCTGGCCCCGGAGCGACGTGAGCGGGGTCGATCCGGGCGGGATGCGGACGGAAGGGTACCATGCAGCGGAGGCGGACGTGGGAGCGCCGACGACCCGCCCGGTCGGGGCGGAACCACCTTCCACTGAACGCGCATCTTAAAACCCTCCTCCCGGGCTCGCTCCGGCGGAGCGACCACGACGCCGTCGGCGACCACCGCCCCGGAGCCCCCCGCGCTCTTCCCGTATCGGGTGCGACCGGGGCAGGAAGCGATCCTGCGGGAGGTCGTCGCGCTCACGGACCGCGGCGGCCCCCTGCTGATCCACGCGCCGACCGGGTCGGGGAAGACGGTCGCCTCGCTCGCCCCGCTCCTCGAGCATGCGGAGCGGGCCGACCACCGGATCCTGTACCTCGTGCGGACCCACTCCCAGGAGGTCCAGGTGCTGCACGAGGCCCGGACGATCGCGCACCGGCTCGAGCGCCCGCTGCTCGCGGTCGGACTCCAGGGCCGGGCCGGCCGCTGCTTCCTCCTCGAGAACGTCGCGGAGGTCAAGGGCGCGACGGCCGAGGAGCACGGGAAGCTGTGCGCGGACCGCAAGCGCGCGACCGAGCGCGCGATGCAGGGGGAGGCCCCGATGGCCCCGCCGCCCGAGCTCCCCGAGGGGGGCGAGATCGACCTCACGGACCTGGACGGCTGCCCGTACTACGCGCGGGTCCTCCAGTCGGATCTCGAGATGCTCGTCGAGCGGTTCAGCGCCAAGCTGCCGAACCCGACCGAGTTCGAGGCGTTCTGCCGGGACGAGAACCTCTGCCCGTACGAGCTGTCGAAGAAGCTCGTCCCGCTCGCGCGGCTGGTGACGGCGCCGTACGCGTTCTTCTTCCATCCGCACATCCGGCGCTCGCTGTTCCAGTGGCTCGGGGTCGAGCCCGACCGGATCGACCTCGTGATCGACGAGGCCCACAACCTGCCGAGCCACCTGCGCGACCTCACGACGGTCGCCCTCCCGCAGGAATCGGTCCGGCGCGCCCGCGCGGAGATCGACGAGCGCGGCGACTTCCAGCTCCCCGACGGGCCGAGCGCCTCGCGCTTCTTCGACATCGTCGGCGCGGCCGTCGAGGAGCTGATCCAGGCGCTCGCGCGCGACGACGACGCCATCCTGCCGCCGGACGTCTTCGAGGACGCGCTCCTCACCGCTCTCGGCGGGACGAGCCACCGGCTCGACACGTGGCTCGGGGCGCTCGCGACCTGGGGGGAGAACCTCCGCGAGGAGCGGCGGCGCGAACGCCATCTGCCCCGCTCGTGGGTCCACACCGTCGCGCTCACGCTGCTCTCCTGGCCGCAGCTCGCGCCGCCGGGCTACGTCAAGGTCGCCACCCGGCGTCCCCGGCCCGCGCTCGAGGCCTACGCGCTCGACGCGGCCGCGCCCGCCCGGCCGATCCTCGACTGCCACCTCTCGGTCCACATGTCCGGCACCCTCGTGCCCCTCGAGGAGTACCGGGACGCCCTCGGGCTCGGGGCGGGGGCCCGGCTCCTCGACGTGCCGTCCCACTTCCCCGCCGACCACCGCAAGATCCTGTACGACCCGAGCGTCACGACCCGGTTCGAGGAGCTTCGGTCGGACCCGCGCGCGGTCGCCCGGATCGCCGATCGGCTGGTCGAGGTGCTCGAGTGCCTGCCGGTCAAGACCGCCGTGTTCTTCCCGTCGTTCGAGCTGATGCAGCGCGTCCTCGAGGCCGGACTGCAGTCGCAGCTCCCGGGGAACGTGTTCATCGAGTACGCCAAGCTCCCGATGGGCGACCTCTGGCGCTCGATCGAGGGCTGGAAGAAGGACCCCGAGGGGACGGTCCTGATCGGGGTCGCGGGCGGACGGCTCAGCGAGGGGATCGACTATCCGAACCAGGAGCTCGAGGCCGTGGTGCTGGTGGGGATCCCGTACCCGAAGCCGACCGCGAAGCGCGAGGCGCTGCGGCGCTACCTCGACGCGACCACGGGCAAGGGCTGGGAGTACACGGTCGAGGCCCCGGCGACCCGCGCGATCCTCCAGGCGTGCGGGCGCATGATCCGGTCGGAGCACGACCGCGGCATCGCGATCCTCCTCGACCGGCGCGCGGTCGCGTTCGAGAAGAGCCTCCCGGGACTGGAGCCGATCGGCGATCTCGCGGCCACGACCCGCCAGTTCTTCGGGCGGCGCGCCCGATGGTCCCGGACCTCGGAGCCCGCCGCGCCCCGCCCGTCCGCGCCGGATCCGGCGCCGGCGGAGCGGAACGATTTATAGGCCGGCCCCGCGGTCGGCCTTCCGTGATCATCACCCGGACCCCGCTTCGGATCAGCTTCGTGGGCGGCGGGACCGACCTCCCCGGGTTCTACCGGACCCACGACGGGGGCGCGGTGGTCAGCGCGGCGATCGACCGCTACATCCACGTCCTGGTCAACGAGAAGTTCGACCGGTCGATCCGCGTCGCCTACTCGCGGACCGAGAACGTCGACCGGCTCGACGACCTCCAGCAGGAGCTCGTGCGCGAGGCGATGCGCCTCACCGGCGTCCACGAGAAGATCGAGATCCACACGATCGCCGACATCCCCGGCGAGGGGACCGGCCTCGGCTCGTCGTCCACCCTCACCGTCGGCCTCCTGAACGCCCTGTATGCGTTCTCCGGCCGCCTGAAGGACCCGGAGGAGCTCGCGAGCGAGGCGTGCCGCATCGAGATCGAGATCCTCGGGGGCACGGTCGGGAAGCAGGACCAGTACATCGCGGCCTACGGGGGGGTCGCGCAGTTCGAGTTCCGTCCGGACGACTCGGTGCGCGTGACCCCGTTGCCGCTCTCCCGTCTCGACCGGGACGGGCTCGGCGCGCACCTCTCCCTGTTCTACACCGGGATCACCCGGAAGGCGACCGGCATCCTGAAGGACCAGAACGCGCGGACGCAGGAGAACCGCGACGCGCTCCTTCAAATGCGGGCGATGGTCCCCGAGGCGCGGCGGGCCATCCTCGCCCACGACTACGCCACCCTGGGCCGTCTCCTTGACGACGGCTGGAAGCTCAAGCGGGGCCTCTCGGCAGGGATCTCGACGGCGGAGATCGACCGCTGGTTCGAGGCGGCGAAGGCCGCCGGCGCCTACGGCGGCAAGGTCACCGGGGCCGGCGGCGGCGGGTTCCTCCTGGTCGTGCACCCGCCCGAACGCAGCCGTCAAATAGAGACCGCCCTCTCTCCGATGACGCGCGTACCGGTCGGGATCACCGCCGAGGGCTCACGCATCCTGGTGAACCATCGATGACCGAGCTCCCGGGCCTCGACGCGTACGCCCGACGCTACCTCGCGGAGGCGCGCGATGCCCTCGCGGAGCCGTACATCCTCGAGGGGCTCCGCCGCGCGATCCCGCTCTTGCTCGACGCGCGGGCCGCGCGCCGCAACGTCTTCCTGTTCGGCAACGGCGGGAGCGCGTCGGCCGCCTCGCACTTCGTGACCGACCTCGCGAAGGTCGCGAGCCGGGGGGACGGACCCCGGCTGCGCACGATCGCGCTCAGCGACAACATCCCGAGCATGACCGCGATCGCGAACGACCTCGACTACGCCCGGGTCTTCTCCGACCAGCTTCGGGTCCTCGGCCTGCCGGGCGACGTGGCGATCGCGATCTCGGGGAGCGGCAACAGCCCGAACGTCCTCCAGGCGGTGACGGTCGCCCAGGAGCTCGGGATCCGCACGATCGGGCTCACGGGGATCGGCGGCGGGAAGCTCAAGGGGATGGTCGACGTCCCGATCGTCGTCCCCTCGAACAGCATGCAGCACGTGGAGGACGTCCACGTGTCGATCCTCCACCTCGTCACCGCCTACCTCCGCGACGAGGGTCCGGTCTCGACCCGATGATCGTCCGGGTCGAGGACTACATGGTGCTCGAGGTCGAGCACCTGAGGGACTCGGCGACGATCGGGGAGGCGATCGACCGGCTCTCCCGCAGCCGCCACCATGGGCTCCCCGTGACCGATGCCGGCGGGCGGCTCGTGGGCTTCGTGAGCGCGAAGGAGCTCCTCCGGCACTCGGGCGAGCGGGAGACGGTGCTCTCGCGGATCATCCGGCCCGGGACCTACACCGCGACCCCTGAGACCGGCCTGGACGACGCGGCCCGGATCATGTTCCGGTACGGGCTCCGCGATCTCCCGATCATCGACCGGGACGGCCGGCTCTGCGGGATCCTCTCGAACCTCGACGTCGTCCGTTCGCACTTCG
>Ga0335073_10003247_pt1 | contig 22610 bp, 17 predicted proteins | sample Lox_Sample_22_FD_207093 | JGI IMG/M metagenome (GOLD analysis project Ga0335073, IMG submission 207093) | Soil microbial communities from Loxahatchee National Wildlife Refuge, Florida, United States - Lox_Sample_2.2 | ecosystem: Environmental > Terrestrial > Soil > Wetlands | place: USA... | reverse complement strand
GACAATACTTTGGTGGTGGAACCGTGGATATGGTAACGACTCTCAAAGAGCAGTGGCATGAGAGAAAGACCACATCCTTACATGACAGCCTGGAAGACGGTACTCTGCCAGTGCACAACATTATGGCGGTCCACCATGCTCTGGATGTCCACAGGGATCTCTTCGGATCAATGAAACGCATCTCGGATCACTGTGCTTTCCTCGCCGAACGACTTTTCAAAGGTCTCAACGATCTTCGTCATGGTAATGGAAAACCGATTTGCAGCATCCACAAAGATTCGACCGTCAGCTACAAGGATTCTCACATCCAAGGTCCCGTGATCGCCTTCAACATCTTGAACCGTAACGGCGGTTGGATACCCAATGGTGAGATCGAGAAGCTCGCAACAATACGTAATATCTGCTTGCGAGCTGGAGGCTTGTGCAATCCAGGTGGCGTTTCTTCGGCACTTCAGCTTGAGCCTTGGGAGATGAGGAGGAACTTCTCCGCGGGTCAGAGATGTGACGGCGAGGTTGACATACTTCACGGTAAACCTACCGGAGTGTTGAGAGTCAGCCTAGGAGCAATGAGTACCAAGTCGGACGTTGATAGGTTCCTTGATTTCATCAAACAGTTCTACACCGAGGAGGATGCTTGCACGACACCATCGCCTACCCTGGCACGGGACAACCACGCGACGCAATATTACGTCGAGAGCCTGACCATCTATCCCATAAAGAGTTGTGCCGGTTGGGAAATTCCCCACGCTAAACGATGGGCGATTCACCGGGAAGGGCTTGCATGGGATCGAGAATGGTGTCTGGTACGACCAGGTAGCGGCACTGCACTCAACCAGAAGCGCTATCCTCGCATGGCATTGTTAAGACCCACCATCGATCTCGACCAGGGAGTACTGCGAGTCACTTACGCAGGCGGAAGCACGAATTTACCGTCAATATGTGTTCCCTTGTCTTCCGATCCCACGCCATTCGTGGAATCCATCATTTCAAAGCCGGCTACCGTTTGCGGGGACTCGATAGCCGCCCAAACGTATCAATCACCGGCGATAACCGAATTTTTCACCCAGGCTCTCGGAGTGGCCTGTATGCTTGCTCGTTTTCCCGCCGATGGCTCGAGACTATCGCAAACGAGGCACTCCAAGGTTCATCTGCAGCCATACCAACAAGAAAATTCCCGTCGGATCCCTGGAGCATTTCCCGATGCAGTCACTGATCCTCCCAACCTGCCTCGCCCAATTCTTCTCTCTAATGAAAGCCCAATCCTCATCATATCGAGGTCAAGTCTGAATCGGCTCAACGAGGAAATCAAAAGCTACGGAGGTAGAGCAGTGCAAGCCGCTGTCTTTCGAGCCAACATTGTCGTGGCCGAGAGCGATACCATACCGCCCGGAACGGAACGACCTTACGTCGAGGATTCCTGGCGTACGATGCAAGTTGGGCGACAAATGCTGCAGATCTTAGGATCCTGTCGACGTTGCCAAATGGTGTGCATAAATCAGGAGACTGGATTGAGAAGTGAGGAACCATTCGTCACGTTGGCGCGGACTCGTCGCTTCGACGGGAGAGTCTTCTTTGGGCAGCACGCATGTTTATTGTCTTCCGATCATTCCAACACTCCAGACTCTCAAAATCCAACCATAGCGACCGGCGACCTTGTTCGTCCCTACCATTCCGATGACGAACAACCTCTCGCCAGTATGTAGTGCATGGAACCCGTTCGATGAGGTTATATAACATTTGACACAAAAGCTCCATCTACCGGTGGGTCAAAGCAGTTAATCCACTGGACCAAAATACGAAACTCCGTATTTGGTCATAGTGTGAGGCGTTTATATCCAACAGAAGCCCAGCGAATGTAAATGCTTAACTGATGCCATGAGAAACACATATCCCTACGAAACAAGGTCAGTTGGTTCGCCGGCATCCACCTGATAGACCGAAAACATCAAAGCTACAACAAAGGCCTGCTGAGGGGCCGGCGTCTCTTTATGGATGATGAACAAGCGGCAATGTAGCGCTCAGATGTAGATTCTTGGCGGTTACGAAATTAGATGGTGCCGCATTGGGCGGATAATGGCTGGACATGGAGAAGTGCCAGCTGAGTGGCGAGACGCCATGCTGGAAGAACGACATGTAATGGTTAAGGCAGTCATTTACACCATTGGACATTGCACTTGTGAATTAAGCAGGCATGGCGAGGCCAATGGCGGGCGATGTTGGACCGCGGTTTCTGGCTCCTACCACCGCGGCGAGACGCTCGGTTTTTGACATCTGCATTCATTCATATTCCGCTGGTCAGCCTCTCGCCCACAGAAGGCCATGAAGTCTCGTGAAGTCATTTTGGGCCCGTGGACGCGCGCGCTCAGTATCATTGCGACTTCGTCCTGGCGGTTGGAAGCACACGTTGCATGCTGGCGAAGGAGGCTTGAAATGAAAAGTACAATCATGACGAGCATATAATAAAGCTGCGAGGCGTGATCTTCCGTTCTCCTCACTCTCTCTCACACACATTCGCCGTCGGCATTGGCATTTGCGTCTGCATCCCACACTCGACCATCTCACTACTCTACGTGCTATCGTACCGCGGTTCTTTTTTTTTGCTCATCAATCCGAACGCCTCATCCCGTGGTCCAAGACTGGAGTCACGGCACAAGCCATCCCGTCCCTCCGCGCCGGGCCAAGTCACACACACGGCCCTTTGTTACAGCATCAGAGGTCGCGATACCCGCTCCTTCGGAGCAGAGTCCATCCTCTAACCGCCACCAATCGGACGGGCTTGCTGACCGGCCGACCCTGGCGCAGTTTCACGCTGATCGTCTCAGCTGTCGAGATTAGACGCCCAAGTCACGACGGCCCTTGTCAGAGCGGCGTCGATTGGCTCTGCGCCGCAACAGCCCACGGCAGCCCCCCCCGAAGAGGCGTTGCTGTAAATAAAGTCCAACTCGACGATTCCCTTCGTTGGAAGGGCCTCACAGGTCAAGCGCTTTCCCTTCGCGCGCTCCAAAATCCTGCTCTCTCTTCTGCTGGACGGCGGTTAAGGTACGCTTTCAGTCAATTTAGCAGCCTTTCCCTCAGTCGCCCGCCACGCTCCTCTTCCGGTTCTTTTATTCCCTCCATTCCGGCTGACCGCTCGCTCTTCAGCGTCCGCGGCCAGCTTTCCAGCTTCTCTGCCATCGCCGAGTCTTCGACGGCTTGAGCCATCTCCAGAGCTCATCATGGCGACGTCGACGGTGAAGCCGGAGTTGCCAGCCCTCAAAACACCTCTCACGGCTCCGCTGTCCGCTACTTATCCTTCTGAACTGAGGAGTCCAGCCGTAGGCACACCGACTTACGTCAAACGCGAAGACGCCATGAAGACTCCCATCAGTCCTCCCGCCGCTTATCTCGACTTTCTCAACAAACTCTCACCCACCATCTTGAGTCCTCAATCTGCCGGCGCAAAGTTTCCGCTTCCGGAGAAACCACTGCTCACATCGATGACCTCTTCGGAGTCAATCGTAACCACGTCCTCGACCACCTCGAACGCGACCACCGCGACCGCCTCAAACGTGACCACCTCAACCGCCGCAGTAGCAGAAACGTCAAAGCCGGATTCTCCTCGCTCGGTTCCATCAAGATCGAGTAGCTGCTCAGGCGACAGTCAGAACCCAGACTCGATCCAGTCAAAGCCAACACCTTCGGCCGTACCACCGGCTTCGTTCACACGTTTACCACCGGCGCGGACACCGCGGCGATTGCACATCCCACAGAGCCCTTATTCTCCAGCTTCGGTTCGCTCTCCAATGAGCGCGGCCTCTGTCTATTCTCCATATAGCTCAACCATGTCACCCAGAGAATGGGACGCCGACAAGCAAATACCACTAAGTGCGGGTTCGACGAGAGCCGTGTCCGTCAGGCAAGTTGTCACGAGGACAGTCACTTATTCTTCTCGCACTCCCATCGTCGAACCCGTACCGGCGAACAAGAAACGAAAAATCGAGAACTAAGAAGCTCTTTCTCGCCGCCTCATCACCACTCTCGCGACGCCCACCGCAATCCAAATTTCCGCAAGGGATTCTTTTTAATTTCATCTCGGTCCAGGCGACTCGACAGGCTTCGGTGAAGCTCACGTGCCGTGCTGCGAGCGCAAGCCGGGGCCATTTTAGAAGCTGAACGATTCTCACGGCATTTCACGATCGAGAAAAGGGCTGGAGAGGCAAAGGTACCGCAAGTATTTCAATGTTCATTCGGTTGGACTTTTTATTGAGCGTTTGGTTCCTCGGGGAATTGGCATAATGTGCACAATCTCTAACCGATACGAGTTCGGTGTATGGAGTGCCACTTGGACCCCAAAGGGGTTTTGATTACGATGTTCTGTCCGTTGATGTGAAGCTCGATGGGCTTTTCGAGCTTCCTCGACGTCTCTAGCAATCAATTGAATGCTCAACCCTCCGCGTGCCAGAACTTTGGTGACCGGGTTCAACCTTTCTCATACTGTTGGCCATCAGCTAGGAATAGCAACGGTCTCAGTCCGTCCAGTCAGACCCACTCTTGGCGGAGAAGCTTTTAGTCTCGCGTGCAATCCTCCTACGGTGATTACGAGGCGGTTACGAGCATGAGAAACAACTTCCCGCAAAGCTCTGCTGATTAGCTTCCTTTCTCCGCATGGAGGCGTAACCTTCCCATCAGCACTTGCTGATTATATCGACTCCAAATTTGGGGAACGCTAAGGCCTTCCCGTCCCGCTCTCCGGAACCCAATTAGCGTTGTTCGACTCAAGGAGCGAACCGGGGTTCGTGCAGGAGTGGTGGACGCCATCGGCGCTTAATGAGGACGAATGATGGCTCTGCCTCGTATGTTCTGATCTTGCACTCGCTTTCCCATCGCCGAACTTGGCCTTTCCGGTGTAGTCAGCAGTCGATGGTGCTAGACATACTTGAAAGGATCGGCACTTCATTGATATCTGTAGGATGGATCCTTCTGGTGATGTGCTTTTCGAAGGACATGATCCAATGGGTTCTGGAACACATGTCACCCAACCCAATTTGGTACTGTGCACATGAACGACTCTCGATACATGAACCACAATTTGGATGGTTGGAGTTGAACTTCGAAAACCATGCTTTTTTACGTCAGAGATTAGAAGATCTGTGCACTCGTTGCAGTACGAACAGACCAGTTCTGAAGGAAGCCGCCAAACGCCTTTTGGCGTTGTGCTTTTTCCACCTATGAATTACAAAAACCCCACGCCATGATATCTGGAAAGTTTCGACGAGCTACTCCTAGTGATTCAAATACTCAGGTCGAAATGCTAGGTAAGAACAGAGTTGTCACGTCTCATACAGTCTCCCACGCCAGGGATAAGAAAATTTCAGAGAGCTCGTGCAGTTGGAATCTATGGTATGCAACGTACTGTATGGTGGGACGGCATCTTCCTTATTCCTTGGTGGAGCGATTCCTGCATTTGATGCATGACCAATCTGTTCGACCCAGTGCCGACGAACTACCTCTAGGTGCTCCCAACCCCTCTCCGTTGCTTATCTTTTGACTCGAGTAAGACAAGCGTTGGCAATCTTCGTCAGTGAGCTCGTACTCAATGCGAGTTAAGTTGCGTGTGATGCTGTTCTCAGCGATGCACACTTTGACAACCAGCCCTCCAACCTTTGCCCATGGCTAAGAATCTGCTGAGATGTACATCACTGACATTATTAGCGGCCTGATGGTGGCAGCAAATAATTACGAACTCACCATTGTTGCCTCGAATGAAGGCATCGCCATAGCTTCGATGTAGAATACCATTCACATACTCCTTCGTCTGCTCAAGCGCAATGTTCATGTAGCCATCTACGGACTGCAACTCGCCTATCTCATGTTAACAGTTGGTGGGATAAGTCTTTGACGAATTCTTACCCTTGTATACAACACCAGAGTTCAGTTTGACGGTGACTCTGGATCCAATGCTGTGGCTTAAAAAACCAGATGGATCGCGGCCTGATGCATTGCCGTTTTCCATTTCGACCTCTCTTGCGTGGCCCACTAAAAATCACCAAGGAAATTTTATTTTTGTTTGATTCTTGAAAGAAGACGCCAGAGAAGGAGGATCTTGAGACAAAGTCACAATTTGATCTCTAAATCGTGCGAAGTGACACGTGAGTTCGCGTTTCTTGGCATCGGCGGACCTCCGCTTTGACCATCTTCAGAAATCTCCCCTCCTCAGCCTGCATAGTGCAAAGCCTGACAGAGGCGCAGATGACCTCCAGTCAACACTGCTGGCTCTTGCGACTGGAGTTAGCAAAAGGCGCAAGTCGTTGGTGCGTCAGCCGCTCTTCATGACTCTGATTCCACGGAGCGCCATGTCTTCCAACGAGCCTAAACCGTCTACGAAGCGAAACTTCTTCCAGAAACCTGCCTGGGTGATAGAAAAGCAAAGACAACTCGCCGAAACAGAGAGATCACAACTTTTCGAAAGATCCGGTGACTGTCATGCCGACATAGTGGCAGAGAAAGACAGGCGGAAGAAGCAAAGGGAAGAGCGGGCGGAAAAGGCACGTCGAGCGGATCAAGACAAAAAAGAAAGAGAAGATGAGCAGAAAAGGCAGAAAGCCAAAGAATTGATGGCGCGAAGTCTCTCAGAAGCTTTCCTGGACGCCGATTCGCTACCCGAATCTAGCCATCCATCTAAGAGACAGGCTGTGATCATCGACCTGGATGATTCGGACAATGAACCAGTCTCGACAAATAGAGACGGTGCGTCGCAAAGTGAGAATGGAAATTACTCAACAATTTCACCATCAGCGCTGTGTGTCTCCGATAATGCATTGCCCAAAAATGGTGAATTGAATGTGGTGGCGACCTCTTTTGCGGTTGGAGATACCGACGACTTTGATGACATCCAGATTAAAGCATATTTACAGCAAGAAGGTAGACATGACATTTCGACCGGAGACCTCCAAACTGAGTCAAAGAATGACGGTCCGGATCCACCACTGCAGATTTTAATCGACACTAAGATACCAAACACTAAGCCACTCGTAGTGAAGCGCTACTACAGAGACAACATGCGTATCGTTCGAAAGACATGGTGCGAGAGACAAGGCTTCTCCACCGAACAAACCAAATCCGTCATTCTCACTTGGCGAGGAAAGCGGGTGTACGACGTGGCCAATTGTAAAAGCTTAGGTATTGAGCTCAACCGCCGAGGTGAACCAGTGATTAAAGTTGGTGCTGATGGATACGATGCCGAGGGAGACAAGATTGTCTTCGTAGCCACGACCCATGAGATCCTCGAGCAAGAAATAAAAGCTGCCGAGGAGGCTGCCAAGCGCAAAGAGGAAGCATATTCCGACGACGAAGAACAGCAAGCTAAGGAACAACAAATCCGCATAGTACTCCGAGCTAAAGGTCAAGAGGACCTCAAGATATCCGTAAAACCGGTAAACACCGATTAAAGCTCCCATCTTCGGTTGTACTTCATGCTTACTCTTCGCTAGGACACAACATTTGCTCGCATAGTTAATGCGTTCCGAAAGAAACGAGACATCGGACCCGAGATAGGAATCTCATTGCTCTTCGATGGTGATGAACTTCTCGCAAATGATATGATCAAAGATTCTGAGATCGAGGACATGGATGGCATTGAAGTTCGGATCAAGTGAGAGTTCTACGAAAACTGGCCAATGGTGAAGAGTTTCCTTGAGCTTTCAAGGAGAGCATCGAGCATTAGCAAAATTCATATAGTGTTGCTCTGCCAATATGATATATGTCTTCGTGCGTCTCCCTCTACCTGCGATATTAATTTTCGTTGTCGTTTTGATGCTCTGCCAGCCAGGTTTATGCCTTGCTGCCTCCCGATTTCAACCGCACTCGATGTTTTGAGCCGTGCGTGGCTTATTGGAAGCTCCATTGATTTCACACTCACACCGACATATGCAAGGCCGAAACCGTGCAGTAGTTTACCCGGTGACAAGGCTTTGTATCGAGCTATCACGGTGTGAAGAAGTGCGGGGCCAATGGTGGCAGAGTTCTTCATTAACGGGGCTCTGCGAAGACCAAGTTCGGCCACCGCCTCAGTTTTCTTCTCCGCATTACACGTCGGTCGAGGAAGCCTGAACATCGCGGCTCCTCCTCACTTCTACTCTTCACTTGCCCGGCCGATATTTTATCGTCGACCACCTTCTCCGGCAAGCCTTCGATTTTCTTCCACCTGCCAGAATCTTCGAATCCAAGCTCATCCGCCGAAAAACACTCGGAAGACCAACAGCCTGATATCACCTTTGCCTCTCGAGCAACGTCGTCTTTGTTCCTATCAGCGCAGCATGTGCAAACTCACTGTCGATGCGACTACGTCCAGTTTGGACGCGTCCATGGGTCGCGAAGTCCTACCGAAGAATGTGAAGCCTACTCACTATCGTCTTACTTTCGAACCAAACTTGGAAACCTTTGAGTTCGACGGAACTGCAGAGATTGAGTAGGCCTACCTTCTAGTATGAGCTATGTACACCGTTGCTGACCTGTTACGTTTGCAGTCTCGACGTTGTGGACGAAACTACATCAATTTCCCTAAACACTCTCGATTTAAATATCTATTCAACCGAGATTAAAACAGACTCCAAGGTCATATCGTCCTCTCCCGAACTCAATTACAATGCGGATACTCAAACAACCAAAATCTCTTTCAAAGAGACGCTGGCCGCGGGAAGCAAGGCCACGCTTGTCCAGAGATTCACCGGCACACTGAATGATAATATGGCTGGATTCTACCGTTCGTCGTATACTATGCCAGACGGATCCACTCATTACATGGCCACCACTCAAATGGAACCTACCGATGCACGCCGTGCATTTCCATGTTTCGATGAGCCTGCACTCAAAGCCAAGTTCACCATCACACTCATCGCTGATAAGAACAAGACTTGTTTGAGCAACATGGACGTCATTTCGGAGAAAGAAGTGGATGGAAAATACGGAAGCGGCAAGAAGGCAGTCACCTTCCGGGAGACGCCTCTCATGTCCTCTTACCTGCTTGCATTCATCGTAGGCGACCTGAACGTAATTGAGACGCACAAGTTCCGAGTGCCGATCAGGGTTTTTGCCACGCCAGACCGTGACATAGAGCACGGCAGGTTCTCACTCAACCTCGCCGCACGCACGTTGGAGTTCTACGAAAAGAAGTTCAACAGCAAATTCCCATTGCCCAAGATGGACATGATTGCCATTCCGGACTTCAGTGCCGGTGCCATGGAAAACTGGGGTCTCGTTACCTACAGAGTGGTGGACTTGCTCTTCGACCAGAAAATCAGTAGCGCATCTACCAAGCAGCGCGTCGCTGAAGTCGTTCAGCACGAACTTGCTCATCAGTGGTTCGGTAACCTGGTCACCATGGACTTTTGGGATGGATTGTGGCTCAACGAAGGCTTCGCGACGTGGATGTCATGGTACTCTTGCAATGAGTTCTATCCTGAATGGAAAGTGTGGGAAGGCTACGTGACCGACAACCTACAGAGCGCCTTAGCTTTAGACTCGTTACGCAGCAGTCATCCCATCGAGGTTCCCGTCAAACGTGCCGAGGAGGTCAACCAGATTTTCGATGCCATCTCGTATGCCAAAGGATCCTGTGTTCTTCGTATGATCTCGAAATACCTTGGAGAGGATGTTTTCATTGAGGGTGTTCGTCGTTACTTGAAGAAGCACGCTTATGGAAACACACAAACCACCGATCTTTGGGCCGCACTCAGCGATGCCAGTGGCAAAGACGTAGAGAAAGTCATGGATATATGGACGAAGCACGTTGGTTTCCCTGTTGTGACGGTGACCGAAGACGCCGAGAAGAAAGAGATCCAAGTCAAGCAGAATCGCTTCCTGAGAACCGCCGACGTCAAACCTGACGAAGACAAAGTTTTGTATCCGGTGTTCTTGGGTTTGCGGACAACCGCCGGTGTAAACGAGAACCTGACTTTGACGGATCGCGAAGCAAGCTTCCAGCTCAAGGATATGGACTTCTTCAAGCTGAACGCAGATCACTCTGGAATCTATCGAACATCTTACTCACCCGAACGACTTGAGAAGCTTGGTCAAGCTGCCAGAAAAGGTTTACTGTCGGTGGAAGACCGTGCCGGCATGATTGCCGATGCTGGTGCCTTGGCCGCGTCCGGATATCAAAGAACGTCAGGTATCTTGTCGTTGTTACAAGGCTTCAAGGGCGAGCCCGAGTTTGTCGTATGGGACGAGTTATTATCTCGAATCGGTAGCATTCGCGCCGCCTGGATCTTTGAAGATGATGCCATCAAAGCCGCGCTTAAAAAAGTTCAGCTTGATCTTGTCTCCGCCAAAGTACATGAACTCGGTTGGCACTTCTACCCGACGGATGGCCATATCCAGCAACAATTCAAGTCATTGCTCTTCGGCAGCGCTGGCCTTGCCGGTGACGAGAAGGTCAAGTCTGCCGCCTTCGAAATGCTCGCAAAATTCAAAGCCGGCGACAAAGATGCAATCCATCCCAATTTACGGAGCAGTGTATACGCCATTTGCTTGAACTACGGTGGCGAAGCCGAGTATGAAGTGATCCTGAACGCGTACAGAACCGGTCAGACTTCGGATGAACGCAACACCGCCCTTCGAGCTATCGGAAGAGCTAGGAACCCAGAGCTCATCAAACGAACCCTCGCTCTTCCGCTCAGCGATGAGGTCAAGGGTCAGGATGTCTATCTTCCGCTTGGCGGACTGCGAACACACAGCGATGGAATAGTCGCTTTGTGGGAATGGCTGACCAAGAATTGGGAGACGCTCGAGAAGAAGTTACCGCCAGGATTGACCATGTTGGGAGCTGTGGTTAGCATCTGCACCAGCAGTTTCACGAGTGAAGAACACGTCAATCGAATCAAGGACTTCTTCGGCAAGAAGAGCACCAAGGGGTTCGATCAAAGCCTGGCTCAGAGTTTGGACAGCATTCGAGCAAAGGCCAGTTGGATCCATCGTGATGGCGATGATGTGAAGACTTGGCTAAAGCAGAACGGCTATGAAAGCTAGGTTTGTTACCATTCAGCACGCAAATCCGGCTCTGGATTTGGAAATATGTATGATCCGCACAACTCGGAGAGCCAATAGAATGAGCAGATTCGAGCCACTCATTGCTAGCATAATGTTGACTAAGTTATCTATATCGTCGTCTGGTACAAGTGAGGCTGAAAGGGCATGATTCAGCTGGCTACCAAGTAGATGTAGTTGCTAGAACCAAGAGCGGCAGATAAGCTAGACAAAATTGCTATATATCGTTTAAGTTCCCATTGCATGTTGCTATTTTCACATTCTCAATAATTTTGCGTTCTCATAATATGGACGCACGTGCAATTCAAGCTATCGTGCGTATGTGGATTTTAAGTTCGTGATCTCAACAACCTGTTGAGCAGCACAAGACACGAGTGCATCCTACCATGGCCCGGACCAAATCTTTCAAAATTCCCACCCGTATAGTTTCATGCTCAAATCCGCATCTCCATCCACGGTGTCGGATGAGTAGATAGCATGCATCACGACAAATTGAGCGAGAACCATTCCGAAAGCTCCACGGAGCAGACACCGGCCTTTGCTCGAATTCCACAACCATACCACCTTCATGAACAACAACTCCGGACGTCACTGTCTGGTCTTCATCTCGACAAGCAAAGCAATGGGTATAGGGATACGATTTCGGATGGCTCAAAAGCGTCCAAGGGAAAGAGCGCGAGAACACCAAGTGAGAGCGGTACCGACGCGGATGATGAGAGCTTCACATTCACAAAAGCTTTGCCTCCTCCACCATTGAGACCACGGAAAGGTCTGCGAGATGCGAAAGGCGCCGATCTAGACGCCGCCGGTATTCCATTTCTCACACTCTCCAAGCTCGATGACGGTGCGGCGGATCATTTGGGAGTACACGATACTCGGCGAGGAGACCGGTCTACAGCAGACGAAGAGACGAGAGAAATAAGACTAAAGACTATCAGAAGGAGGCGCGCTGAGCTGCTGAGACGACTTGCTGAAGTATCGACGCTCGCGGCACTCGGCGTTGGAGTTGGTTGGAGAGATCAATCTTCAACCGCGTCCTCACACCAACATGCTGGCGAAATTACACAAGAATCAGGAATGGCTGAACGCCAGTTCCAAAGAGCCGCTCTTCGTGCTCAAATATCTATCGTCATTGGTCTATGTCTGCTATATCCCATTCGACTCATAGCATACGCTTGGAAGAGGACAGCGGTGTGGAAACCATTATGGAGTTACTTTCAGCTACCTTCCAGCTTCGATCCGGCACCTATACTCTATCCACCGCTTCTTCCTGCTGTTGCAGCGTTCTCGTTTATCAGATGGCCTACTCAGGTCTTAATGACTAATGTGGTGCTCGGTATCGCTTCACTACCTTCTCCACTCATCCCTAGCCCGGTCGCGGAAGCTACAGCATCAATCCATTGGGTTGTAGCTGAGTTGCCATTAGCGTACATATCCGCGACTGCTAACAACACAGCCTCGTCTTTATTGCCGGATCGGTCCATAATACCGTCTTCACATCAAATCGACTCCGAAACAGTCTCTCTACTCTTCCCGCTCCATCAAGCTCTCGTATCGTTCTTGTACTATCTCACGAAAACTAGCCTCCTACCAGCAGAACTCCAACTACTGTCAATTGGTCTTATCAACTTGCTCCTCTTCTCCGCCGCTCCGTACGCCATCATCTTAGGAACGCTGCTCTGGATGGGTGGACTTGGAGTTTACATCACGTGCGGGCGGGTGGTCAGATGGGGAATTGCGCTGGCGCGGATCCCTCGCTGGCGATTGAAGCGAACAGCGCGCGCCGTGCAAGCCAGCCAGCACTTCTCCAGGCTGCTCGGCAGGACGTGGAACTTCGCGTGGCTCGGCCAGCCTGAAGCCGCGGTCGACAGCGACGCCGACGACGATCCTGACGAGCCACCTCCGCGGCCGCGCCTGCGCATCGACACCCTCAGAGCTGAGTTTATGAACTCGCTCCGCTCAAGCTTCTTCCGCGACGATGCCGCCACCAGGTCGGCCGTGGAACCGCCTCCCAAGAATCCCTTTGTCGAGGGACTGGTGAATGGCGAGGTCTTGAAGCGAAGAAGGAATACGCTTCCCAGCCTTGACCAGTCTTTCTGGCCTTCAGCGAAGACGGTAAAGCGTCGAAGGAGGACGTTGGGATCATCTCTGTCGCAGTCATTTCTGCGCCTGTCTCCGGAGCAAGCTCAGGTGAGGAAATGGCTCTACGCGGCGTACGTCTACGCTGCGATTCTCGTGCTGGCTATGGTCCCAATCCGGCTTTCGATCGAGAAGAATGCTCTGGGTGGACACGAACCGTTCGGCTGGGCGATAGGATATCTCTTCGCCGACATTCCCTTGGTTAGGCAGTGGACGCGCGATCTTCACCTGAGCACCTGGATTTCGTTTCCGACTCGCGTCGACTCCGAGCAACCGCACGGCCTGGCGGAGCACCTCCGCCGAGAGGTGATCGGCATCGCGAACTCACGACTCATCATCGCCGGCCACTGCCTCGCCGTGCTAGCGCTAGGAATGGCCATGGTGTTCCGGCTGACAGCAGTTGTTGAGGTCGACACGCGGCGCAAAGTCTTCCACGGCATGATGGTGGCGATGTTGCTGCCGTCCATCTACGTGGACCCGGCGTTCGTGGCGCTGGCGCTGGCGCTCGTGCTCGTCGGCTTCGTGCTGCTGGACTTGCTGCGCGCCTCGCAGCTGCCGCCGCTCTCCAAGCCCATCGCCTACTTTCTGACGCCGTATGTCGATGGCCGCGATCTGCGCGGCCCGGTGGTCGTCAGTCACCTCTTCTTGATGGTCGGCTGCGCCGTGCCGCTGTGGATGAGCCTCGCCGACTCGAAGATGGTGGGCGACGACCCGTGGGCAGGATGGGAAGTCAAAGGCCGAGACACGAGCATGGTGTCGGGCGTCGTATGCGTCGGCATGGGCGACGCTGCGGCCAGCCTGATCGGTCGCAGGTACGGTAGGAGGAAATGGCCGTGGGCGGGTGGCAAGAGCTTGGAAGGCAGTGCGGCCTTTGCCTTTGCCGTCACCGTGGGGTTGACTTTCAGCAAGATTTGGATGTGGCTCGGACAGTGGGATGACCGCTATCCTGTTAACTTGAGCGTTCCGTCCGGTTGGATTCAGCTCGTTGGCAAAGCAGGAATCGCAGCTTGCATCGCGAGCTTTATGGAGGCCGTATTGACGGGTGGCAACGACAATGTGATTGTTCCAATTATGTTATGGCTAACTGTGAGGGCTTTGGCATTTTAGAGGAATCATATCAGGATGTACCGTCATGTGTGCCAAAGGACTACTACAAAGAAGTTCTCCCATCGTCCATTTCTCTCATCCATCAGAGCAAGTACTTCGCGCTCTTACTCGCGAATTTGGTGCTCTCTCTAATCCGCATTCCAAATAAAATTGGAATTCAGATGCTAAGACCCAAATAACTCAAAACGTTCAGCATGTTTTAATGTCACAACCGTACTCTTGGTCTCCGTGGAAACCAATTCGGTTGCTGCCTCCGTTTTGATATACTTTGGGTTCAGCGCTCCTTCGTCATGCAAACACCATATAACCTTGGAAGGTTCCCCTAACCACTTGACCTCCCGGACGGCGAAATCTGCTGCAGATCCGTCAAATGGCCGGCCATTGAGATTGGCCCTCCCGGCAATTGCCAGAATGGCCGCATCCGGCTTCGGCTCCAAAGTCTTTATGATGCCTTCGTAGGCTCCAAGATGACCGTTCCAAAAGACTGTCTTATCTCCAAGAATGAAGTTGTACGCGATCTGACCGCCATCATAAAATGAATGTCTGTTGATGTCTCTTGTTTTGAGATACGTGAGGAACGACTTCATGTCTTCCGACATCTGAGGTGGGAATTGTGGCATCATCATTAAACCTCCCAGTCCATATGTGAGGCCACGCGTAACATCCAACGTACATTGATGACTTACTTCTCCGGTATAGACAGTGCCAGAATCTATAAACTCCGGATACGTCGTGTGATCACCCGGTGGCAACATTGCATGAAGAGAAGGCCATGCATGGACGGTGATGGTCGCATCTTCAGGGTTTGGCATGGCTGGAGCTCCGGGAGGACCTGGACGAGGGTTGGTAATAGCCTTCTCTCTCTGCGATTTGGTAAACAAAGGAATCCGTTCCCCTCCGGCAACCGCCATGAGCTGGGTTTCCGGGACTCCAGCAGCTCGCATGACATTGATAGCCTCTCCATTGCCGATGATAGTTGCACCTGTCTTCTTCGCCAATCTATCAGCACCAGGTAGGCTAAAGAATTTCGCTAGTCAGTGAATTCAAGTTTCTGACTGCTTGCACCGAGATACATACTGGTCGAAATGGGCGTGGCTGATGAATATGTAGTCACACTCTTCAACGTCAGAAATCTTCAAATAGATGGGAAGAAATTCTGGACGATCTAGCCAGGTATCCAAGAACATGGTAATGCCATTGGCAACCAGCCGGAATGTAGTTGCGCCTATGGCAATCTGTCAGGGAACGACATATCAATCCAATAAGAAGCATACCAAACCATTCTAACGTCACAGGTTCGCCCATTATCACGCTGTCTGTTGGAATTCACTTGTAAATGTCTACATAAGAGAATACTCATGCATTGAGGTTTAAAAGCGTCTGCGAAGTCACCGTGAGATCGATCGGGAGGTGGGGAAGTTAAAAGTCGTCCATTCGATATCAGTTTGCCGGAACTAGAAGCCGACTTGAACGACTCCTCACGAGCCTGCGGATAATGAATCTCCTGCATTTTGAAATCAATGACAAACTTTGACAAGAAATATATTAGGGCGAACAAGGCGCCTGAATCTCCGGACTATGATGCAACAATTGTTGGAGGCACCATCAAGGAGGTTGCTTTAAAGGGTACCAATATGCAAAACATGGCACATATCATAATGGTAGGCTTTTTAAATACAGGGAGATTGTTTTTGGAGGATTACATACTAATATCACTCAACGACATCAAGCTTCCAATCGCTGTTACGGCACACCAGCCAGACTTAATCCCTCGACTATTCGAGGATACTTTGTCTTCACTCAACGACGATTCCGATTCCATCAGTTAAGTATCCGAGCAATTTCGAAACGTAGTGATAGTATATGACCCTTTGTTGGCACCCCATGGTGCATTTCTGCTCTGCTTGGTCTTATTCCGATTCTCAGATCGCGTCAACTCGAATCCATTGCTGCTGGCCGCAAGAGATCTAACCTTAGGCTTGAACATATGACGATGGGTCCGATTCTTATGAAAAAGACATACGATGGCGTGTAGGGTGAAGCGGTTAAGCAGATATCGAACGACGATTACGCCGACTTCTCCAACCTAACTTGAGCCGTCGTCTTTGGATACTGCTTGTCTGACTCAGCGCGCCTACTTCAAGGCGAAGCACTATCAACTCATATTGACGGCTGCTACTCTGGCTTCTGGTGCTATGAGACAAGTAAGGTCGTCCTTGAAAGCCGCGATTGGCCTTGGCAACTCGCAAGAAGACATTACTGCAGTTTGCAATGCCGTTGTTCCCGAATAACATGTCTTCCTACTCCCGATTTCGATGTATGGAGACAAGATCTGCTTTCAAAGCTTCTTCCGACAGGAACTTCTCCAGATACAGGGAAGCACATGGTACAGATGAACACGTCATCCCTCTATGCTTTGCTGCTGGTGCAGTGGTTTTCAGAGCTTGATTAGAATTATCCGCCCACCTCGTAGCGGAACAATGTGTTGTTAAACTTGCCTCTGGTGTTTCTCCATGGCACGCTGTATACCTACGATCTACGTTAGGATTACGTACGGGATGTAGAAATGGGAAGAAAAGAGTGAACCGATATTAAGCAACATCCGGTAAACGCGGTCCTAAGTATAAACCCAATTAAATCGTTTCCCCTAACAGTCCTTGCGGCGAAGTCCAGGTTGCGATTGATGGGAGCATATTCAGATTTGATTCTTCCAATGGCCTTTTGGTTCGGTTTCTCTCCAGCATAGAGTCATGGATGGCAAGATCTGAGACCGCTCATCGTTGGAAATCGAGCTGTTTTGTTGAAATCAAAAGGTGTCGATGAGGATTCGCGAAACGGGTGCGGGATAATTCGCAGTCAGTACGGGTAGGTCTCGGCACTGAGAGTCAACCCAAGACTCAACGCTTTTACTCATCCCAAAATATAAAGGCTACAAGTTTTGTACTTTCGAACGCCATGCAAATTGATTGTCTTACGGCTGAGATAAGATGAATAACTTCAAATTCGACGTATCTGGACCAAATTGAAGCGCTGTAAGTAATTGGCCCAACAATGGAAAGATACGAGATGATTAGTCGAATAGCAGAATTGGCCGAGGAGAAGGTGTCATGGCGATCATGGCCATAAGCAGATGCATCATGCAATGGATGGGACCGGTTTCCGTCCATCTGCAAACGTCCGAGTAGTGCCGAATTTGGGACGGCTGCACTTTGACGTCGGGAAGGAGAAGGTGGCAATTATTGCACATCAACGCTTCATCAACGCAAGCATTCCGAAGATATGAGATTCCTTATTCGTGATAAGCTGCAGCACGACCGGCCGACCACTATGCCCTTTTGCGGCTCAGCGTTAAAGAGCGAGGAGGGTAAAGTAGGCTAATAAGATATGAAGCGATGATTGGGATTAGCAAGTCGATCCGGACGACGTGTAGCCTTATCTTATACCCCGCGTACAGTCGCCATGTTGATACTTGTACCGCTGTACCTGCTTCTGGTCGATGTTATTCGGTGGACGAGCGGGACGGAATGACGGATAAGCTCGTCAGTAGGGGTACAGGCGTGATGTGTCGGGTGTATCGCGCGTCTGGGTTGGGCGTGTTTGGCCAGATGACCTCCAATGGATGGCATGTTCGAGTAGGAAGTGCGTGTCTGCTCCGGTGGAATTGGCCGTGACTTGGTGCAGCGTGACTGCAATACACCCAATACCGTACTCTGAACACACTGCGGCCAATACACCCAATACACCTCACACTCCCTTGCTTGCCTTCTCGCCAGCCTAACGTTACCTGCCGCTGAGACCGTGACCTGCACTGAGCCCTTTGAGCTGTTCGTCACCACCTACTGCCATCCCCATCTTTCTCATCATCCATCAACGACACAAGACCTCTTCGTCATCATCAAGAGGTTCATCTCCCATGCATTGCCTTCGACATCCTCCACCGTTGTGACTCGACGTCCTCGCCTCCCTAGCATCTCATCGGAACCCCACCACTCCTCAACCAACTCATCCTCTCCTACACCTTTGATTATCGACTTACTCACTCGCTTCGACCTCCATCTCGGCTTTGTTCAGCTTCATATTGCATTGTCTTGTTGACCACTCGAACCGTGGTACATATCCTGCACAGTTACACTCCCGAGCTCGGTACCGGTCAATGTTGGATCGCGTCTTCGCATCACATTATTCATATCGCCTTTGGTGAGAGTGAGGGCAGTTGGCCGAGGTTTCAACGATTGCAGTCTTCCAGAATCTCGAGTCATCATGGACAGAACTCCACCGCCGTCGTTGCGACGTGCTCCTCAAACGCCTGAACCCTCAGTCGTGTTAGGTTCATGGAGACGCCTGAACGAGATTGGTAAAGGCAGCTTCGCCATGGTCTACAGAGGCGTGCATATGGTTCGTGGCCTTTCCATTTCTCTGTCGACATGATGGATTTCATCGCTAACCTCGCATGGCTCTACAGGAGAAAGGCTCCCTCGTCGCCATCAAATCCGTCAACGTAACAAAGCTCAGCCAGAAGCTAAGGCAGAACCTCGACGAAGAAGTCAAGATCCTTCGTAAATTGCATCACCCACATATCGTCGCCCTGTTCGACTGCCTGGAATCTAAGACACAAGTACATTTGATGATGGAGTTCTGTGAGCTCGGAGATTTATCAACCTTCATCAAGAAGCGTTCTACTCTTGGCGAGCATGAAACAACGCAAGATATGATCAAGAAGTATCCAAATCCTCCAGTCGGTGGACTTAACGAAGTTGTTTGCCGTCATTTCCTGAAACAAATCGCAAGCGCCATTTCATATTTGCATGAACGTTCGTTCCTGCATCGAGATATCAAACCACAAAATCTACTACTTTCACCACCACCTCTCTGGTATGAGAAACATCGATCCGATAGGATGCCTTTGATGGTCGATAAGGATACGGAAAAGATACTTGTAGGCTTATCATCACTGCCACTGCTAAAGGTTGCCGACTTTGGATTCGCTCGCTTTCTGCCTAGCTTGTCGTTGGCCGAAACCCTCTGCGGTTCACCATTGTACATGGCTCCAGAGATCCTAGGTTACAAAAAGTACGACAACAAGGCAGATTTATGGTCTGTCGGAGCAGTTCTTCATGAGATGGTGGTCGGTAAACCTCCGTTTAGAGCGAACAATCACGTCGAGCTTCTGAAAAAGATCGAAAATGCTCATGACAAGATTCGCTTTCCAGAGTCTCTCGTTTTGAGTTCCGAAATGAAAGTTGCAATTCGGTCACTCCTTCGGAAAGATCCACTTGATCGAATCGGTTATGAGAAGTTTTTCGCCTTGGAAGCTGTCGTTGATGATATACCTGGGCTAGCAGATGAGGACAAAGTTCTTACCGTCAGTCGGACAGAGAATCATGGCATGAAACCATCAGAAATTGATCCAACCAAGTTTTCCACTCAGGATACGGAATCAAATCAATCACCACTCACTTCACCAGGTCCACAAGGCACAGAAGATATTGCCACCACTAGCAGACCAAATTCTCGGAGATTGTCTACTCATGCAGCACTTCCCAGAACACCACCAAAGAATTCAGCGCAGGCTCAGACTCCAATATCTCCGGCCATTGAGGATCCCACACCAAAGCCAAAGGAACGAAGGCCAACACTAAACACTGCAGTTGCTACATTTCAACAAGACCGCCTAACCGCTAATGAAACAGTTGGCGTTGAAAAGCAGCGTGACGGTCAGCATCAGCCGACCTCTATGCTTAGGGAACATCTACGAACCGAGAATCCCAAGCAAGATGAGAAAGCTCTAAAAGAGATTCAGGAAAGAGCAGCCAATGACGTTGCATTTGAACGAGATTATGTGGTGGTTGAGAAACGCTCGGTAGAAGTTAATGCTCTGGCGGATGAACTTGGTCTTCAAGCTGGCTATCAAGCACACCAAGGTGCTATGGTTCGTCGAGCGACGACATCTGGAGCTCCACTTTCGTCAACGGCTCCTCACTCTACAGCCACTCGTGCCATGCAAATCGTTGGTAGGCCGTCACCGTTTCATCAGAGAGGACCTTCGTATGAAAGACGCTATGGACAGTCTCCCACTTCTGGAACGTCATCGGCAATCGCTAAAGCACTCAATATGGCCCACAATCGTCTTTTCGGTATCGGGTACTCTCCTCCATCCGGTAAAGGTCCATCACCTCCTCATGGCTACGCAGCTTTCCCTACTTATCCTACTGCCGAGAGCGGATTGCTTCCAATTTTCGACGGCAGTAAGACTCTCGATCGTACAGACGAAGACACAAGAGTAGCTCTGCGTATGGAGGACCTAGCCACAAGGAGCGACGTCGTCTGGGGTTTTGCCGAAGTAAAATACCAGCAACTGATTCCAGCAACTCCAGCAGGAACGCATGGGCTCGGTATTGCTGCCCATGGCAAACGAAATGATGAAGTGGGTGCAGTAGAAGATGACGATCTCACCGTCGATGCCATCGTAGCCATCGCCGAAGAAGCTCTTGTCTTGTATGTCAAAGCTCTAGCTATCCTCGCAAAAGCCATGGATTTGGCAGGTAGCTGGTGGGGTCAAAAGAATAGAGGCGAGATTATGGGTGAATTCCCACGATCACTTCCAACTCGCACAAGTCACTCACCGGCAGTCTTCGTTCAACGAATCAATAGCGTGGTACAGTGGTGCCGTAATCGCTTCAACGATTGTCTCGAGAAGTCAGAGTTTGTGGGTCGAAAGCTAATTGATGCTCAACATGGACTTCCACTCGATCATCCAGGACACCCAAGCAACCATCCATCAATGTCGGAGCGAAGTTCCGCAAATGCCACCGCTGTTGGTACCACCAGCACCGAAAACATCACTCTGACCAGTGGTGTGACAGCAGAAAAGCTGATGTATGACAGAGCATTGGAAATGAGCAAGGCAGCAGCGGTCAATGAATTGGTAAATACAGACCTAGAAGGAGGCGAAGTTTCCTATCGTACAGCAATATATATGCTCCAAGCCATTCTTGAAGGAGATGACGTGGTTTCTCGTGGCAGTAAAGTCTCAAAAGCCGACAATGAGCTTGTCAATGGTCTCGAGTCTGAGGATAGAGCCACAGTTCAAAAGCGTAAGTGTCTGAAGTTCATGAGTGGTGAAAGCAGATCCACTAAACTAATATTAGTCCTCGAACACGTTAAGGCTCGACTTCGACAGTTAAAGAAAAAACTCGAGATTCAAAGAGCGGCCAAGAGACACTCCACTCATACACCTCTAGCTCGTACTCCACCAGCAGGCATTTCTCCATCGGCAACTCCAAACCTTGCACAAACTCCGCCGAGGTAGTTTACCATGTTAAAGTTGATCATGTACCGTCTCATTCAGACTTCATCAACATTGCTCTTCCTATTGCTTTCACTGATCGGTATTTCGGTGGGATATTCGATGGCGTTTATACGTCTTACGATGCTGTCTGCTTGGCATTTGCGGACTCCGATTTATTTTCATGTTAACTCTTCTGGTATATAGGCGCTTTGGCTAAGGTAAGCTGGCGCTAACTGAGATTGAAGGAGGTGTCTCTTTGATGCATTATATCCAGGATCAAGCGGAGTTCTGCATATGACGAGGCAGCTGATAACTCGGCGCATCTCTCTGGCTTCGGCGTGCACCGCGTTGATTACTTTGGTTGACTCGATGGGAAGGTATGAGGCGTGGGTTGAGCGGACAAATACCCACGGAGTTCTCACCCGCTCGCTGCGGAATATATTCAGATCGAGTCAAGAGACACATAGATTGCATATAAATTGCATGACATTGTAGAGTCTTAAGAATATCATCTTTATACGCCTACATATGCTGTTCGATGGAGAGCGGTAGGAGTTCTAAAACTGGACTCTTCTCTTTCTTCCGGTGTATTTACTGCTTGCCTTTACTATCTTGCCTTTTCTCAATGCCCGTTCTTTGGTTCGTAAGATTTCGTCTCTTCTGCTCGTCCGATCGCCTTTCTTTCTTCTTCTTCTCGTATCGTCAACCTCAACTCCTTCCAGCCCATCCACCACGTTCGTTATATCACCCACTCCACCGACTGTAAGCACCAGGTAGACCTTAACCTGCTTCGTTCCGGCACCGTCCTCCAGCAAACCCGCTCCGAAACCCGCTCTAATAGCCGCGTCCGCCACCAGCTTCTTCTGCCTCTCATCGCGCGGGTAAAACTGACACACAGCTCTGGCGCCCCTCCTCAAGCAGCCATACAGCGCCTCGAAGAAACGGCGCAGGCGGCCCTCCGCCGACTCCTCCGCGCTCTCAGCATTGCACAACCACTGCAGTGCGCTGACGCTGAGCGCGGCATCGAAGGCGCCCGGCCGGAACGCCAGCCCCT
>Ga0335073_10003245_pt1 | contig 22613 bp, 11 predicted proteins | sample Lox_Sample_22_FD_207093 | JGI IMG/M metagenome (GOLD analysis project Ga0335073, IMG submission 207093) | Soil microbial communities from Loxahatchee National Wildlife Refuge, Florida, United States - Lox_Sample_2.2 | ecosystem: Environmental > Terrestrial > Soil > Wetlands | place: USA... | reverse complement strand
TACCACCTGGTATACAGCGTCCAGACCGCTCACCTGATATCCCTGAATCTCGAATCGCGCCAGCAAGTCTTCTTCCGTTAGCCGGGAAAGCACCTTCTCCGCCTCGCTCATGGTTGTGCCTAACTGCGCTAGCAGCGCAGCGCCGGCAACCATCGCTCTTTGGCTGAATTCAGCGGGCCGGTCCCTGGTATCTTCCAGGCGCTGGAATGGCACGACCAACCACTGCCTCACGTTACCATCCAGATGAAGCGCCAGGTTCCCGATGCTGTTACTCGCATCATTCGGCCGCCACCACACCTGCTCATCCGTAAGCGATGCAACACATTCACGCAGGCGTGGCCAATACTGCTCCAGCAGCTTGTTGCGAGAGAAACGCAAAAACATTGCGGCTGTATTTGGTACCGCAGTTTTGCTCGTCAAACCAAGCCTCCCTTTTGGTCCGGACTGCATTGCTTTGGCTTGCAGGAACTCAAAGCTTATAGCCCAAACAGGCGTTCCGCATTCCCGTGGGCAATCCGCTCTTTGTCTGCGCTGCTTACCGGCAATTGGTCGAGAAACGCGCGGGCGCGTTCCATGGAGCCATATGGGTGGTCAGCCGAGAACATGATCCGATCCACCCCCGCTTCGAGCAGAAGATTGAGAAACGTGGGCGTGAAATTGAAACCGCTAAAGGTGTAATGAACATTTTCTCGAAGATAGGTGCTGATGCTGCGATCAATCTTCGTTATGGCCCCGGACATGACGTCGAGCCTTTGCAGCATGAACGGAAGACCCTCGCCCATATGCCCGATGACGATCTGCAGCTTCGGAAAACGATCGAAAACTCCACCCAGAATCATGCGAATCACGTGCACCGCAGTCTCGATGTGCCAACCCCAGCCAGGACCGGCCAGCATTTCAGTCACGATAGGGGAGAAGCCGCCGTAGGACGCATCAATCACAGCCTGCGGGGGCGGAGTGGGATGGAGATAAATGGGAGCATGCAGACGTTCGGCACGCTCTAATATTGGCCAGAAGAACTTATCGTCAAGGTAGCGCCCCCTATGGTGGCCATTGATGACCGCTCCTTTAAATCCATGGTCTGTCAGCATGCGTTCGAGCTCGTCAGCCGCCTTTTCCGGGGCTGCTGTTGGCAAGGCTGCGAATCCGGCAAAGCGCTTTGGATTTTTTGCGATGGCATTCGCCAGATACTCGTTCACTTCCCGTGCCAGGGGAATCGCCGCAGGGGCGTCCAGCTGTTCCAACCCGGGAGAAGTGATTGACAGCACTTGCATATCGATACCCGCCGAGTCCATGTCGGCGATTCGCTTATCGCCGACATCCGAAAGTTGTTCGAAGAGGCGAGCAGCGCGGTCGCCCAATTTCAAGGCTCTTTCCTTTAGTTCTTTCCCGGGACCATTGAGAAACCCCGGGCTCGCAAAATGTTCTTCAAGTGTGATGGTTCGCATTCGCATGCTCCAAAAAATGAGATCTATCAATCGTGACTGGTTTTCTTTTGGATGCCACAGCGGGTTCGCTGCGAAGCTGGGAAAAAGCGTGCGGGTTGACGAAGCCTCAGGCGCCGTATGCCTGAGGCTCAATTGGGTGGTTGTGGAGTTAGCACCAAAACCTTCTCCGCTACGGATTCCACTTTTGCGCGGGAATAGAAAATGGGGAAGTATTCTCCGCGGGCCCAGAGCGCATACAGATCTCGATAGTGTGCGCTATCGATATCCCCCGATTGCCCCGGACTGTTCAATCCGACAGAATTATCCCAGTCTTCGGTGTCGGCAACGATCTTGAAGGAACCGCCGGTGACCTGGTTATCGCCAGGGCCGTTCGTTGCTGTTATCGTGTATCCATCGCCACCGCGCGGGGCGTGCCCAACGTCGAACTTCTCCTTGAGGTCGGGACGCAACGCATTGGTCATTGGGCTGTAAATGCGCGCGTAATGGTAGGCGCCCAGCTTCCAATTCTCCATTTCCGGCCCGAAGCGCTTCGATAACTCAGCTACCCCTTCCTCCAGGCTCTTCACCAGAATGGCATTCCGACCCGTAATCGGATCCGATCCAAAACGCCCGTCAGGAGCGTACATCAGACTCACGATCCTGGACATGGGAGGAACCGTGGTGGCAAAAATATCCTGCACAGCTTTTGGGATCACTACCGCCCGGACATTAGCGATCAGCCGCCGCTGCCACATTTCGTAAATTCCGGCCTCGACGGAATCCTTGTCCAGCACGTGGTTCCAATGCAGTAAACCCGAAGCGGCCTGTCGGGTTTGGGCATCTGGCATCTCGATGCCACGCAACAGCCGAACGAGGCTGCGCGCCGGGATGGAGAGATCGCTGTTTTGCAGTTGGACCATATCGGCAACCGCAAATTTCCTTCCCGATCCGAGAAATTCGGCCACACTCTGCCCGCGATAGGGGTCGGCCCACACGTAATGCAGAGCATCGCGATGCGGCCAGCCACGCGGAATCTGGTAGTCGTTAGACGTGTTGTAGAAACCCTTCTCAGGGTTGAGGACGTGCGGCAACTCTTTGATGGGCAGAAAGCCGTTCCATTCATAGCGGCCATCTCCGGGTACGGGCACGAGGCCACTCCAATTTGGGCGCCTGGGGGCGATGCCTACAGCCTGGTAACCAATGTTGCCGTCGCGATCTGCCCAGACCATGTTCTCGGCCGGAATACGGCTGTAACTGCAGGCCTCCACAAACTCCTGCCAGTTGTGGGACTGGTCCATGCGCAGGCTCGCCAGGTAAGGCGCGCCGCCCATCTCCCGCCACGCGGCGCGCACGGCATACGCCTTGTGATGGACCTTGTCTTCGAAGACCACCGGGCCGTGGCGAGTATATTTCAGCTCTACCGCACGCGGCGCTTCGCCTTTCACCGGAATCGAATCCCGGATCACCTTCATGGTTTCCCATGCGCCCGCGTATTTGTACTCCAAAGGATTTGCCGGGTTGGTGTCGTACACATAGAGATCTTCGCTGTCGGTGCCGAAGATGGTCAGCCCCCACGCACCCGCTTCGTTGTGGCCGATCGAAACTCCCGGCAGCGCCGGCTCGCCGCCGCCGATCACATTCCATCCGGGCGCCACCAGGTGGACCCAATAGCGCAGTGACGGAGCGCTCAAATCACGGTGGGGGTCGTTCATCATCATCGGATATCCGCTGGCCGTGAGCTTCCCGCTCACCACCCAGTTATTGCTGCCGATGCCTTGTCGTATGTCGTCGAAGGAGGAAATTTCCAGATCCAGACGCTCCGCCACGACGGTGCTGCGGTATTCCGGCAACAACTCATCCGGCGTGAAGCGGAGGGGAGTACGAAAGGCATGATAGACGGAAAGGATTTCTTTGCTGAGCAGGGACGCATCGATGGCCGGGTCCATTTCCAGCTTGGGATCAGCAGGCTGGAAATACATCACGTCCTTCACCCGATTCACGCCGATCGCGCGAATGGCCAGAGCCAAGGTGAGCTCCTGATCGACATTTCCCAGCAGGCCATTAAAACGGGAGATAACCACCGCCGGCGTCCACCTGCCCGGTTTGATGCCCAGCATTTTGAATTCCGGCGTCAGCAGGGCCGGGTTCTCTTCTGTCTCGTGGATGTAGGCGTTGACGCCGTCAGTGAACGCCTGGATGATCGCCGCTCCGCGCGGGTGGTACCAGTTCATCTCCTCCTCGAGGTTGCCGCGGAACATAAACAGGCGGTTGCCGATGTCGCGCGCAAGCTCCTTCTCTCCCAGGATCTCGGCAACGGTGCCCGTCGCCTGTCTCCTCCACATTTCGAGCTGGAACAAGCGGTCCCGGGCCACGTTGTAGCCCTGGGCGAAAAAGAGGTCCGCTTCGCTTTTGGCGTAGATGTGAGAAATGCCCCAGTGATCCTTGATGATTTCGACCGGCTGGCTCAAGCCGGGGCAGAGCATCGTTTCAGCAGAAGAACCCGATGCTCCTGCGCCGGACGGCAGCATCATCGCACCCAGACAGAATCCCATTCCCAAAAGCCCTCTCCGCAAAAGCTTCTTCATGCCGCAGTCCTCAAAGCGCGTGCTGCCAGACTACACCCCCATCCGACAGCGGGTTCCTGTACACTGCCATCGCCCGGGAATACGGCGACGTAAGTTTCTGGCTAAATTGCGGAGGATGGAAGCATGTGCAGGAACTTGTGGAAAGTATTCGCAGGCCTGCGTGCCCCCGGGGTGTCCTCGGTGGCGGTAAAGAAGGCTCATACATGCCGGAAATAAAAGAAAAGGTAACTGTCTCATGAATCCAACCCAACGGAAGACTGCGGTGTTGATTGTGTTCTCCGCTTGCCTGTTCTCTGGATCGCGCCTGCAGAGCGAGGAGCGCACGATCGATCCAACCTTCCTGCATCGCGACACGGCTACTGTGGCTGAGAGGAAGTCGGACATCAGCACACAGAGTTGTCACTACAAGCCCTTGTTTGGCGAAGGAGACGCGCAGACTTCTGTCGTGGTTGGCGTGGCGCGTTACGGCGAAGCAGTGGTTGATCCCAAAGGCGATTGCGCTGCGGTGCAATACCCGGCGGAGGATCAGGTGTACGTGGTGCTCGATGGCAATGCATCGGTGAACTATGGAGGGGAAGTCGTCCCGCTGAAAAAGGAGGACTATCTTTATGTGCCCGCCACGATCACGCATACCCTGAGGAATCTGTCCGGCTCGCCGTTGACTGTGGTGATCATGGGCTTTCGCACTCGGGGCTTCGAAAGGGAAACGCTGCCTCCGCACCCGCTCCATGCGAATATCGAGGATGTACGCACGCAGCCGGTCAAGGGGCATCCGCTATCGGCGATGTACCGGCTGTTGATGGGTGACAGCGAGAGCAAGCGCGACCGTATCGCCGCCGGGCATGTGCTGACCAGCCTCTTTCTCATGGAGATCGCTCCGGGAGGCACGAACTTTCCTCATCATCATGAACGCGAGGAAGAGATCTATTTGGTGCTGACCGGCCATGGTGACATGGTGGCGGGCGGGGGTATGGACGGGATCGAGGGCAAGCATCCGGCCAAGGCCGGAGACGCGTACTTCTTCCGCCTCAATTGCACGGTGGGTTACTACAGCGCTCCAGGTGTCAAATCGCGCATTCTGGCTGTGCGGTCCTGGTATCCGGGAATGCAGCAGAAGGGAGCGCAGCACTGACGTATTCGATTAACGTGAAATTCTGTTCAATTGGGGCGTGAGCTGTAACGTCGATCCGCGTCGATTCACTACATAGCAAGCCATAAAACCATGGAACGATCCGTTCGCCTTCCAGATTGATAAAGTCTGGAAGGCAGCTTTTTTTGCGCCTCGATTCCTCCTTCCCTTATCTGGTAAAACGCGTCATCGCTGTACCTGGCGATCGCATTCATTTGCGCAATGGCATCGTTTATCTCAACGGGGTCGCCCAGGACGAGGCCGAGACCGCCAAACCAACCCCTGCCAACTATGAGCCCATGTCGACGATTTTTCGTCGGTCGATCCTGCCAAGGAACCGGGAGTTTCGACGAAATGGTCGCAACAGCCAGGCGCCTACAAGCAAGGTGAGGACCTGGTCGTGCCTCAAAACAGTTATTTCGTGATGGGCGACAACCGTACGAATAGCATGGATAGCCACTATTGGGGTTTCGTGCCACGGCAGGACATCCTGGGCCGTCCGCTGTCTGTCTATTGGTCGATTGTGACTCCCGAGTCCGGCAACGAGGACATTCCGTTGAGTCGGCAAGCGGCCGTCACGATTCATCAGATGATCCATTTTTTTGATGAGACCCGCTGGCGCAGGACATTTCATCCTATCCAATGAAGGACTTCCCAAGATTGGGATCGTCGATCGGGACGACGGAATGGTCGTGCCGCCGGCGCTTTTTCCGCCTGAAGTGGATATCGCTGTTCTCTCCACGCATGCATATATTCGAGTAGTTGGGTATCTCGTCTGACCGGAGTGACGGCGTGACGGTTTTGCTGCAGGACCTTCGCTTTGCGCTGCGGATGATCGCTCGGTCTCCGGGCTTCACATCGATTGTGATCTGCACACTTGCACTCGGCATCTGTGCGAACACCGTGGTGTTTTCTGTCGTCAATGGCGTGCTTCTTAATCCACTGCCGTACCCGCAGTCCGCTCAATTAGCTGCTCTCTATTCTGCGGACCCGACCATGGCGAAGGCGCCAATCAGCTACTTGAATTTCCTAGATTGGGAACGGTTGAATCGAAGTTTCTCTTCCATCGCCATTTATCGTCATGAAGATTACAACCTGACGGAGACAGGCCGCGCAGAGCGCGTGAATGGATTGATGGTCTCCGCCGCTTTCTTCCGGACACTGGGCGTGCACCCGATGCTTGGCAGGGACCTGGTGCGCAGCGACGATCACATCGGCGCCGCGCCGGTTGCTCTGGTGAGCGATGGCTTCCGGCGCCGGCATTTTGGGGCCGCCGCCGATGTGCTGGGGAAGGTAATTCAGCTGGACGGCGTCGACTATACGATTGTCGGCGTCATGCCGCCGGGATTCAGCTTCTATGGTGTGAACCGCGACGTCTTCGTGCCAATAGGACGCTGGGACGATCCCTCTTTTCATGACCGGCGAGTCGATGTTAGTTCTCACGCCATCGGAAGGCTCGAGCCAGGCGTGACTCTCGCCCAGGCTCAATCCGAGATGGACTCCATCGCCAGACAGCTTGCGATCGCTTATCCCGAGGCCGACAAAGGCACCGGCATTGCCGTCCTCTCGATGAAGGACGACATGGTCGGGAACGTTCAGCCGATTTTGATGCTTTTGCTGGCCGCGGTTGCTTTTCTGTTATTGATTTCCTGCTGTAACGTCTCCGGCCTTTTGCTGGCGCGTTCGATGCGCCGTTCCGGAGAATTCGCACTGCGCGCCGCCATTGGCGCGGGCCGCCGGCGGATTGTCCGCCAACTCCTTACCGAAAGCACGATCATCGCGCTCGCCGGAGGCGGTCTGGGCATTCTGCTGGCTCTGTCAGGAACCAGGACTGTGCTTCGGTTGCTGCCGGAGGCATTGCCGCGCTCGGCGAGTGTGACCGTGGACCTGCGGGTGATGGTGTTTACGTTGGCGCTGTCTCTGCTGAGCGGAATCGGGTTCGGGTTGATTCCGGCTTTGAAATCCTCCAATGTCGATTTGCAACAAGTGCTGCGCCGCAGTGCGGCCGGAGGCGGTTCCCGGCACCGGCTGCAGGAGATTTTTGTTGCTGCCCAAATCGCCTTGACTGTTGTGCTGCTGGCCGGTGCGGGGCTCATGTTGCGCTCTCTCGCGGCGCTTTGGCGCGTGGATCCGGGATATCAGCCGGATCACGCCATCACCTTCTCTGTCTCGTTTCCATCCAATGCCCGAACCACCGAGGCTGAGACGCGAGCGCGCCTGCGCCAGTTTGACGCCAGCATGCGCGCAATTTCCGGAGTAGAAGCGGTCTCAGTCACGCTTGGATCGCGGCCCATGATCCACGATTCGGAAATCCCTTTCTGGATCGTAGGCAGACCGCAACCGGCCAGCAACAACGACATGCCCCAAGCCATGTTCTACCTGGTAGAGGCGGGATTTCAAAAAGCCATGGGCATGACTCTCGAACGGGGCCGGTTTGTCAGCCCGCAAGATAGAGAGACCTTTCCCGTGGTGGTCGATATCGATGATGTGTTTGCCCGGACCTACTTTCCCGATCAGGACCCGATCGGGAAACGCATACACATTGTCGGGTTTGACCTGGAGGCGGAGATTGTCGGGGTGGTGGGCCACATCCGCCAGTGGGGGCCGGGCAATGACTCTGCGACAGCCATCGAGGCGCAGTTCTATTACCCCTTCATGCAGCTTCCTACGAATCTTATGCGGCTGGCAGCCAATGGAGTAGCGGTGGTGGTGCGCACGCATGGGGACGCCGCGTCGGTGATTGGTCCGCTGCGTCAGGCGGTTACAGCATTTGATCCGCATTCGGTGATCTACGGCGAAGAGACGATGAACGAAGTGATCGCCAGGTCGCTGGCTGCCCGGCGGCTCACCATGATCCTGCTGAGCACGTTTGCAGCGCTTGCTCTGGCGCTCTCCTGCATCGGGACGTTCGGAGTCATCTCCTATATGGCCCAGGAGCGTACGCGCGAAATCGGCGTGCGTATGGCTCTCGGCGCCCGCCGGACGGACGTCGTATGGCTGGTCCTGGGTAAGGGAGCGCGGATTACGGCACTTGGTTTGATGCTGGGCCTGGCTCTTGCGCTCGGGCTTACCCGCACAATGAGTACCCAGATCTTCGGTGTCTCGCCCTACGATCCGGTCACCTTTGGCGGCGTGGCTGTGATCCTTGCGGCCGTTGGGTTAGCGGCATGTTATCTCCCAGCCCGGAAGGCAACGCGGGTAGATCCGATGATTGCCCTTCGTGCTGAGTGAGCCCTGGAGCGAGGTACGAAACAGAGCAGGCACAGCGTTTGCACGTTGCGCCTGTTCTCCTTTTCGGACTTTAAAGTTCGCACTTTTCAACGGTGTCCTCCTCCGCCGCCGTGGAAACCACCACCACCATGAAAGCCACCGCCGCCGTGGAAGCCACCGCCGTGGAAACCTCTTCCTGCGTAGCCGCGGCCATAAAAACCGGGCCTGCCGTAAAAACCGCCGCCAAAGTATCCGTATCCGAATGGGTAGAATCCCCAGCCGAACGGGCTATAGAACGGGTACGGACCCATAAAGGTGTAGTCAAGAAAGAACGGGTCCCAATACCAGCCTGGACCGAATCCATACCCGCCATACTCGGCGGAGAGTTGCTGATTCGATTCGGCAAGATATTGCGAGCGCAGGCTGCTCCAGTTGTAAAGCTCATTCTGCGAGGTACGCGTATCAAAAGACACCGGCTTCAGAGACTCAGGATTATTCAGCGCCAGTTCATGATGTGCCTTGATCACCGTCCACTTCTTTTCACCCTCGTTTACAGCGGCCTTCCCTTTGAAAACCTTTGCCACATCGTCGTTGGCATTGAATTCATAGAGGCCGGTCTTCAGCAATTGGGTCGATACGCCGCCGTCGACGACCTGCAAATCATTTTGCGGATGAATTTCATCCACTTCGACCATTGCCCGGCCGTGTTCCAGTCCCAACTGGGTGAACGTCAGATCGGGCGAGATCATCTTGACGCTGCTATTGGAACCAAGCCGCATGTACACACCGGGCGTGAGTAGTATCTCCGCTTTGCCGTTCCCGGTTGAAAGTACCTGACCGGGCGTCAGATCTGCGGTTCCGACAGCTTTCTCGCTGATCGGCTTACCTTCGAGGAAAGCGGAACCCTCGATATAGTTCAGAGTCCCTGGACGGGCTGGATTTGCGCCGAACGCCGGCGCACACAGACTCCCCAGGGAAAGCATAACCAGCACCTTCAACCTGGACATCATGACACTTTTCCCTTCTAACTATTAGATGTAGAAGAGACAGAAAAGATATAGCAACCGAAGCCGGGATGCGGGTGAGCTGGTCGGCGAGAAGGCAGGAAATCAGTTGCCTCTATCCATTATAAATGAAACAGCAGCAGTACTTAATTCTGGTTTTCTTATGAGCGATCAGGGATAATTGTGTTTGACAAGATCAGCCCGGATTGTCACCAGGTACCCCCCGGACACGTTGCCGGCGAGCAACTACAATGGCCGACAAGGCATCCCCCGCCTTCTTTGAGGAGTTGCGCATTTCCCCGAGATCTGCCATGAAATATCGCCTATACACAGCTGCGTTGCTGGTCTGCACGGCGTTCCCCGCAATGGCCGGAAGCCACTCGACACCTGACTTCGGTCCGAATGTTCTGATCTTCAGGCCGTCGATGCCGGTAGCGACAGTGCAGCGCGAGATCGATGCGGTCTATACCACCCAGCAACACAACGAGTTTGGGCCGGAACGCAATGTGTTCATGTTTGTGCCCGGCGACTATAAAGTTGATATTCCGATCGGGTACTACACCCAGGTGCTGGGCCTGGGACCTTCTCCGGATGACGTGCGTATCGTTGGGAACGCCCACTCCGACGCAGCATTGCCGAACAATAACGCCACTACCACTTTCTGGAGGGCAGCCGAAGGATTCTCCGTTAAGCCCACCGGAGGTACGATGCAATGGGCGGTATCGCAAGCCGCGCCGTTTCGCCGCATGCACATCCTCGGCGACATTGTGCTGCATCAACACGGCGGGTGGGCGAGCGGCGGGTGGATGTCCGACGACCTCATCGACGGGAACGTCGGCGCGGGCCCGCAACAGCAATGGATTTCCAGAAACACCGAATGGGGTAGTTGGACCGGCGCCAACTGGAACATGGTTTTTGTTGGTGTTCCAAGGCCCCCGACGGGTGAGTGGCCTATTCCGCCGTATACCAAGGTCGATGAAACTCCGATCGTTCGCGAAAAGCCCTTCCTGCAGGTGGATGCGGCCGGAAACTTCAGCATTTGCATCCCATCACTGCGTACCCGGAGTGTGGGCATCACTTGGCATAGCGGTACCACGCCGGGCAGATCGATTCCCATCAGCCGTTTCTATATCGCCCGGCCGGATATTGACAGTGCCGCCACGATCAACGCACATCTGGCCAAAGGGGAAAACCTGCTCTTTACGCCCGGGATCTACAAGTTGACCCAGCCGATCCGCATCCTCCGGCCCAACACGGTGGTGTTGGGGCTGGGATTCGCGACCCTTCAGCCGATCAATGGTACTAAGGCCATGACGACCGCAGATGTGGACGGCGTCATCATCGCCGGTCTGTTGTTTGATGCCGGGCCGAAAGAGTCACCAATCCTGCTGGAAGTAGGGCCCGAGGGAAGCAAGGCCCGGCATACGAAGAACCCTATTTCGCTGCACGATATCTTCTTCCGGGTTGGCGGAGCTGGAGTTGGACGCACGGCAGTTAATCTTGAAATCAACAGCAGCGACACTATCATCGATCACACATGGATCTGGCGCGCCGACCACGGCTCTGGTGTGGGCTGGCTCAAAAACACCAGCGCCAATGGACTGGTTGTCAACGGAGATAACGTCACCGCTTACGGCCTTTTCGTAGAGCATCATCAGCAGTTCCAGGTGCTCTGGAACGGAAATCATGGCCGCACTTATTTCTATCAGTCTGAGATTCCGTACGATCCACCAGATCAGGTCAGCTACAGAAGCAGTCCTGGAACGGATGGCTGGGCTTCCTACAAAGTATCCGATCGTGTGACCAGCCACGAGGCGTGGGGTCTCGGGATTTACAGTGTGTTTTTGCAACCGGGAGTCAATTTGACTCGCGCCATCGAAGTGCCGAAGACCTCGGATGTCAGGTTCCACCACATGATCACGGTGGCTCTTGGCGATCACGGCGAGAGCAGCCACGTGATCAACGACGTTGGTGAGGCGACCTCAATTCATCCTCGCGTTACGCCCAAGGTGGCGAATTATCCGTAGTTGTTGTAAGACTTGCGTCGATCAGTTCCACGATTGCTCGATCGCTTCCAGTGATTTTCCCTTTGTTTCGGGCAGGCGCATGGCCAGGTAGAGGAAGCCCAGACCGCAGATGGCGGCGTATATCCAGAACGTTCCCGAGGCGCCTAGAGCCCGGTTCAAAAATGGAAAAGTATAGGTGAGTACAAAGCAGGCGCTCCATAGAGCAGTCACGGCAACCGAGACTGCGGCCCCGCGGACTCTGCTGGGGAAGATTTCTGCGATTACTACCCAGGTCACCGGCGCGAGCGACATCGCATAACAGGCAATGGCCGCAACCACCAGGAATAACATCGCCACGCCATGGCCGTGCAGGAAGTACAGCAGACCGAGCAAGGAATAGATGATTGCAAGCCCGGCCGAGCCAAGCAGCATCAAAACTCTTCTGCCATAGCGGTCGACGGTCCGCAATGCCACGATTGTAAACAGCACGTTGACCGCGCCCGTGACCACGATGTTGAAGAGGATGTCGGAGATAGGGAAGCCGGCGGCAGAAAAGACTTCTTCCGCGTAATTGAAAATGACGTTGATACCGCACCATTGCTGAAGGACGGCCAGGAAAATTCCAAGCCAGAGTATTCGCCTGATTTTTGGCTGAAGAAGTGTGCTCAGGCTGGTTTCTGCGTGTCCGGCTTCGATCGAAGATTGGATTTCTGAGTAAATGCCTTCGCTGTAAGACCTGCCGCCTATGCTGGCGAGCACCGCTTTTGCCTTATCAGGGGCGCCATGCCTGGCAAGCCAACGGGGACTTTCCGGAACAAAGAACATGGCAATCAGGAATAGCAGGGAGGGAATGGCCGTGACGCTAAACATCCAGCGCCAGCCAACCTGGCCATTCCACGAGTGCAGAATTTCATTGGCTGTCGCCGTCGGTGAGATCGGCCTGGCGATGAGCCAATTTACGATTTGCGCCAGCAGGATGCCGCAAACGATCGTGAACTGGTTCATCGACACAAGCTTTCCGCGAAGACGGGCGGGAGCGAGTTCGGCGATATATACGGGGGACAGACTCGAAGCCAGGCCGATTGCAAAGCCTCCCAGAACGCGCCAGAACACAAATGCCTGAAAGTGTTCCGCCATTGCTGTCCCTGCGGAGGAAAGGCAGAAGATAACGGCAGAGAGCAGCAGAGGCTTCTTCCGCCCGAACTTCTCGCTCAGAGCGCCCGAGGCCAGCGCGCCCAACAGGCATCCGACGAGCGCGCAACTCATGGCCCATCCCTGCTGCGCCGGTTGTGTCAGGGCGAAGTACTTTTCATAAAAGGGCTTGGCGCCACCGATGACCACCCAATCGTAACCAAACAAGAATCCACCGAGCGCGGCAATCGAGGCCACAACCCAAACGTAGAGGCTGTTCACTGGCTCGATTGTCGGGGGAGCCTGAGGTCCGCTGGCCGCTGGGGCGGTGTTCATGATCGGCCTACTTTGCCATCCATGATGTGGACTCGATGACATTGTTGCCGCTGCGGCCGGCCTGCGCAAACATGGTTTGCGCAGCCAGGTGGTTCGGGTCTTTTTCCACCACTTTTTGAAGTTTCCGGGCTGCCTCGACTTCGTTCCCCTCGCCGAGATCTATGAGGGCCTCGGTGAAAATGCAATCAATCTCTTTTCGGAAAGCGAGATCATCTTCGAAGACCAGAAAATTGGGGAGAGAGGTTGCGAAGTAATCGATGCTTGCCTCGCGTGTGCGGTCTGCGTCCAGTCGATCACGCATCTCCTGCAGAAGCGCGGCTGCCGCATCTGTCCTTCCCAGGGTGCGCAACGCCAAAAGCTTGTAGTAGCACATCCACGGAGACGCAGGTTCGCTGTCCGCCGCAGAAAGGAATGCATTGCGAGCCATTTCCTCTTGTCCCATTTCCCGCAAGGCTACTCCGGAAAGGTAGTCGAGATCGAATTCCTGAGTCAGTAGATGCTTGCCTTCACCAAGGTTGTGCGGATAGGTTCTTGCTGCATTGAAATGGTCCAGGGCTTGTGCGAACTCTCCATCATTCAGGCACGCGATGCCAAGCAGTCGATGTGCCCAGACAAACTGCCCGGAAACCAGCCCTTCACCCCCCTCCCAGGGATGAAAACGGCGTCCAAGAAGAAGCTCCAGCGCCTTTCCCGGCTCTCCGGTCTGGTTGTAGAGCGTGATCCGCTCAACGGTTAAATCATCTCTCTGAGCGACGCAGTCGGATTGTTGCTCCAAAAAAGCCAGGCGCTCGGCAGGTGAACCTCCGGTTCGCTTGCGTAACTGATCCAATTCGTAGACCAGGCGCGCGTCGTGAGGGTTCTTGAGCAGAGCTTGCTCGTAGGCATGGAGAGCCTGTCCGGCGTTGCGACGAATATTGAAATAGGCGATGCCGAGGTTGCGCCATGGAATGGAAAAGCCATCTTCGATGGCAACACTCTTCTCCCAAAGGCAGATAGCATCCTCGTAGCGCTTCTTGTCGTAGTAGAGATTGCCGAGGTAGTACAAGGCCTTGGCATCGAGCGATTTTTGACTCAGTGCGCCTTCCAGGATTCTCATTTCCTCGAGCCTTGCCGGAAAGCAATAATCCGGGGACGCTGCCGCAGCCAATGTTCGATATTCAACTGCCTGGTCTGAGCGGCCGCTTTGCGCGGCCAATTGAGCCAACAAGTAGTACACCATTGGGTACGTGGCGGAACGTGGACTGGAAACCACAACTTCCATCAGCGCACGCGCTTCCGCAAACAAGCCCGCAAGGGCGTAGTCCAGGGCCAAGTCCAGGTGTATTTGCCGATCTCCGTGCGTGGCGTGGGTGAGATGCCGCGCAGCACTCTCGGGAGAGGGGTTCTCCACAAGCAGAAGCTCGAAGCGTGACAGGAAATCCAGCGGGTCTTTCATCAACGTGCCAGAGGCGATGGACCGAGCCTCGTCGAGGCGATTTAGCCTGCGCAGAATAGCCGACTGCAAGCCACGAGCGTGCAGATGGTCCTGGTTTGTGGCGAGCGACTGGCCGAGATGTTCAAGAGCTTGGGCCAATCGCTCCCGGCGAGAATCGAGACACGCAAGCCGATAAAAGGCGGCTGACCTCCATTCGTAATTCCAGGTTGCTTTATAGAATGCCGCGTATGCTTCATCGTCCCGGTCCTGTAGCTGCAACGAGAGGGCGAGATAATATTGAGCTTCTCCCGTTTCCGGATTGGGGTTGCGCGAGGTCAGGCGTTGGATTGCCATGGATAGGTGTTCTTCCGCTCTCGAGAACAGGCCACGCCGCAGCAGCATTTTACCCATCGCGGTATTGCAGCGGCTCTCCAGCGAATCCCTGCGCAAAGCTTCTTCCCAATAGGGCTCAGGACTTCTCGTCGCATGGCGGTACTGCTCCAGGTGAAGTCCGATCAGATAAAGCTCCTCCACGGTCTGAATCTCATCTGGCGGCAAAGGTTCTTTAGCCGGATCCGGAATGCGTTCTGATGTTGCGGCGTTTTGCGCTGTCCAGGCAATGAGTTCGCTTCCTTCAGCCGAGAGGACACGAAGAGTCATAGCGGCAATCGTACCCGCCACGTAGATGCTGGTAATGAATGGGCCGCCAGGCAGAAGATCGGTGGTGGTATCTAGCAGGACGTGGTCAGGAGAGGAGAGAACCAGGCGCGCGTTCTTAAATGTCTCAGTGACGCAGGCGCCAATCCGAACCGTGCTGTCTTCCCGTTCAAGATTGATCGCAATTTGTTGATTTGCGTTCTTCGCCGGACCAATCTGCTGGATTGGATACCAGTATTGGCTGAATGCCCTGGTTTCATAAGGCAGAAGCCAGGAGAAATCAGGCTGGTTGTCTGTGTAAACCCCAGCCATCAGTTCGATATAGGGGCCGTCTTCGTCTGTCAGCTCGCGATCCCAGGCATATCCGAAATCGCCGTTTCCCCAGGTCCACAGCTTCTTGCCGGGGGCGATGAATCGATCGGCAACGTGAACCATGCCCGCGCGCGCGCTGAAGTCGTAACCTCCAAAGAAGTCGTATTGCGACTCCGTAACCATGTATGAGGTCGGCACGGGGATGTTTTTGTACCAGGAAATATCGACTCCCCGCCTATAGTCCACTCCGTAGTAAAAGCCATGCGCTACTGGAAAAGCGGACATGGCCCGCTTTGCATGATCCGCGACGAAGGCGACGTCCGGCGGAAAGAACGCCTGGTATTGATCATGGACACGAATGCCGACGTTGGCCCACCACAGAAAGGTCTGGGTAAATGGGGTGCGATTGTAGAGACGAACCTTGGCCTCGATCAACGCCTTGGCGGGATGCAAACAGATCCCCACCATGCCCTTCATGCGATGCATGGGTTCGTGTTCGCTCAACCATACAGTCTTGCTCCCATCAGGGGATGCCTCTATCTCCCAATGGACCGGCATAAAGGTCGAAGGGCGGTGATGCTGGGGCCAATTGAACTCAACTCCGCCGGATATCCAGGGTCCGAGCAGGCCCACCAGCGCAGGTTTGATCACATTCTGGCGATAAAAAAAATCGTAGTTGTTGGTTTTGTCCCGCCCGACGTGAATGCGGCCGCCGATCTCGGGCAGGATCATGACATGCAGGTATTCGTTTTCGAGAAAGATCGCCTGGTATTTCTGATCGCGTTTCTCGTCTGAAACGCGATCGGTAAACGGATTGGGATACACCTTGCCGCTGCTGCCTTGATACACACGCTTTTCCAGGAACATGGGGTTCCGGTCCGGCGGTTGCGCGGGATGGGTTGGTATCTCCACCTCCTCCTGCCAGGCACGTACTGACGGGGAAGCTATCGTGTCGCTCATACCACTCCGGCGGTGCTACAGAGTCAGTGAATTCACAGCGTACCGGGTACACAGCTTCGAAGTCAGAGGGCAGCGAAACCGAAACGTTAACGTACCCGATTATCAGCTTCCTGTCAACCTGAATGACCTCTGCCGGAACCTGCGTCCTCCCAGTATTAGAGTTTTCCGCAACCGCTGATGCCCATCGAATTTGTGGCTTCCCGGGTAAGGGCTAAAAAGCCGTACCTTGCACATAAGGCTATGTTCTGGCCCCGTTCCGGCCGTGAGCGGCCGTCCTCGACGGCGTCAAAAGGCCCTCCGGTGACGTTACCGATAAAGTTCTTGACAGACGCGAAATGTCGTTCATATAGTTGCTGGCCTTAAGGCTCTGCTCCTGTTAACCGTTGCGAGTATCGTACCCGGCATTTATCCAGACATTTCTTAGGAGGCGGCTCATTTATGTATCAGTCAGCGAGTAAACGTTGGGCCCCGGTATGGTTGACCATCTTTCTATTGAGCTTCGGCGTTTCCGCGGGAATCGCCCAGGTGGATACCGGCACGATTTTGGGAACGGTAAAAGATCAGACGGGTGCGGTCGTTCCCGACGCGAGAGTCACCGTCACCAACCAGGGTACGTCAGAGCAGTTTACGACCACGACTCGAGGGGATGGAACCTATATCGTGACCCCCCTCAAGATCGGTACTTACCGAATCAGCGTCGAACATGCCGGCTTTCAGAGGGCAGAGAATGCCGCCTTTGGCCTGAATATCCAGCAGCAGGCTGTGGTGGATTTTGTATTGCAACCCGGAGCCACCAGCCAGACCGTGCAGGTAACCGCGGAGGCCGCTCTGCTGCAAACGCAGAGCGCGACCGTGGGGCAGGTGATCGGCTCACAAACGGTCGAGAACATGCCGCTCAATGGCCGCGACTGGACGATGCTGGCCACGCTTACTCCCGGAGTGACGCAGCCACAGCAAGGCGCCCGGGCAGGGAATCAGTTTGCCGCTAACGGCACTCGGCCCGCACAGAACGACTACCTTCTTGACGGCATCGACAACAACAGCAACGACGTCGACTTTTTAAGCGGTGAGGCCGACGTAGTCAAGCCTCCGGTCGATGCCATTCAGGAATTCAATATCCAAACCAACAACTTTAGCGCGGAATTCGGACGCGCAGGCGGCGCCATCGTAAACGCCACCATCAAGTCCGGCACCAACGGTTTTCACGGTACAGTATGGGAGTTCTTCCGTAACGACGCGTTGGATGCCAATGCCTATTTTTCTGATCCAGCCACGCAACGAAAACCCGAATTGCGGCAAAACCAATTCGGCGCGGTGGCCGGTGGGCGAATCATCAGGGACAAAACATTCTGGTTCGCAGACTGGGAGGGGACGCAGATCCATGCGGGAGTGCTGCAAAGTGGCATCTGGGTTCCTACCACACCTGAGGCCAGCAGCGGCTTCACTAACTTCGCCGACCTGTTGAACGCGACCGGAAATTTTACCCGAACCGACGCGCTGGGGCGCTCCTTCAGCAACGGGCAGATTTTTGATCCAGCCACGACGCGCCCGGTAACCGCCGGTCAAGTCGATCCGTTCACCGGCATCACGGCAGCCACCAGCGGATACGTCCGGGAGGCTTTCCCTAACAACCAACTGCCCGCGGCCCGTTTGGATGCGAATGCCATTAAAATCCTCCACCTCTTTCCGGCGCAAAACCTTCCCGGCGTCGAAAACAACTATCAGGTCACTACGCTGAATACCACCAGCCAAAATACATTCGACGTGCGCATCGATCAGCACTTCAATGAGCATAACCAGATGTTCGGCCGATATAGCTACATCAACAGCACGCAACAGGTGCCTCCTCCATTCACGGGGGTCGCCGATGGCGGCGCATACGGCGACGGCACGCAGAAGTGGGACGTGTATGGTGTGGCTGTCAGCTATACGCACGTCTTCAACCCGACCCTTATTAACGAAGTTCGCTTCGGCTATGGGCAGGAGCACACCACACGCACTCCCTCGACGGCAAATACGCTGGGAATCCCCGCTCAATATGGCATCGGTGGAGTCCCCCAGTTTGCCGGCAATGGTGGACTTCCCTATATGAGTTTCAACCAAATCCACAATTTGGGCGGCTCCGAGTGGCTCCCGGGAGATCGCTACAGCGATACCACCCAGCTTACCGAGAACCTGACCAAGGTTTATAAATCACACACCTTCAAAGGTGGCATTGAGTTCCAGTACCTCTACTTCCCTTGGCTGGCTCCTCCGGAATCGAAGGGCGCATTTGACTTTGATGGCAGATATACGTCGATTCCGAATCAGACAGACAAAATGGTCGGCACCGCCCAATTCCTGCTCACGCCCATTGCAGCGACCGTTCCCAGCGGAGTCAACTACTCCGGCGGATCAGACCAGGTGCAGGCTTCGAACTACGGCTACCTGCACAGCAACCGGAACTACTGGGGTGTATACGCTCAGGACGACTGGAAGGTAACTCCGCGCCTGACATTGAATCTCGGACTGCGTTGGGAATACTTCGGGCAGGTGGGGGATACCAATGGCGCCCAGGCAAACTTTATCCCTGGCATTCCCGGGTCAACCGCCCAATTCATCATGACTTCCAAGAACAAGAGCATTGCGCTCTCCCCCAGCTTCACGGAAAACCTGGCAAAGGACGGAATCCAGTTGGTTTATACGAATCAATATGGCACCGGTCTCGGAATATCGCAGAGAACCAATTTCGGACCAAGATTCGGAGCCTCGTACCAGATAACTCCGAAACTCGTTGGGCGCGTGGGATATGGGATCTTCTACGGAGCCTTTGAGAACCGCGGCGGCGACCCCAGCCTTGGTTACAATTACCCGTTCGAATATGTCTTGTCCTTTCAGGACTCCTCGAATGGCGGAGTGGGCAGTGTAACGCCTACGATCTTTCCTGACGGTTCCTATGGCACGCTGGAAAACGGATTGAGTGGAATCAGCCTGACCCCTATCAGCGTGAGCGGGAATGGACTGCAATTCCGCGGGGTCCAGTTCCACTACCAGACGCCTTACACTCAGGGATTCAACCTGACGCTGCAATATGCGCTGACGCCGCAGGATTCGATCCAGGCGGGCTATGTCGGTTCCGTCGGCCGCCACATGGAGGCCTTTGCCGGGACCAACAATCCATCACAGATCCTGCCACCCGGAACGCCTATAACTCCCTACCTTGCCTATCCTGATTTTGCCAATAACTCCTCCTACGACATCACTGCTGGTTCCAGCAGCTATAACTCTCTGCAAACCAAGTACGAGCGCCGCTTCAGCCATGGCTTCTATATGCTGGCAGGCTTCACCTGGGCGCGTACACTTTCTGATTCCGGAGACTTGCTGAGCAACGGTGGTGTGGGTGGGTACCGCGCCCCACAGATCACGGGAATCTCATATGACCGTGGTCTGGCTTCCTTCAACATCAACCGCTCTTTCGTGGCCAGCAGTACGTACGAACTCCCGATTGGAAACGGTAAAGTGTTTCTGGGCGATCTTCACGGGCCGGGTCAGTTGTTGCTGGGAGGCTGGATCGTCAATGGAATACTGACTCTCAACAGCGGGCCGCCGCAGTACATTCCTTGTCAAATCACCACCACCGCCACGACCGGTACCTGCTATGCCGACGTGATTCCAGGTGTGAGCAAGTATCGTTCCGGTGGACCGGCGCATTACTACAACCCCGCTGCGTTTACAGAGCCGCCGGTGGCGACCACGATCGGCAACAGCAATCTTGCTCCCCTGGGCGGATCGAACACCCAGGTGAACGGTCCTGGCTACCGTGATCTGGATTTTTCGATCTTTAAGGAATTCAGAGTTACCGAGACGACACGATTGCAGTTCCGGGCCGAGTCTTTCAACTTTACCAATACTCCCAGCTTTAACTTGCCGACAAACACAAACTTCACCGATACGGTGAACTTCGGCCAGTCAACCACCACCCGCGGCACCGGCAACAATATTGGCAACCAGCGCCAAATCCAGTTCGCCTTGAAGTATTACTGGTGATCGCACCGCCACGGGACAACCCATCATGGTTGTCCCGGGCGTTTTCCCGGGCAAGCTGGTGGTAGGCCCCAGGCGTTATACTCATCCCGATGTGGCGGAAGGGCTCATATTCGTCTTGTGTTTTTGGGGTCTGTTGCCTCTCCGCCGTGACTGCACTCGCCCTCCAGTCCAATCCCGGAGATGGAGGACATCCATCTCCCTCCCCCGTGGCACCAGGGCCCGGCGTTCAGCAAGCAGAGCGAAGTTTGGTCGAAGCAGCTCTAAGAAGCCCCAACGACTTTGCCGCGCAGAAGCAGCTGGGCGAGTTTTACCTTCAGCAGAATCGCCTTCCGGAAGGCATCCGCACTCTGGAGAAAGCACAGCAACTCAATCCGCAGGACTATGACACTGGCTACGACTTGTCTTTAGCGTATTTAAACTCAGGAGAGAGCGCGAAAGCCGCTGCAGAGCTGCACCAGATGGTCGCCCGGCACGAGACTGCGGAACTTGACAGCCTGCTGGCCGAGGTAAGCGAAAAGTCGGGGGACTACAGGGAAGCGGCGAGCGAGTATTATCGGGCCGCCCAGCTGGATCCAAGTGAAGGAAACATCTTTAACCTGGGCTCTTTCCTGCTGCAGCACAAGAACTATGAAGGCTTTCTCGATAAAGCGCTTACCCTCTTCCGCTACGGCGTACAGAAGTACCCGCAGTCGGCCAAGCTGATGGTTGGTTTAGGGGTAACTCTTTACGCGGAAGGCACGTATGACGATGCTGTGGAGACCCTCTGCAAGGCGGTCGATCTGGATCCGGCGGATCCAAGACCGTTTCAGTTCCTGGGAAAAGTGAGCACCATCTCGCCGGCGCACCTACCCGAAATACGCAGGCGGCTCGAAGCCTTCGTACAACTCTATCCGGACAATGGCCCGGCAAACTATTACTACGCGATGAGTCTGTGGGAACGTCCCGAAGGTGAACCGGCTGCCGATAAGGCGGTGATTGAAGGCATGCTCAGAAAAGCCATCACGGCAGACCCGAAGTTCTACGAAGCACATTTTCAGCTCGGCGTTCTGTACCAGGATGAGGGGAAGTACGTCGATGCCATCAGAGAGTTCAATCAGACCCTCGCTCTTCGCCCTGATTACGGGCGCGCGCACTACCGTCTGTTTCTGCTTTACAGCCGCACCCACCAGAAGCAATTAGCCGGTCAGCACCTGGCCATGCTCAAGCAGATAAAGCAGGAAGATGCAGAAGCGGAAGACGCAGGAGAAACCCCTGGAATCACCCAGGCACAACAAACGATGGAGACAGCACACTAGTTTCCAGACGGAAACTGTCGAACGCCATGGATCTCTTTAGTACCCGCAACGGCGGTAATTGTCAGACGCTCAGTGAACTTCTACGCTTCCGCGACCTGGGATCCAGCAAACAGATCCAGCGCGCGATCTCGTGGAGCCGGCGTGAATTTCTTCGCGCTGCCACCGGGGCGAGTGCCGCGACTGTGCTCTCCGCCTTCTCACCCTTGCGTGCGATGGCGATGCGCCAGGGACAGAAGGCAGTCGTGGTCACGTTCGGGGGAGGTACCCGGGACGAAGAGACGTTCATGCCGGATGGCCAGGAGAATATCCCTCATCTCTTGCGCGAATTCGTCCCTCAGGGCACGTTCTTTACTCAGGTGATCAATCGCGGTATTCTCGGTCACTATGTCGCGACCGCGAGCCTGGTGACGGGGGTTTACGAGACATTCAATAATTTCGCCGCGGTCTCTCCGGCGAACCCGACGGTCTTCGAGTACTTCCGCAAGGAGCTGAATCGCCCCGCTTCCGATACCTGGGTGGTCGCGCCCAGCAACGGCTTTGGGCTCATCGGCGAAAGTAGTCGCGGCACCTATGGAGAGGGTTCGGGCGCAGGCGTGATTTTACCCAAACGGCTGCTGGCGGCAGCCATGGCCACGCATGACGCTTCTGGCTACGAACATCTGCTGCGAGATAACTATGAGAGCCCGGTGTATGCGCCGGCCCTGGGAGTCAGTGAGCAGAAACTGCAACAGATGGCGGAGATGCTGAAGGTCTCCGTAGCGGATTTCGCCACCCACGCGCGCAGCCTTCGTAGTCCGGACGAACTCTCCGTCTATGTGGCCCGCCAACTGATGCGTCAACTCGCTCCTAGCCTGCTCTGGATTACCCTGCACGATATCGATGTTGCCCATGCGGGCACGTACTCTCTCTATATCGATGCCATACAGCGCTCGGACCGGCTGTGTAGCGAGATCTGGCAGATGATCCAGAACGAACCGGAATATGCGGGAAAGACGACCATGTTTATCCTTCCCGATTTTGGCCGCGATTCGGATACCTCAGCCGGCGGCAATGGCTTCCAGCATCACCGTACGGGCGATGCGTACTCGAGAACCACCTGGATGATCGTGAGAGGCGCTGGG
>Ga0335073_10003243_pt1 | contig 22624 bp, 31 predicted proteins | sample Lox_Sample_22_FD_207093 | JGI IMG/M metagenome (GOLD analysis project Ga0335073, IMG submission 207093) | Soil microbial communities from Loxahatchee National Wildlife Refuge, Florida, United States - Lox_Sample_2.2 | ecosystem: Environmental > Terrestrial > Soil > Wetlands | place: USA... | reverse complement strand
GTTTAGCGAGACCCGAAACAGGACTATCGACGCCATTATACTTGTAACAATTCTTAAAAATCAATTTGACGTCCGCATAGAATTCATCAGCACTCGTATACTGTTGTTCCTTCAACTTTGTCTCAACAGTCCCCAAATCCATAGGATTTTTGATGATTTTGTAGTAATCGGGAATTTGTAATGCGACAGCATCGACAGGAGCAATGAAAGGATATGAATACGGTTCGTGAACTTTCTTTTGTAATTCCTTCATGACAGATTGACAGAAACGTAATTGTGCAGCATTCTTCTTTCGAAGACGAGGTTTGTCCATGGGGATATCTCGTTCTGGAGGAGGTTTGATTTCTCGTTTCGGTCGGCCGTCCGCGGTAAGAGATTCTCGTCGAATAGCAGGGACTCCGGGAGTTTTTCGTACAAGTGCAGGTTTAGGTTTTGGTGCTGCAGGAGGTGTAGCAATGACGGGAGGAGGTGCTGGTTTAGGTGGAGGGGGAGGTGCTTCAGCAGGTAGGGTTTTAAGACTACGTTCCCATAATGCTTCGATATTTTTCCCCATTTTGGTGACGACATTGTCTGGACCGTTGAACTTTACACAGTTCTCAATCATGAGTTTGAAGTCATCGAGGACTGCATCCACATTCTGATATTCACCGGCGGTCAACTTCTTCTCTATTGTTGAGAGATCCATAGGTCGATCGACAACGCTGAAATACAGGGGTATATTTAATTTTACAGGATCGACGGGTTCTCGGAAAGGAATTGAGTCTTTGCTTTTCTTGACTTGTCGTAGTAGAGCAAGAAGGAATCTCTGTTGGTTTGTGGGAAGTTTCTTTGAGGGGTCGTAGCTTGACGATTCGGTGGGTTCGGTCTTTAGTCGTTTTGCGGGAGGTTCGTCAGTTGTGGGAGCATAGTGTACAGGTTTACTTGTTGTTGGAGCAGACCATTGAGGTGGTTCCTTCATTTCGATATCGAGTGACTGATGATGAGGAAGAGGTGTCGTTGATGTAGGAAGAACATCAGGTGCTTGTTCAACAGCAGAGACCATTGAAGGAGGTGGTGGAACTGCCGGAGAATGAGTAGGAGCAGTGGTTGTGGAAGGAGGGTTTGCTATATCTGCAGGAGGAGGTGTAGGTTGAGTGGGAGGAGGAGATTCTACCGCTGGACCAGAGAAGAAATCTTGAGCAGTGTATTCACCAGCGTCCTTATGGCCGTTAACCATCTCTGGGTGTGCAGAAGTAGATTCCGGTTCTTCATCGACATCCATTGCCATAGCAGGTTCTGAAGACGGTCGATCAAAGATTAGCGAGGTTGCATCAGCCTCGGGGATATCGACTTTTGTTGATGCGGTTTCAGAAGGTAGTGGTTGGACTGGTGAAAGCGGTGTTGGGGCAGGAGGCTCGTCACGGACGTCTGAGGTGAATGCGTCGACTACAGCTGGATGAGAGAGATCAGGAGAGGCAGCAAGTGGATCTTGTCGATGTGACAGACCTTGCTGATCTTGTGCTTCGACGTTCTGAGTCCGGAATTGCACTTGTTGCTGTTTAGGTGAAGGAGGCAGTCGCTCGTAAGCGTCTGGTGGGATGGAAGGTGGTGTTGGTAAAGGGTGATCGGAAATTTCCATCTTGCTAAAATTCACACATTTAATACACACCCAAAGAAATAACACGTAATAAGAAAAAAACGAAGGAAAGAAGGCAGCGCAAAAAGAAGACAAGACAGACACCTACCTTGTAGCAGCAGATGAGGATGAATTCAGGAAATCTTTGCTCTGTTCTTCATCCATCACTCCATTCGCCATATCCATACACCCAGGAAACGAACACAGACGATGATGCGATTGACGACTACTTATATTCTTTTCTGGTCTAATACGAAAATCTCGATCTCCTGATTACAGACGGTCTCAACAGAATCACTGATTCTTTTCGACGTCTGATTTTCTGCCCTTTGAACTTTTTTGCGGTTGTTAGGGAGACGATGGTCACAGTTGCAGGTGGGTCGTCCGAATCGAAATCGGGGGATGAAAATTCGACGAGAGCGCGGGGAGTTGGAACGTGGATCACTTTGGTCCTTTTAAATCACCACACCAATCAGGGTTAGGTGTGAAAATTTCAATGCAACATTACGTAATACAACACACGTTGACTGGTCACAGATTGCCCAGAGATTGTCGCCATGACAAATGAGCACGGCGCTTTTACCTACAAATCACAGCGCCTCCCGCTGAAACACAAGATGGCAGTGGTTGCGAAATCAGCCGGATTCTGCCAGATTTTTTTTTGACTTGTGATTCCATTTCAGCCATTTCTCGAACTGTCTTCTGAACGACCATGAAACGACGTCTGATGGTCGGGCTCTGTTTATAAACAACAACCTAAAAATGGCAATTTCGATTAAATGCAGGGTGACGCGTGCCACTGCATACCGCACGGATCCTTCATATTAAAAGTGCACAGGGCATCGTCTTTGAGCTGCGAGCACCGAACGCACAACCCTCTCTTCAAGAGTCTACTTTTGCCCCTTATAAAAAGGGAATTTAGTCTTGAAGTACCTTCTCTGAAGCGACTAATTTAGTTGCTTTTGTCCTTTTTCTCACGACGATCGATGGAGTGTCAGCCAGGTTTGTGCGCAGTGAGGCTTAAAACGACCAGGGTTTTTGTGAAATGAGGCGAGCCATTGTGCTACGAATTCCGAAAATACTCTTATAGATGGTCAACTCTGAAAATCAGAGACTGGGATTGCCCTTCTAGAGCTACTATTAGGCTGAGATCTTGAATAGTGTTACTGTAATGGAATAGCGACAAGCAATAGCTATATGTACATCGTAGCGCATCCATTTCATTCATGACCAAAATTTTCGGCATTTCGGGAAAGATCAAAACGCAGTCTTCCATCCATCACTGACTAGGAAGGCTGATGCCCATCAAATACCCAATCCCACCTCCCTCAAAAGCCCGTCTATACACCCTATTCAAAGAACGACGACTCCTCTGGAACACAGTCAACAATCCATATGGTCTCCGTCTGGGCAACAAAATCCTCAAAGCCCGTTTCCGCGCGCAACAACTTGAAGACTATTATCCCCCGAAATTCAACTTTACACCCAGAAAACTAAAGAGATTATTCCCTGGAATGAGTTTCGAGGATGAAAAAAGGGATAGATGGGAAGAGATGAATTACCGTAGACGGAAGAGAGGAAAAGGACCTCCTCCAAGGTATGTTTCTGTTGTGAATTGTGTTGATGTGTTTTAGGTCGAAAACTGCCGATGTGATGAGGGAACAACAGAGATTGGCGGAGAGGAAAGGTAGTGTTGTGAAGTTTGACTTGCTGATTTTGTAGAGAAGGCAGAAACGGCAAAGTTGAGGGCCGAGTTGGAGTCAAAGGGACCACCTTCATGATTTTATCCCTTGGTTGTCATGATACTCCTAGCATGGCTGGTGATTGATACAAAGGCAATTGCCCTTGAAAGGATACAGGGAGAGATTGGCGTGCAAATAGACTTGAATACCAAACATTTGCGACCCAATCTTCACACGCTTTTGAATGTGCGAAGTCAAGAAACATGCACCTGGCGGGAGATATTAGATCCTACATGAGATATATGCTACATTTTCCGGGTATCAGATCTCCTCATCATCACTATCCAATATATCCTCCTCAGGAAAATCTCCCACAACAACTTTATCAGGCCGTACAAACCCTCCTCTACTTTTCCCTGCATCAAAATACCTCTTCCCACCAACAGACCCATCATTCTTCCCAAGAGGTTCATCATACTGTACTCCAACCCACAATCCACCACCCGGCAACTCCTCAACAACTCCAATAAACCTCACTGTCGCTCTCCTCTGTGAATCCTCTCCAATAATACATCTCGATCCAAGCTTAATCCCCTTACTCTCAATCTGTTCCTGATGTGTTCTCGTAACTGAATCCGCCAACGATTTCAATTGAGTTTCCCGTTCAGGATCAAATCTTCCCAACTTTTGATTCTTTTTCCATGCTAGAACAGTATCGCCACGCGATTCATATTCTTCACTTGTGAGTTGGAAGTGTTCTGCGTTGGTATCGGGCACAACACGTTCGTCTTCCGGACGCGAGTCGTCCACATATAGAGTTATGTAAGGACGAAGGTGGGCATGGTAAGCGGAGAGGAGAGTTGTTTTGTCGTCTGTTGGATTTATGGGGATTTTGGTGTCTCCGTCGGAGAGTTGGAAGGAGAGAAGTTGGGCTTGTGGAGGGATTCCTGTGATGGTTTCGAGTTTGGATTTGAGTGCTGTTGTTAGTGGATTTGTGGGGAAGGAGAGTACTGGCAATAGTCCAATTTGGATTTAGTCTCCTTTCTGAGGAGGTTTGGTCGGATTTTACCCAGACTGATACGTCTGTCATGGCTTACAGTGCTGTTCCTGAAAGGTGGCGCGTGGTCGGTTGATGGTGTGAACTTTTTCGAGAACTTTTCCAAGTTGGTTGCGATTGTAAGGAAGTCAGCCCCTGAGATGAGAACTGCAATTACTACACTATGATAATGATATTCCGTTAACCATGTGTTGTGTTTTTTATGTCTAGTTCTATAATGCCCTATGATGCTACTAGATTGCAAATTCCTTCAAAGATTTGCTTCTCAAATTTCTGTTATACATTCAATGTGCGATACCCAAGCCAGATATATTTAGCATCGTCTAATTCTCCTGTTTCTGAAAAAACACCTTTCCCAACTCATACGACGAAATCCTAAAAGTCAGTCCCATGCTTCACAACGGGGAACATACATAATCGCACACGCCGGTGCAACCTTCAACATCCTAGGGACATATCCCTTCCACAATCCCCTAAATCCCTCCTCTCTCCAAATCAATCCCATCAATCGCAACGTAGAAGTAACCTCACTCCCTCCATCCTTCATCACATAAACCTGTCTTCTCGTCTTACTCACATCAAAAGGCTGCGTCACAAAAGCAGCAAAAGTGCCACTTAACCATCCCGACACAAAAGCTTCTTCAAAAAACGCTGCTTCACCACCTTGTGCAAAAATATGATTATTCTTGAACCTGCGACGTAGAAATTCATAGCCTGTCCAGTAGATTCCGCTAAAGGGAACGTCACGCCATAAAGTAAGTTCGAGACCGCGCCAAAGGGAGACGAGGCCTTTTTCACGGACGAGGGAACCGACGCTGTTGAAGACGTGGCGGAATGTAGAACCTGTTTGGTTGGGGTTGGTGGTGTGGTATGCTTGAAGACGTGTTCGGAAGAGTTCTATGGGTGATATTGCGGCGACTGCGAAGGTGCGTGCTGACATGCCTGCTATAAGTGGTGCGAGAGTTGGTGACACTGCTGAAGAAAGGTTATTTCGTAGGGTATCGTATCCGACAAAGTAAATGACATTAGCAGGCACAGCCATAGCTCTGTATCATTAGAGTAAGATTGTAAAGGGGAAGAGTACAATGTAGGAGATAATCCTCGCCATAATGAGGTGATGCCCTCATACCGTGCGATTTTGACTAATCCTTCCCATGTCCCACGGAAAGTGCGTTTTCCAGTTTCTTCAACAGCACAGACATTTGATGCACCAGAGTCAAAAGGAATATATTCACAATGTGCTCCATTGCCGTTGACCGAGAAACCCCTGGGAAAGAAGACTTCTCTACAACAGGTAGTTACTCCGCTCTTACTATCCGTCGGACCGAGAGTCGTGTATCCCAGTCGCGGGATGTTTACATTTCCTAATGTTGAAGGAGGAAGAGGTTGCTGAGTGGGTTGTTGAGCCTGTAATCGCACCCGCACAACATCCAGGGGAGTGACTAGCAGCGAGGTAAGAACTGCTCCCGAAATTGCGGAGATGGATTTCTGGATTGCAGTGAGATTCCTCCCTGTTGGCTGTGGAGGATCACTGAGTGGACTGACTTGTGTTCCAGGAATGGCTGTTGCCATCCTGTTCTTGTATCGAGTCTACCGTCCTCTTTGGTTTGTGGTTGCGGAAATTTTTGACAATCTTCGGCGTTTAGGTTCGAAAGATTTTGAATTTTCCGTGAAGTCATCGGCTTGTATGAAACCTAACCCTGCAAGTCTCGAGATTCCATCTCAAGGAACACTGCAGAAAAGGTTGAGGAGCTAACAGCTTCTTAACTATTGACTTCTGGAGCCTAAGTCCAATGGTTTAAATTCAAAATGTTCTCCTCGATGCAAGGAACCCATCAGCATCGTCAAAAGAGCAAAAAAAGCCCTAAGACCTTACGAGCCTGTGGCGGGACTCGAACCCGCAACCGTCAGATCTCGAGGGAACAGTTGAAATCACAATTCTCTTAAAAGTCTGACACTCTAACCGAATTGAGTTACACAGGCATCTCGGTTAGGTTCGAAATACCAATTATTCCTTATAAACCTATTCCCCTGCCAAAAGGGGTCAACTTGCGCCGATCTGCGAATTTTTTTTTGAGATTGACAATTGTTTTCACCATGGATCCAGGACTCCGTGTAAAGTTGGATCAAATCCGTTCTCAAGCGACTTCAAAGTTGGAGAATCAGGCAAATGTACTAGACATGTTTGTGTGGAAATTTGGCTAATTTTGTGTAGGTTGCACGGACGTTGTCGGCTGTTGATGATGTCCTTAAGGAACAGAGAATAGAAGCTAATCCTAATGTCTATCTCGTTACTCTGGTACGAATTCACAATTAGATTGCGGGACTAATATGTAGCTTTCATTATTGAGCTCTTCGATCTCAGCTGAAGTAGGAGACGTCAATACTCAACTTGCAGCACCTGTGGTTTACCTCATTGACACGATTCTGGAATTCGTTCCGCCCGAAACTCTAAGAACAAATTACTCTCACATCGTCCCCAGCTTAGCTATCATTCTCGAAAATCAGAGCACTGGCAATACACATTCGGAAGGCACCGCTGCCCTGATACGATCTGCGCTTGGCGCTTTGGAGCGAGTGCTCATAGCACAAGACGACTCGACCTGGAAATCTCGTGAAGAACATAGTGTACAACTTGTATTTACTTCCTATATTCTCGGGTATAGTCTGGATCCTCGCCCCAAAGTACGAAAAAGAGCCTTAGACGCCATCAAACATATCCTCACACATCCTTCTGTTGATCGGAAAGGTGCACATCCTGCTGCAGAAGGAACGGCAGCGTTAGCTTTCCACACCGCTCAAGCTCAGTTTGGACAGTCGAAAAAGAGAAAAGGCAAAGATGCAGGTGAAAGGGATGTGAAAGCAGTTCATTCGTTGAATTTATTAAAAGTTGTTGCGGATTCCCTGGTATGGCCAAAATCAAGTATCCAGGAGTTGGTGGAATTTTTGTTGAACTTGTCGTCTGAAAATTATGATAATGTTGTGAGATTGACGGCGTTGGATTGTTTTGAGGTAATTTTTGCGCGGGCAACAAAAGACAATGATACCGGGAGAATACGTGAAGTACTCGAGGTATCCTCTTTGGAAACGGCAAACCTGATGGTAGATGGTGCTGGCGATTATCCCTTCAAAGACAGATACGCAACTTATTCCCAGCTGGCTTGCCGTCGTTGCTGCTGGGTTCAGGGTGTACGCAATTACGGATGTGAAAGCTTGTTTGAGACTGCTACCTGGCCTTCTTCGTCAATTGTTCGCTTTTCTGCAAGTGGAATCTGAAGATATTCGTGCAGCAGTGGGTTCGGCACTTGTGGCCCTTGCAGAGGGATGTCTAACAACCACTGTGTCCCTCGAACAATCCCAAGAACCTCTTCAAGAAATTTCCGAATTAGCCTTGCAAGGGCTCACGACTCGTTATCAACTGGCATGGAGAGACGTGTTCCGATTTATCGGTGCTTTGTTTCTGAGTTTACGTTGGAAGGCTGATCCTCTCTTCTTAGATAGCATCAAAATCATCGAGGCTATGAGATCGAAGGAGGGCTTTGAAGGCAAGGCTGAAGCAGAAGCAGTCATTGGAGCGGCGATAGAAGGTGTTGGTCCAGCCTCCGTACTGAAAATTATACCTCTCAATTTGGAAAGACAGGGACCTACGAACCCGGGCCGTGCATGGTTACTTCCTATTTTAAAAGCACATGTCAAGAATACAAGGCTTGGGCATTTCAAAGAGTACTTTGTTCCTCTCAGCGAACGATTATATCAGAAAGTTATTGAGGGAGAATCGAATCAGACGAAGACTATGGAGTTGAAGGTTCTCGAGACGGTGGTGGAGCAGATATGGTCTCTATTACCTAGTTACTGCAATCTTCCGATTGAGTTGGAAAAGGTTTGGATTTGAAAAGTTTCACCTGCTTATTTTAGGATTTCGATCAATCTTTTGCAGAGCTGTTGGCAAATATCTTGTATCAACAAGTCAATCTGAGATCCACAGTGTGTCATGCCTTAACGAACTTGATCGAAAAGAATAATAACATTATCAAAGAGCATAAAACACTGAAGGAGCTCGCTGAATTGTGTCTCAAGGAAGGGGAACCGGAACGAAACATCCAACTCCTCGCTTCTTTTTCCCCAAATTTCTTGTCTGTGCTCTTCAATGTGTTCAGTCAAACTGTTCCCTCCTTCAGATCTCCTATCACCGACTGTATCCGAGCTTTTCTCAAGATCTCTTCTGCAGAGGTACATCTCACCTTTTGCTTGCTTACATCTAGGATTTACGAGCGACACTTGCCAAAGTCATGTCATTGTTGCACGAAAATCTCAAGAAGGCCACAAAAGAAGAAAAGAGTGAACTTCCGACTTTAGCTCAGACTGCAATCGATCTCACCACCATCCTGATTCCGTACCTCCCGGAAGACAGTTTTGCTACTCTCTGGGCTCAACTACATCCTCTTCTCCAAACCAGCACAGATCCGAACATTCAACGTCGTCTGTATCGTTGCCTCTCTCAACTCGCTGAAACCGAAGGTGAACGGAAGTTGTTCATCCATACATTATCTCAGATTCAAGAAATTCTAAATCTCAAAAATACACAGAGTTCTTGTCAAAAGGTACGCAGTCTCTAACTCCAAAATACTAATTGCAGGATCGCATTCTAGCGCTTCAACAAATCGTGCATGTTCTTCCTACTGAGTCATTGCATCTAATCACCACAATTCTCCCAGAAGCAATTATCGGCACCAAAGAAGCTAATCAGAATGCCAGAGAAGCGGCATATGATCTATTAATCACCATGGGAAGGAAAATGCAACAAGGAGGTACTGTAGACAACAAATTACTCGATGGCATGGATCTGGAATCCAAAACAGCAAGCGTCGAAGAATACTTTTTGATGGTTTCAGCTGGTCTAGGAGGGTCCACTCAACATATGGTGAGTGCCACAATCACTGCATTATCTCGTCTCCTTTACGAATTTAAATACGATCTTTCGGACCAAGTGGTGAATGATTTAATTTCGACAATGGAGATCTTTTTGACTTCGAAGAGTCGAGAAATTGCTCGTTCTGCAATTGGATTTTTTAAAGTTGCTGTAGTATCGTTGCCGAAAAGAACTTTGGAATCGAGACTGGCGAATGTGGTTCCTAATTTAATGGTCTGGTCACATGAAGCAAAGGGACATTTTAGAGTCAAGGTAAAGGGATTGATGGATCGGATGGTTCGTAAATTTGGATATGAGACTGTGTTGAGATATACACCTGAGGAAGATCATAAGCTGGTCAATAATATTCGGAAAACAAGGGAACGGAAGAGGAGAGGCAAAGCCAAACTTTCCGATGACGATGAACAAGAGGAGGAAACTCTCAAGGTTATAATCCTTCTAGAAGTGTTTTCTGACAACTTTCTAGACTACTAAAGGACAGTCTGCTTACGATGATGTACTCTACGGAAGCGATAGCGATCTATACGATTCCGAAGACGATGAAATGCCGAAACCCTCACAGAAGCAGAAGAAGGGATCTAACAGACAAAAACGAGAGACTTTTATTCGTGAAGAGTCTAATGAACCCGTCGATCTACTTGATCAAAAGGCCTTTTCACACGTTACTTCCCGTCAACCCTTGACCAAAGATGAAGAATTCCGTCGTCGTGCAAAAGCTGCATCGTTGGCATCGACATTCAAATCAACCCACGACGGGAAAATGATTATTGATGAAGATGCTGGGAAACCGGAAAATGCAAGGGGTAAAGGAGAGGAGAAAGTCTATAACGCATATGAAGAAGCGCACGAAAGCAAGGATATGGCGAAACGGGGTTATAGGGATAGGGTTACGTTCAGCAATAAGAGATCCAGGCAAGAAGCAGAGGATTTTGATGTAGAGATGCCGGACGCCTATGGCGAAGGGGAGAAAAAAGGAGCACCAGCCAAGAAGAAACAAGTAGTTTTTGATGGACGCAGGGGTAATTTTCAGAAGAGAAAGGGTGTACGATAGAGATCTGACAGAATAAAACATTGAATTAAGGATACATCCTGCATCTGATCGCAAACTTGAAAGTCTTAAATGCGGTTTCTATTCCAACCAACGGCAGCAAAAACTGACCTGAAACCGTGATCAAACCATCCGCTGCTGCGACAACTTTTGTCGACATCATGTCTTTCAACGACCTCAACGATCTCGAGGCCCAGCCGATGCCATCCAACTCCGCCGCTCCCTCATCTCCAGAGTTCGCCCGCTTAAAAAAATCCATCTCGACAAAGATCTTCAACATAACTTCAAATGTAGCCACGATTCACCGCTACGCCGGCCTCCTAGGCACTCCGCGGGACACAGAACGCATGCGTTCCTCCCTAATGGACCTCCTTTCGAAAACCAAAGACCTCTCAAAGGAGCTCATGCCTGACATACGTTCCCTGAGTCGTTGGGATCCAAACGACATTGGCCCTAGCGAGCGGTACGAACAGAAAAAATTGACGGATGATTTCCAAAAGGCTGCGCAGGATTTCCAGAATGCGCAGAGACTGGCTTTGGAGAAACAGAAGGAGTTTGTGAAGGATGTGAAGGCGCATATTGAAGAGGAACAGGCGGAGTTTGAACAGAGTGAAGATGGAAGGGGACAAAGAGGGAAGGTTGCGGGGGGTAAAAGTGGACAGCAGCAGCAACAGTCGGTTCAGTTACTGGATAATGCGGAAGTGGAGTTTAATGAGCAGTTAATTGCTGAGCGGGAAGAGGAGATTCAAGGTATTGAGCAGGGTATAACGGAGTTGAATGAGATCTTCCGGGATCTGGCCACGATTGTCATTGAACAGGGAAATTTAATCGGTATGCTTGATAAGAGGTTTGATGACTTACTGTCTAGATAATATCGAAGAAAACGTTCAGAATATGGCGATACATACTAAGAGTGGTATGCAACAACTTACTTCAGCGAGTCGGTATCAGAAAGGCGCTAGAAAGAGAGCATGTTGGCTTGTACTCATCCTATGCATCATTCTCTGTATTGTTTTGATTGCGGTATGTTCTCACGCCTTTCTAGACTGATTTCATAGGTATTAGCATAGGGAGATCTGATGTGGTATATTTTTGGATTTGCAGGCGTTATAGGCGTTAGAGCGGGAACACTTCATTCACAGCCTGGTCACACAATAGAAGAAGTATAATGCCAATAAGCTCCGAGCTCCCCGGACTGGGAATATGCTTCCCCAAAATTCTCAGTTCAGTCAATAGTTGTGACTTGAAACTAAGTCTTGCGAATTAGTGGCGAAGCCTTGATGATATTGCGGTCCTTTTGTGAAATTTAGATGTTATCGCCTAAATGGGACCAGGTTCCGCCTTGATCCAGCGCTTCGGTCCTGGCGGCGAACAACCAAAGCATATAAATTTTCCGCCTGCTTTTTCTTTTTATCGTTAACCAGACATCATGCTCAGCGAAATAGTACGTTCGATCCTTAACTTCATCGACGGGGTCGGCTTTCTTATCATATATTACGTGTTTGGCGGAAGAGGTCTGACGTACTGAAGGTATGCATTTCATCATCCTAGACGAGCTGACAGAAATAGCAACCGGAAAACAGCGACTCGGGAGGATGCGTAGAAATTAAAGTTCTGAGGAAGGACAGGGTGGACGGAGACCTGAATGCATACACATTGAACCGGAATACAATATCGATTAACCTCAAACCCTGAGCGTTACTTTATCTCCAGAATACAAAATCTCTGTCTCTATTCTTTTTGTAAATCATGATTCTTCAGCCCGCCTCGAACGTGATATTAGAAGAACAGAAGGTTCACCGAGGATGGTGAAGTTCGACAGAGAATCGGCGTGGCGTGATGAGTGGACCGCGCTGACACTTGAAAGTTCCCTTATGCTGCGGGCAGCCCACTGTCCGAGATGACTTTCGCCGTCCCACTCAGGGTCCGGCCCTTGAAATCAGGCCACGCTAGTACTTCCCTCGAGCCGCTCCTTTTCTAAAGGCCTTGTTGGGAGATGGCAGGACAAAATGTCTCTGCTATGAAAGCTCGCATCATGTCCCATATGAATGCAGACCACGAGGATTCGCTGCAAGATTACCTGCGATTCTACAACAAGATCTCTGCGACTCCGGCCTCTGCAAAACTCGTCGACTTTGACGTCGATTTCATGAAAATCGAGTATGTCGACATAAACGGATCACCATCTTCAAGCATTGTCAAAATTGAACCTCCCATGTCTTCGCTGGCAGAATCCCGCACCAGACTCATTGCCATGGCCGAGGAAGCAACGGGGCAACCCTTCCACCATCAACCCCCTGGTTCCACACACTCGACATCTGACGTCGCCGCCGATAGTTCGTTACGCTGGTCGCCACCCGACATCGTTGGGATCGTTACTGCTACAGGGATTAGTTTCGGACTCTTGGCATTCGCTTGGTCATATCCGTTTTCCCAGGGTGGACCGTTGGAGGCCATTCTTCCGCAATTTCTCCTCGAATTTTGTCGAGAGTTTCGACCACAATTGTTTGCTGGATTACTTACGATTCAAGTCGCTGAAGGAGCGTTCGTCGCATGGAAGGCTTTTCATCATAGAGCATCTATAGGGGATACCATATTGTGGGGTTTGAATGGATTCTTAGAGGGTGGACCAGCGATTCGACGTCTCAACAACTTGCTTGGGCAAAAGGGAAAGAAGTCACAGTAAATAGGGAGCAAGTTGGGATATCTAGAAATATAGACCAAGGTATTTATTTTATGTACTACAATTGAGAGATGGAAGTCTATTTGTCTGAGTCTATGGATCGTTTCCAAAAAGTACTCAGTAGCTACATGTTCTTTGTATGCCATGCCAAATTTTCCCAGCGACCGGGGGGTATTGGTTTTATTACTCTAACAAGTTCAATCCGACCTGATGCAAATTGAGTTGAGAGATTAAGAAAAGAAATAAGTGCTTCCCTTTAATCTTGAAACATCAAAATCACCCTAGCCATATTAGTCTAAGGTACTTTCGGTAGGAGCGTTACCTTTTTTGGGAGAGGAGGAAATTCAAGTGGAACCCAAGCCGGGCCTGTTTGTCCTGGATAGCGATTATACATCATGTATCCCTTATATCTCTCCTCAAACTCGCTCTTCAGTTTCCCGATGAGGTTGTCGCCGTGCATACGCACAAAAGCTTCGCGAAGAATACTGTTCATAATATCCACATCACATGCATGAGTCCAGAACGAATCATGAACAGAAGCAAATGACAATCCGGCATTTTTGCAAGCGATTGCAGTCTTCAGCATATGCGAAGCATCCAACGAGTGAATATAGTTTGGAGCAACCGCACCCTGTTGTTTTCGAGGATCGACAGGACCAATCGTACTAGGATGTGAAATTTGAATCGATGAGATCATGGTCTCAACAGACTTGAGTTGGTCCTTGCGATATGGTTGAACTATTGGAAGACCAAGGGGAGATGTCCACACAACACCAGTGACGAAGGTATCGTTCTCAGGAACCTGTTTCATGCCTTTGAAATGCTCCGGCGCAACAGATCGACAAATTCGTTTGGTACATTCTTTGAGCCAGGCTTGGATTTCGTGGGCTCCTTTGAACATGTTTTCAAGAGCTCTGAAAGTAGCACGTGCAATGAGATCGGCAGAAGGCTCTATCTGATTGACGTCCACTTCGCCTTTAGCCTTGAGAGCGCGTTTGATTTGGCCTTTTGCACCGATGTAAGTTACTCCGTAGACACTTGTCATAACAGTCTGCTTAACGATTTTGCGACTGATTTTGCCGCGGAGGTATTTCGCGATTTCATTACCTTCCTTTGCCTGTTGCTCGACGTCTGCGATGACCAGTTTTGCGACTCCAGTATAAACGTCTTGAGGTCTGTCTGAGGGCTCCAGATTAACTTGTTTGGCTCCTTCCATATCACCACCGAGTGCTGCATAATGCTGCAATCCATTGCAACTACCGTCTTGATGGACAGGCAAATGACAAATATAAGCAGCTGGATCTTCAGAACGCAGTGCAGCAGACAATTCCAAACAAATGGCAAGACATTGCCAAGGATCTTCCGCCTTCAACCACCACCTCGAACCGTCAAGTGGATTGTCAGCTGCCTCAAAAATCTTGTCAATATTATCTGTGACAAATGCTTCTCGCTCTTCGAGACTTAATTTATCAAGGCCGTACACATTTGCGAGGTGAATTTTGAGCCATGTTAGACCGCGCTGGCCCAGTGGCTTGCCCTCATGGAAAAGTAACAGTCCGCGACACAGGTCGTTTCCGAGATGATTGAAATGAGGTGATACAGGGTATGCTCGCCCTCTGAAATCAAGACTGTGGGGGAAGTATAGCCGTTCTCCAATAAACTAGAAAATCAGTACAAGCCAACTAAATGAGACATACCGCTCGAGCGATATCAAGTTTATAGTTGAGATCGCATCGCATAGAATGAGATCGCTGCATCACTCGACTCAGATGTTTGCATTTCTGCATCCAATCAATTCTCGTTTTGACATCCCACGCAGCCATTTTGGGTTGTGGTGGATACTCCAATCGAGATATTTGAGCAGGAATATCTGCAACTTCTTCTCCTGAATTCCAAACTTTGACTACAACATCAAATACTTTGCGATTAATAGTCCAACACGTTTGTCCAAGAACATCCAGGCCAGTGAAGAGCTCGCCGAGAAGCTGGCGGTCGGAAGCTTCCTTTAAATAGGCTCTCTGTTCGAGCGAGTTTTTGGTCCGCATGACGTCTTCGCGGGTAAACCAGTATCCTCCCTCATCAAATCCTGTCCAAGGTTTGGGTGGGATTAGCATGGGCGCTTGTTTGTAGAAAAGACGGTTCGGCGATGGAGCGCTGGTCAGTCGTTCTGCGAGGTGTTTGTTGGGTTTGACGACTCCGAGTCTTTTGCCGTGGAGGTAGACGAAGGTAAAGTAAAATGCTGGTGCGACTTGCGAATGCTTCTCGCCATGTTCATCCTTAGTGGTCATTTCGATCATCGCAGATTCAAGAAGGCTGGATAATAATATAGCAGCACACTTAATATTAGCGACATTTCAAAAGACGAAAGTATACCCTCATACGGACTTCAGGATTCCACTGATAAGGCCAATGGGTGTACCCCGGTTTCGCACCGTCGAGAATTTGCCGATGAAAGTCGTTGCTATATTTCAGTGCCCTCTTGGGCTTCGCAAGCAATTTCTTTATATTCAGATCTCGAGGATGTAATCCTCTGTTCTCCTTCTTAACCAAATCCCTGGCTCTCATTTCCATTTCCACACTTCGTCCAATTCTGTCAATGACAGTAATCGCTCGTGTTCCAATACTTCGCTGTTCTCCAACCAACACTTTCATAACTTCAACAACAGTGAGAGCACAAAGGGTATCGATAGGAAGTGCTGTTAACCAAACATGATCCAGCCGAGCGGGTTCAGTCTCCTTCTCTGGGGTCTGATTTAATTGCTGTCCAGCCATATTTATATCCTTGGGACGAATCTCTTCAATGTGTTTCTCAACAACAGGTTTCAGTGCTTGTACCCAGTCCCAAGTCAAAGCACCGACTCCTAATCGACGTGTGAAAAGCTGGCCTCGTTTAATCGCTAGATTCATTTCATATTCCCATAATCTCAGTGCAGTTGCGTAGCTGCCCTCTTCCAGTTGTCGTTGACGGGCCAAGCCATATTGACTTTCGAAATCCTCTTTCTCTTCTGATGCTGAGAGGGAAACTGCCACTTTATCCATTTCTGCTTTATCTGTGGTACCGTATAAACACTCCAGAGCCTTTCGCATTGCGTCGAGAGCGGGGCTTTTTGTCTTGTTAGTTAGCAAAACCATCGGAGGGGTGTACCAGTGTCTTTCGAACTTTTTCGACAGTTGCCGCATGAGTTGATTGGTCTTCTGGGAGGACTGGTTGAGTTTGTTTGACTGTTTCGATTCTGGCTTCCACATCTGCACGATATGGTTCCGAAACATCCTCCAGGGACATCTTAGTCAACTAAACATCAGAATCCACACTCAGTAAAGCATAGGGTGCAAGTACTTTTAACGATCTTTGTACTTCTTCGGCAGGAAACATTCCATCACATAGTAAATCACCCATATCTCCACCCTGATTTCTCCAGATCCCGAAAATCTTCCTTGCAGACCGATTGGCATCGGTCATCGAGTCCAGCGATAACGCACCTTTTGAGAGTAGTGCAAAAGTTGTTCTATCGGCTTTGACTCCATTTGTTTCCATTTCCCGATACCACTCCATCGCACGGCCCATTCCAGCTTTCTGTTCAATAGAGGTACCCACAAGTCCTTCAAGGTACTTGTTATACACTTGTGTTGACAGAGGAGACGACGGGTCTAATTGTCTGCGTAGGGAGGCGACAACATTTGCAGCTCTCACTAAATTGTCTTGCGCTACTAATGCATCAAGCACATTTAGACAGTCGATTATGTTCTGGGGAACAGAACTTTCCTTCAATAAGTATTTGTGTACACCCTCTGGATCTCCCGATGTGATGCTGGGTCGAATTAACGGACGTTGGTCACTAGGCATCCAGGATGGTTGTCGTTCAAATATCCTATTGAAATCCTCGTGTGTGAGACAGGGGACTTGTTCCGTTGTGGATTGAAGTGGAAAAGCACTCCAAGATGCTCCATTGGCAATGTCAATTGAACCTGCCAAGTTGGATAGATTCCGTTTCGCATCGGTGGAAGTTGACTGCGGCGAAGTCGAGGATCTATTTGATGATAGGAATGCAGATTGCCGCTTGAAAACTATCGAGGATGAAGCTGCGGTGATTCGAGTGCAAGGTCGACGACATGGAATTGAGGCAGACGAGGAGGAATGCAAGGAAGAAGTCGAATGAGAAAGACGACGCATTTCCTGTGAGAACGGAGAGAGCTTTTTGACTTGTCTTGCTACTCTCTCTGTCCTTTCCTCTCAAAGTCGTCGCCGGAGGACCCTTCCGTGAACCTTTTTTTTTTTTTTTGCTGCAATTTCAGAGGCAGGGAAAGTTTTCGGGCGGAGAATTTTCGGTCAAGTTCGTAATTTTCTGCCGCTCTTTGCTGAAAATTTCGAACTTTTTGAGCCCGCGGGGCAGCGTGCCACAGCTGCCACAGCAACTTATAAAAAGCCGTTGGTTGCTGCAGCGACGTCCGGCCGTGCCAATTTCATCTCACACAGATCTCCAATCTCATCAATCTCATCAATTCAATCTCATCACGGCAACTGCGATTGAGTGAAGAGCATACCAAATTGAAGCTGGAAGAAAAAGCAATGCCACTACAGTCTAGTGGTTCCCTACTGTGGCCATGACCTTTCTACACCAAAATTTCGGAATCGTTCACATCGGATGACAAGGCCATCTCAAAAGTCCGGTCGGGTTATCTATCAAATTGTACAACCAGCCCTCGTGATAAAATACAAATATTCTAACACTATCTCAGCCAAATATTCCGACACTGCCTCAGCAGGCCTCCCGCTGAACGGTTTAGGAATTGATGAGTTCAATCTAATTGCTTTAGTGAGAACACTTATGCAGAACATTGGCCGGAAAGACAGTGACATAGGGGTATTCTCAGGGCAGAATGGAATGGAAACCGATTTCCCAGGGATTGCCATTGAAGTTGGAAAGGCCGATGATTTGTCCAAGATTCGTATCCAAATATTCTTACACTACCTCAGCAGGACTCCCCCTGCAAGGTTTACAAATTGATGAGTTGAAGCTATTGTCTAGCTATTCATCCTAGAATGAAAGACTCGATAGTTGGCAAAGCGTCAAACAAGAAGTCGAGGAACACAGATCCAACTAGGTGATTTCGGGGTTATATTCTTCAGATGAACACTGTCTCCACGCAATCTGACAACTATGTCTACTTGTTCGTCCTCATCTGACTCGGCTCTGACTGAAGATGAATTTCGACGTGTCGTGTTCTCCCTATAGAGCCTCCATGTAGGGTTACGGACGAATGACACTTCTTTCTTCGCAGATTCCAGGGAACAACACAGCAATCTTTATTATTGTGACCGCTGCGCCGGAAGACGGACTATCGTCGAAAGAAGCCACGCCGGATTTTAATGTATGGCAGGTTACTGCGGAGGAAACAAGCGACTGAATGAATCTATTCTATATACGCTGGAAGTAAGCAACCCGAAGGTGCTGCTCCAAAGAACAGTTGAATACGAGATTCACCACCTGTTGATCGAAATCGGTTATTCTTGCTGCTGTCTTACTAGTATTTTGTAAACAAGCAGCACTCATAATTGTTCGTGCATCGCTGTCTCTCTGTTCTACATTACTCCCAGACGGTAACGGACCCATCCACACCACTCGTCACTGCTTGTCTTTTTGTAGAATGATATGACACACACGTAACCACCTTGCCCTCATGTCCTTCCACCTCACTCACAACATCTCCAGTAACCAGATCCCACATCATAAACCGTCCATCTTCACTCCCACTCACAACATACTTATCCGCAGCGCCAAGACAAGAGCGTATTCGATATTCTGTATTCCTGTGTCCTTTAAACGTTTGCAACAATCCACCATTCGCTTTGTCAAATAACCTGATATGCGAATCTAATGTAGACACAAGAATGCAATTACTATCCGCTGATTGCCAAACAGAAGTAATTGGATCTAAGTGTGAGAAACACAAGTGAAGTAGGAAAATACGTCCAACGACATCAGCAGTCAATTGTCCTGCTCTCAAATCGTAAGTACGGAGTCTTCCATCCACTGACCCCGTAATAATTTCATAATCCTTAACCTGTACTGACGTTACACTGTCTTTAGCCTCATCCAAAGTCTGTATCGGCGTCCGATTTTGCGACTTGCAATCCCATAACCGAACAGTAGCATCATAACTGGCCGTCGCCACAACACTAGCATCCGCATTAAAGTCCGTAGCGTTAACACGATGCGTATGTCCCAGAAACCGTCTAATCGTTTTCCCACTCGCTACGTCCCACAAAAACCTACTCATCAGCTCCTCCTCCAAAACTAAGAAGCGCAAGTGCTACAGGAAGGAGGAAATACACTGCTTTATCACCACCGACACTTGCGAATTTCGCGTTATCGTAGGAAATGGCAATATCGAGAACTTCCCAGCCATGTGCTTCGTAGGATTTGATTTTTGCGCCGGTGTTGGGGTTCCACAGGATTATGGAACGGTCTTGACCTCCTGAGAGACAGTATTGGCCGGTTGAGTTGTAGTGGACTACGTGCACTGCTCCTGTATGCGATTTTAATTGTCGGACCGGTGTCTTCAACATGGTTTTACCGGAGAAGAAGACTCAAATTCATTATTTGCGTTCTTACGGTCGCTGTTGCGGGCTTGATGTTTAGGTGAAGAACTCCGCGAAATTGAGCGAGCGATGACAAAGTCGCAAAGATCGGCGACCGCAACACCAGACCTGAGCTACGCAAAGCAGCTGCAGTTCAGAAGACCCGGATTGAAAGATATTCTTGTGTATTGTAAAACCGGTTTACTCAGCTAAACGCAAACTATTCAACATCCAACTATCATATTCTTGTCACAATTTTTACGGCTTCGCTCCACCTTCCAAATCCATATGTCTGACATCCATTCCTGATCTCAACGAATCGACGGGTGGAAACCGTCCCTCTACAAACATTAACATGTCGACAACAAAAACGGATAATCTTACCATACAACAATTCCGCAGTGAGACTTGCAGTAGGATCCGTTCCAATGGTAGCAACTGCAATAACTTTATTATCCTTGACATAAAATGCGGAAAATTTGGGATCTTTGGGATCTGTTGATCCTTGAACAATCACATCGTCGAAACCGTCAACTGCAGTTGTTCCAGAATAACGTAATTGTTGTCCTTGGGCGGACCAGAAATAGGTTGTTGAAGTGTAACCTTCAAAGGAATCTCCTTTTACAATGTGGTTTGCGACGGTTCGACCTGTGTTGATGGCTACATCCCAATGTTCAACTCTCAATGGTTTGTTATCTTGTTGAGGATATGGGAATCGTGCAATATCACCTGTTGTATTAGAATTTGAGAAGAAGCTTGGAGGAGTATACCTGTTGCATAAACATCTTGAACACCTTTAACACGCATGAATTTGTCGACTGAAAGACTTCCGTCTCGTTCAAGGGTAAAGCCTGATTCTTTGAGGAATTCTGTTGCAGGGCCAATTCCAACTGCCAGAATGACAACATCGGCAGGAATACTTTCTCCGCTCTTCAATTTAATGGCTCCGACATTGTACGAGAGAATGGAAGAGGCTTCGGCAGATTCAACAGATGCATCCAATTTGAATTTGATTCCTTTTGATTCATGCATATGTTGCAACACCAACCCAACTTTTTCTCCCAATACACGCTCACTGCCGTTAGCGTTGTCTAGAAGCGAAAAATACAGAGGAACTTTCTCCATTCCAATCAAGGTAATGTCATTATCCTTGTGCAAAGCAATTGCAATTTCCATCCCAATGAATCCCGTTCCAATGATAACAACTTTCTTGTTACCTCCCTTGACAGCATCCACAATTTCTTTTGTGTGATCTACTGTCCTCAATTTATAAATCCCTTTCAACTTATCAAAGCCCTTCAACGGTAACAATCGCGGACTTCCACCCGTTGCCAAAACCAATTTATCATATTGTACTGTATCTCCACTATCTGTAGTCACGGTCTTGGAGGAAGTATCTACTTTAGTCACTTTGGCATGTTGAAGAGTGATATCGAGGTCCTTGAGGATCGCTTCGGTGCGCAAAAGAATTTGAGAGGGGTCTGTAATAAGGGCTTTAGAGAGTTTAGTACGGTCGATAGGCGGATATGGTTCTGATGAGAGAATTGTGATTTTTGCGGTGAAGGAGAGGGTGCGGAGGGTGTCTGCTACTGCCAATCCTGAGGCACCGCCTCCGACGATGACGATGTGTGGAGATGGTGTTGCTTGGATAGTGCTTAGTCTGGTAGGTGGACGACGAGAGTTTTTAACCTCGGCTAATGGTAAGTAATGAACAGACGGAATATATGAGAGCAGGAGGATAGGGTACCTAGATCGTTGATCTCAACGGAGATGTCGTTTCCATCGATGGTGGTTTTGAAGCAGGGAAGAGCATCCCATGCAGGAGCTTCTTCGATATCTCCAGTTTGTACTTTGAAACAGGCGCCTACGTCAATTCCTGTTATAATTTCACAAAGTACCATGCCAAGGACAAACAAGGCGTCCCTTGTCAGTTAAAACACCATTCTTCAAAGGAGCACCATAATCTACAAAATACGTCAGTAATAGTCCCACTCTACAGGCGCCGCCGCCGAACCAAGAAGGGGAAGGTACGAGTGCATTTATTGCCAGTAGCATAAAAAGATCCTTGTACTCTGGAAAGAAGAATTGATCCTTCAGCACCAGGAATTTCAATTTCTTTCATCTGTCCATCTTTCAAATCAGAGATCTTTGCGACCTTGAACGATTTCGTCATTTTGACTTGTGATGGTGTGGAGAAGTGTCGTGTGAGTAAAGTGAGACGAGAAAGAGCTGGTCTGGTGATTGAAGTGAGAATTGTACTTAGAGAAGATGATGAAGGAGGGGTCATACAAATGATAACGCTACTAAGAAGGCGAGACGGGGGAGGGTGATGCAGTGAAGTGGATTGATGATGGATTGGGAGGACTGGCTGATTAGTTTACCTCATCGAGGGTTGCTGCCGAGGATCCGCGCTGCTTGGAATTCAAGAGACGGTTTGGGTATGACAAGGCGATGACGACTTGGATTAGAGTTAAGCACGCAATTACAAACCAGCAATGCAACTGCCATCATTGGACAATCCAACGCGCCACACCTCTTGGACGGCCAGGCAATTGTCCGAGAATTAGACCCTCGACGGTCCTCATCTCTCCATCGAAGGAGACACCATTGGAGGTAATTACGTTTCATTGATGCATGTTCATCCCATCGCACTCATCTCATACATCATGCTGTACTCCAGGTATCTCAATACTACCATTCTCCAGATAAATCTGTCTAAGCGCGACTCCCTCGTTTCGACTCTTCAACCTCTTCATATCCATCCCCACCCACAAAAGTCCAATCTCCAACTCCCCTTCCATGACTCGAATTAAACGCCTCCCTCGAAATTTCATTCAACCCTTTAATCTTGAGATCTCCCAACAACGATCCACCCAAGAACGTCGCCTCCAACGCATTAGCCTTAATAAATCTAAATGCACCAGTCTCTTTCTTTTCCTGTAAATCACCCACTTCCAGGGTCTTTCCATCGTACGAAGAAGGTCGACTTCCTTCAGGAGTAGTGCTCGTCTTTGTCTTCTTGATTCGAG
>Ga0335073_10003242_pt1 | contig 22626 bp, 19 predicted proteins | sample Lox_Sample_22_FD_207093 | JGI IMG/M metagenome (GOLD analysis project Ga0335073, IMG submission 207093) | Soil microbial communities from Loxahatchee National Wildlife Refuge, Florida, United States - Lox_Sample_2.2 | ecosystem: Environmental > Terrestrial > Soil > Wetlands | place: USA... | reverse complement strand
GCTGGCCGTCGTAACGTAGATCGTGTTGACGTAGCCCTTGAGGCTGCCGCCGCCCGGACCCTGCGTGCCGATTTTCTGCGCGACCTTCAGCGGGATGTACACGTCCGGGGGGTTGCCGCCCGCGGACTGCGTGACGATGCCGATCACGGTGAACTTGTGCTTGGCGACCGTGATGTGCGAGCCCACCTTGAGCTTGTTCGCGGTCGCGTAGTCCGCGTCGACGAGCGCGACGTAAGAGCTCGCGTCGGAGACGCGGAACGAGCGACCCGAGCTCAGCGTGCCCGAGCTCAGCGGGCCCAGGTTCTCGTGGGCCAGGTCCACGCCCTGCACCGAGAACTGGCTCGGCGGGCTGGCGCTTGTCGAGCTGATGGAGATCCGGTTGTCGGTCAGCGCGAGGCCGCCGGCCACCGCCGTGACGTGAGCCAGCTTCTCGATCTTGGCGATGTCGGAGTAGCTGATCGTGCCCTTGCCAGCGGACACCAGGTTGTCTATCGTCTGCGCTCCGGTCCGGCACTTGCCGTTGATGCAAACCGTGGGCTTGCTGCCCGGTCCGCCCTGGACCTGGATGCCGATGCGGGTGGCCTTGCCCGGCAGTCCCGACCCCGTCTTCGGCGCCTGCGTGACGGTGATGTCCGTGCCCACGCCGTACAGCGAGTGGAGCACGCTGGCCTGTGCGTTCTTCACCCCGGCGGCCGCTGCCGACACGGTGATCACCAGGCCGATGCCCAGGGCTAGGCCGAGCGCAATGACAATGGCCTGCCGGGCGCGCCGCCCTAGTTCCCGACCCAGGTATCTCAGGAAGAATGACCGGCCCCCGGCATACGCGGGCCGACTGTCGGCCCCCGCCCGGGCCTCGGTATCAGCGGACATGTGAGTGCTCCTGTTCAGATCGGCTGATCACCAGGTCTAGCCACCAGCCGGTTGCACCGCGGTTGCACGCGGCGTTACCGCGGCGCAACCGCGGCCGCGCAATCGTCTGCGTGGCGCAGGCCGCCGGAACGGAGGCACCGAAATGACAGGTGGCAGCACGTACGAGCCCCGGCCAGACCAGCCGGACGACGAGTATCCGGATTTTCTGTGGCCGGACGATAGTGACGATCAGGACTCTGGATGGCCTGACGAAGCCCAGCAGCTGAGCGGCGACGGCCTTCGACCGGCGCCGGGCCACCCCGTTCCCATCTCCTGGCCCGTGCCGCCCGTGCCATTCCCGGTACCAGGCGCCCGCGAGCGCACGCGCAGGCTGATCGCGCTGACCGCTACGGCTGTCGCAGCTGTCGGCCTCGGCGCCGCAGCGGTGCTCGTCTACCGGAGCGCGCAAGTGGACTCGACACCGCTTGCCGCCGCGTCGCATCACGCCGGCCTGACGCCTGGCGGCGGCGGAGTTCCGACGGGGCCGGGATCAGAAGCGGAGATGGAGGTGCTCGGCCGTGTCACCGCCACCGGCGATCGGTCGATCACGATCGGCGGCGATCCGGGGCAGTCGGTCCGGGCAGCTGTGACCAGCTCCACCAGGTTCACCGGCACCGTGCGCAGGCTCGCGGCCGTGCGCGTAGGCAACGTTGTGGAGGCTCAGATCGCCGTGACCAACGGCAAGGCGAAGCTCGTCAGCCTGCAGGATCCGGCCAGTGAGTCTTAAGCGAACGGTCGGCTTGCGGTGCTACCCGTGGATGTGAACGGCCTCGATGCGAGTGGCAGGACAGCTGCCCGCGAGGCCGAAATGCATGAGGGGGCACCGGTGCGGGTTCTGCTCATCGAGGACGACGCGGAGCTGGCTGACGCCATCGGGGTCGGCCTGCGGCGTGAACAGCTGGCCGTGGACATCGCGCTCGACGGCGTGAGCGGGCTGGAACGGGCCCTGTTCACCGCGTACGACGTGATCGTGCTCGACCGCGATCTTCCTGGCCGACACGGCGACGCGGTGTGCGCAGAGCTGATGAAGGCCGGGTGCCGGAGCCGGGTGCTGATGCTGACCGCCGCCGCCACCATCGAGGACCGGGTTGACGGACTGAGCCTGGGCGCCGACGACTACCTGGCCAAGCCATTCGCGTTCGCCGAGCTCGTCGCGCGGATCCGGGCCCTCGTGCGACGCGCACAGCCCGCGCTGCCGCCACTGCTGACCAGCGGTGACGTCTGCGTCGACCCGGCCCGCCGCAGTGCCAGGCGCGGCGAGGTGACCCTCGACCTCGGGCCTAAAGAGTTCGGCGTCCTGGAACTGCTGCTGTCCTCACAGGGCCGGGTGGTGTCGGCAGAGGAATTGCTCGAGCGCGTCTGGGACGAGATGGCCGATCCGTTCAGCTCGGCGGTCAAGGTGACGATGAGCCGCCTCAGGCGCAAGCTGGGCGAGCCACCGGTGATCGAGACCGTGGCGCAGGCCGGGTACCGGGTGCCGTCGTGAGGGAACGGCGGGCCCGGCTGCTAGCGGCGCGTCGGCCGCTGGCCCGGCTGTCGCTGCCACGGCGCACGATCCGGCTGCGGCTGACCGCGATCTACGCGGTGCTGTTCCTCCTGTCGGGAGCGAGCCTCCTCGCGATCACCTACGCGCTCGTCGAGAATCATGAGAAACCGTCCGTGCTGGCCGCAAGGGGCAGCACGGTTGCCGGTGGACCGGGCGCCGAGCGGATCATCACCAACCCGGCCGCGCCGGGCACTGCCGGGCCGACATTCTGCTCGGCGGCGAGCACGGGTGCTGTTCCCGGCCCCGGCCAGCTCGGGCAGTGCGCCGGCTACTTCCGCACCCAGGCCGTCCAGTTGCAGGCGCAAGTCGCGACGCAGCGGTCCAGCTTCATGAACACGCTGCTCATCGGCTCGGGCGTCGCGCTGGCGGTGATGACGCTCGCCGCGCTGGGTCTTGGCTGGCTGGTGTCGGGCCGAGTGCTGAGCCCGTTGCGTCTGATCACCAGGACGGCCCGCAGCATCTCGGCGAGCAACCTGCATGAGCGCCTCGGGCTCAGCGGGCCCGACGATGAGCTCAAGGAACTCGGCGACACCGTCGACGGGCTGCTAGCCCGGCTCGAAGGCTCGTTCGCAGCGCAACGGCAGTTCGTCGCGAACGCCTCGCACGAGCTCCGCACGCCGCTAGCCCGCCAGCGCACCGTCATGGAGGTTGCGCTCGGAGATCCGGACCGCACCGCCGCAACCCTGGAAGCCGCGTGCCGGCGCGTACTTGCCGCCGGGCAGCAGCAGGAGCGACTGATCGAAGGGCTGCTCACGCTGGCGCGCAGCCAGCGCGGGCTTGACCAGTTCGAGCCAGTCGACCTTGGCGCAGTCGTCACCGAGATGGCGCTGGCGCGGTCAGCCGAAGTCCGCGAGCGCGACGTCCAGGTTCGGGTGGACGCCAACCCAGCCGTATTCGCTGGCGACGCCAGGCTCGCGGAGCGGCTCGTCTCGAACCTGCTCGACAACGCGATCCGTCATAACCACCGCGGTGGTCAGGTCACGATTCGCACGGCGGCGGCACCCGACCAGGCAGTGCTTTCGGTCGTCAATACCGGGCCGGTCATTCAGCCGACCGAAGTGCCGGGGCTGTTCGAGCCGTTCAGGCATCGCGATGGGACCCGGACGACGGGCGACAGTCCGGGCTTGGGCTTGTCCATCGTCAGCGCCATCGCCGTGGCGCATGGCGCTGCGGTCTGGGCCCGGGCGCCTCAAGGCGGTGGCCTGGAGATCCACGTGCGCTTCCCGAGAGGGCCCGAGACGCCCGCGCGACCGCTCGCTTACTCACTGCCCGGCTTGGCGCTGGCGGAGCGCTGATCGAAGCACTGCGCGGGCCAGCCCGTCGATCGCCGGCTCGCTCAGTTGACGCTCGTCGGCCGCAAGCAGAGCAGTATCGATTGGTGCGGTGCCGTCCGCCGCGACGGCAGCGCGCGCAATCCGGGCTACGCCGTCGATGCAGCGGCGCAGCGGCCGGGATGGCTCGCAGACCCGCAGTTCCTTTCGCCAGGAAGCCCCTGATAGCGCGTCGGCCGCCAGAGCATCGATGCTCGTGGGCGCGAACGCCAGCGCTTCGGCAATCGCTTCCGCCCATGACGTCAGGATCGTGAGCTCATCGGCAGTCAGCCTGAGCCGCTGCGGCGGGCCAACTGATGCGCGGGGTGGCGGCGTGCCTTTGCTGGATGCGCGGATCTGACCGACACTCACGCTGGCGAATTCGCTACGGTCATGGCCCGGCCGACGGCCGTCGAAGCTGCGCCTGATCGCACGGCCGACGGTGGCCGACAATAGGATCGCATGCGCGCCCTGGTCAAGCGGAATCTCGCGAGCGAGTTGACCGTGGCCCTTCCAGAGTGCGACCACGCGCGACGGATTGCGCCCAGCTGGCCGACAGCGCTGCGTCATGCCAAACGAAGTGAGCGTGAGCACGGCCGAGCCGGGGTCGTCCGCGAGGACGCCGGCATACCGGGCTCCCCACCTCGAGCTGAGCTGAGGGCCATCGAGGAGTGGTGTCACCACGATGGTTGGGCCGACATCGCGGATGACGCCAGCCACCTCGTCGGCTTGGGCAAGGTCCTCGCAGACCAGGGAGGTCAGTGTGACCCCGCCGCCCAGTTCGACGAACTGGACTGAGCGGCGGGGCACTTCCATCGCTTCCCACGAGCGGACGTGTGGATGCAGCGCGCCGGCCAAGTGATACTGGCGGACCTGAGCGTCGTCGAGCGACCAGCGGTGATGCTTGCTCTGCCGGATGTGCGTCCACTGTCCGCCCACTGACACGCCGATATGCACCCAGTTGCCAGGGAACCGGCCTGGCAGCGCGGGCTGCTCGCGTATCCCGGCCACAAGCGTGGTGACTTCGTGCCGGGCCAAAAGCGCCTCTAGGCCATCGATCTCGCTGTGCTCCACTGCGCTTTCCGGCAGGACGACGACGTCGACCTTGCCGCCTACGTCTCGTGCTGCGGCGAGCGTCCGGTCGGCGAGATCGAGGTCGAGCCGTTCCGAAGGAGTGAACTCGAAGAAGCCGAAAGGGTCGTTGGCGAGCCGTTTCAACGGCCCCGCTACTGGGCGGAAGTCTGACTCCTGTATCCGCAGCGGCCACGGCAACAGCAGGTAGTTGACTCTCTCGGCGCGCGGCCGCGTCGTGAGACCGCGGACCGGGGTCTTGTGCCACTTGGCCTCGACTCCTGGCAGCTCAACTGCGGCGTAGCGGGAGAGCACACGCGCCGAGCTCCCGCTCGCAGGCGTACCGGCTTTCGGCAGCACCCGGACGAGGTGTGCCGGGATGCGGGCCAGTGATCCGGTCCTGGCCAGCAGCTCCCGAGCACGGGCCCGGTACCGGACGCCGTCCGCGCCAGCCGTGTCGAGTGCGACGCCCAGGCCGGCGCACGCTTCGTCCGCAATCGCGTGAAGGGTCAGCAGCGCCTGGCACAGCCGCCAGTCCTGGGCTTCTGTGAGGTGGCTCAGCGGGGCCTCAGCCCTGGCACGGAGCACCTCCCACTCCTGCGCCAACAGCCCTGGGATGGCCCAGGACCTCCCTTCGGCCCAGGCACTCCAATGCCTGGCCGCGTCCGTCACTGCGTCGGGCCATTCCGGCCGGCTGGCCGGCGGCCATTGCGCACCGAACGGAGGCGACAGGGCGAAGCGGTAGGCCTCCGAACGCTCGAGAATTACCTCGCTCAGCGCGAGCAGATCCGGCGGCCAGTCAAGCAACTCGTCGCCGATCGCGTTGCCCGTAACGGCCCGCCACGCCGAGGCCAGCGTCGCCTCGCTGGACGGATAGCTCCAGCCGGGATCAAGGTCGACCGAGGCTGCGGCGGGCCGAGCCGTCAAGATGGCTGGCACGGCTGCTCCTGGTAAGCAAGATGGGTCTCCAGGTCATCGGCTGACGTACGCAGGTGTGCCTCGGCTGTCAGCCCGAGCGCGAGAACGGCGGTGAGGGCGGGGACCAGGTAGACAGGCTCAACGATGGCGCCCATGAACACCAGGCCCATCGCGGCGAGTGCCGTCGCCAGCCTGATGGTCCTAGCCGATCGGGTCATCTTCGCGGACGGCAGCAGCACGCTCGCTAGCAGGCAGATGCTCACCCCGCCGTACAGTGCCGCTCTGGGGCCCACGCCGATTGTGCTTGCTCCGTCAGCGGCCAGGATGGCGATGTGCAGGCCGGCGCTGCCGGCGGCGACGCCCGCTACTAGCGGTAGGTTCAGCGCAGTGAAGCGGGCGATCGCCGCCGGGCTGTCCAGCGCGCCGCGGTCTGCGGCGGTGAGCCAGCTCCACCAGAGGGCGGCTAGCGTGATAAGCGCCGCGGTGAGTAAGACCGCCAGCGGCAGGCTCCATGGCCGCGCTGCCGCGGCGCTAATGAGCCGGGCCATCGATTCTCCGAGCACGATCAGCACGAAGATCTGGAACCGGTCAGCGAGGTGTGCGCTGTTCAGCGGTAGGCGACGGCGTGGTCTGAGCATGGCCAGGGAGCCGACAGCGTCAACAAACAACGCCACGCCCCAGAATGCGTAGCGCGCGGAGCCGCCGACGGCGAGTGAGGCGAGCCAAAGGGCGCCCCCGGCTCCGAACCAGATCAGATAGCAGCTGTACAGCGGCCTGGTGGCAGGCAGGTGGCGCCTGGCCCGCGCGTAGAGCAGTAGTTGCAGGCCGCGCAGGCAGACAAAGGCGATGACGAACCCAGTGGATTGGCCGCTAAGAGCTCGGGGTGCACTGGCGGCCAGAGCGACGCACAGCAAGATCGCCGCCAGCATCGAGATCCGGTGTGCTGCGTCCTTCGTCTCGTGCCGGTCGGCGTAGAAGGTGAGCTGCACCCACAGCCACCAGATGGGCGTGAACAAAATGATGAAAATGGCCAGACCGGCCAGGCTGGGATGCCGCTGGAACGCGCCAGCGAGCTGGCCGACGGCCCCGGCGAAGGCGAGGTCGAAGAATAGCTCGAGCCAGCTGGCGCGCCGCTCATCGCGGTGGTGACCGTCAGCGGTCCGCAGCGCCGGGTGGCCGATAAGCACCGCATGACGGTGTGCGGGGTGAACGTCCGTGACGGACACGAGAGAGTTCCTTCCGTAACTTGGGTCGGCAGGGTAAAGCAGCCAGGCCTGGCCAACCGCGCGTAGCGGTGGCCGGCCGACGCCACGTAATGAATTGATACGCGGCAGCCCTGCCGCGGCGCTTCGCCCGTACGGGCCAACTTCATCCGGCCCCGGCGGATGGCCCGATCGGGCCAGTCAGATGAACACAGTCAGATGAGGCCCGCGCGCACGCCCCACGCTGCCGCCGCGGCACGGGTCGAGAGGCTGAGCTTGCGGAGGATGTTCGCGAGGTGCCGATGCACAGTGTGCTCGCTCAAGACGAGCCGCCGGGCGATTTCCGAGTTGCTCAATCCCTGCGCGACGAGCTTCAGCACATCGAGTTCGCGCGGCGTCAGCATCGAGGTGGCCTCACCTGATCGGGCAGCTGAGCGCGCCTGCCCAGCCGCCGCGGCTTCGCGCTCGAGCGATGCGAGCGCGCCGGCTAGGCCGAGAGCGCGGCCTGCGGCGTATTCGGCCTCGAATGACTCGGCCCCCATGGCGGTGCGCAGCCGCTCGCGGTCCAGGCCGGCCAGCCGGCCTTCAAGCGGTTCGAGGGTGTGGCCCAAATCCGCCAGGGCCTGGTCGGCTGCGCCGTGCAGCGCGGCGGACCAGCCGGGGTCGGCCCCGCCGTGGCCAGCCATAGCCAGGCCGATCAGCGCGTAGGCCATATGCGCCTTCATCCCCATGCGCCGGGCGAGGTCGAGTGATTCGGCGAACAATGCCTCGGCGGCGCCCTGCGAGCCGGCCAGGTACTCCGTCAGCCCCAGGTTGAAGGTCAAGTAGATGACGGTGTTGTGGGCTTTGAGCGCGCGGGAAATGTTAACTGCCTCGACCAGGTGGTGGCGAGCGGCGTTCAGGTCGCCTTCCAACAGCTTGCTGTAGCCGAGGTTGCCGAGAATTGCCCCAACCTGTACCTGGTTACCCGCCTGGCGGAACAGCTGCAAGGCCTCGTCCGCAACGCGGGCGGCGCCCGCATAGTCCCCCTCAGCGTTCGTGGCGTACGCCCGGACAGAAAGCAAGCGCCCGGTCATGTTGGGCTCCCGGAGGCGGCGAGCCAGGCCTAGGCCCTGCTCGATAATCGGTAGCGCCGTGTTGGGCTGCCCGTGGCGTAGCAGGCTGACAGCACGTGTTTGCAGCAGGTCAGCGACTAGGTGCTCGTCGTCGGCGGCTTGGGCAATGGTCAGCGCCTCCTGGTAGTAGTGCTCAGCGATCGCGTAGTTGCTCGTCTGCTGGAGGAGATTAGCGGCTGCGGCCAGTGCCCTGGCTCGCGGCAGCGTCGCCGCCTGGGCTGCCGGCGCGTCCAGCAGCGCTCGCAGCGCGTCCGCCCCCTCCGCGGCATGCCCGCGGATCCGCCAGTACACCCGCAGTGAGGCGGCCAGCCGCAGGCCCGGTTCCAGGTCCGGCTGGGCCTGGCTGAACGCGATCGCTGCCCGCAGGTTGCCTAGCTCGGCGTCGAGCCGGTCCAGCCAGCCGGCCTGATCCGGCCCGATGAGCTGCGGGGCGGCCTCTTCGGCCAAGGCCAGATAATAGTTACGGTGCGCGGTCCGGACCTGGTTCACCGCCGCCGGGCTTTGTGCGTCCAGCTGGGCCGCCGCGTACTGACGGACTGTCTCCAGCAACCGGTACCGGCCTAGCCCGGCGTCGGCGTCACCGAACTGCACGAGGCTCTTGTCGACCAGCGCACCCAGATGATCGGCCACCTGCCCGCGGGGCACCTCCGGGGCTGCAGCGACTGCCTCGGCGTCGGCCAGGTCGAATCCGCCGGCAAACACCGACAGGCGGGCTAGCACGGCCCGCTCGGCGCTCGTCAGCAGCTCCCACGACCAGTCGACCATGGCCCTTAGCGTCTGCTGTCGCGGCAGCGCCGTCCGCGACCCGCCGGTCAGCAGGGCGAACCGCTCATCGAGCCGGGCATCCAGCTCAGCCGCTGGCATCACGCGTAGCCGAGCCGCGGCAAGTTCGACGGCCAATGGGATGCCATCTAGCCGCCGGCAGATCCGCCCGGCCACCGTGGCGGCTGGCTCGTCCCAGGCTAGCTGCACCCCCTGCGCCACAGCGCGGTCCTCAAGCAGCCGCGCCGCCTCGCTGGCCCGGATCGCATCAGCGTCATCGCCGTCGGCCGGGGTGCCCATCGACGGCACCCGGTACACGCGTTCTCCGTCAATGCCCAGTGGCTCGCGGCTGGTCGCCAGCAGCGCCAGGTTGGGGCAGCCCCGCAGCAGCGCGTCGGCGACCTTGGCGCAGGCTCCGATGACGTGCTCGCAGTTGTCAAGAACCGCCAGCAGCCTGCGCTCGCCGACCGCGTCTACCAGCGTGTCCAACACCGGCCGGCCCGGCTCCTGGCGGATCCCCAGCACGTCAGCCACGATCACCGCCACTAGATCTGGGTCAGACAGCGGGGCCAGATCGGCAAACCAAACGCCGTCCCCGGCACCATCCAGCAACTCCGCAGCTACCTCTCGCGCGAGTCTGGTCTTGCCGGCCCCGCCGGTGCCGGTCAGCGTGACCAGCCGTGACCCAGCTACTAGGCGGTGCACCTCCATCAGCTCAGCCTCGCGGCCGATGAAGTTCGAGACTTGCGCAGGCAGGTTGCTGCGCAGCTTCTCCTCACGCATGCGATACCAGTGCCCGCCGCATTCGATCACCGCCGCAGCCTGGTCGCGCGCGTCCCGTAGTCGCGGAGCTGCGAGGACATCATACGTCCGGCGCAGCTCGCCGAAATGATCCCAGCATTCACCGCAGCGAGGATGGAGGTGGAGGGACGCCGATGGTGACGCTCATTGGGCGGCAACGTTGACGTTTCGCTTCGGGACTGCCTTCATACACATATCGGCTATTGGACAAACGGCTTGCGGGGAGAGATGGGCGAGATCACAACGTCGTACTGGCCGGCGGATGCGTCGCAACCAGTCTTGGAGACAACTGTCGGCGGCGTGCTGCGCACCGCCGCCGCAACGGCGCCTGACCGGCTGGCCATGGTCGGCGGCATGCCCGACCCGGCCGATCGTAAGCGGTGGAGCTACGCCCAGATGCTCGCCGAGGCCGAGCAGGCCGCCAGGGCGCTGACGACGCGGTTTGCTCCTGGAGAACGGGTCGCGGCCTGGGCGCCGAACCTGCCTGAGTGGGTGATTCTCGAGTACGCGGCGGCGCTTGCCGGGCTCGTGCTGGTGACGGTCAACCCGGCGTTCCGCCCGGCCGAGCTCTCCTATGTGCTGGGGCAGTCCGGCGCGGCCGGGATCTTCCTGGTGCCGGAGTACCGCAGCCCGATGGGCAAGTTCCTGGAGGAGGTCCGGCCAGATCTGCCGGAGCTGCGGGAGGCTATCTTCTTTACCGAGTGGGCCGAGTTCCTCGAGACTGCGCCGCCTGCCGACAACGTGACCCTGCCCGAAGTGCACGGCGACGACCTCGCCCAGATCCAGTACACATCGGGGACGACCGGTTTCCCCAAGGGCGCCGAGCTGCATCATCGCGGCCTCACCAACAATGCCCGGTTTTACGCCGCACGCCTCGGGCTCCAGCCCGGCGAGACTTACGTGAACCCGATGCCGTTGTTCCATACGGCCGGCTGCGCGATGGGCGTGCTCGGCGCATGCCAGAGCCTGGCCGTGCATGTACCCGTGCTCGCGTTCGACCCGGCGCTCATGCTGGAACTGCTGGAAGCTCAGCAGGCGGAGGTGTTCGGCGGGGTGCCGACCATGATGATCGCGATGCTCGAGCACCCCGACATCAGCAAGCGGGACCTGTCCGCGCTGCGGGTGGCCGTGTCGGGCGGTTCGCCAGTGCCAGCCGGTCTGGTCCGCCGTGTCGAGGAGCGCCTCGGCGTGCGGTTCAGCATCGTGTTCGGTACGACTGAGTGCTCGCCGCTGGTGACCCAGGTACGGCTGAACGCGCCGCCAGACCGTCGGGCCGAGACGCTCGGCACGCCACTGCCGCAGACCGAGATCAAGGTGGCCGACCTCGTCAGCGGTGAGCCTGTGCCGCCCGGCGACGTCGGCGAGCTGTGCGCTCGCGGTTACCTGGTCATGCGGGGCTATCACGACGCGCCCGAGGCCACCGCCCAGGCGATCGACGCCGACGGCTGGTATCACACCGGAGATCTCGGCTCGATGGACGCCGAGGGATACCTGCGGATCGAAGGCCGGGTCAAGGACATGATCATCCGAGGCGGCGAGAACATTTACCCGCGCGAGATCGAGGACGTCCTGTTCGCCCATCCGGCTGTCGGTGACGTGACAGTGGTCGGCATTCCGGACGAGAAGTGGGGCGAGGTCGTCGCGGCTTACATCCGCGTTGCGCCTGGCCAGTCCGAGCCGAGCTGCGACGAGCTGCGCGCCTATTGCCGGGAGCGGCTGGCACCCTACAAGACCCCGCTCCACTGGGTTTTCGTCGAGGAGTTCCCGCTCACACCGTCCGGCAAGATCCAGAAGTTCAAGCTGCGGGAGGACTTCGCGAGCCCTCGAGAAGCTGAGCTGTCCTCCTAACGCGCGGCCCGGATCTATATGCGCGAGCTGCGGGCCGGCCTGGTCGGATCTGCGTTCCCTATCGGAGACCCGCGGGCATCAGGGCCATCTGGAAGTTCATGGCCAGGGGCGCAACAACTTCCGCGTGCCCGAGCAGCACCGCCAACACCTCGTCGACAGTGTCTGGACTGCTCCGGCCGTGACCGGTGCGCTCAGTGACCTGTCATCCGCTCCAGGTGTTCGGGGTAGCGAGCGCCGTGGACCGTGGTGGTCGAGGTAACGCGCTCGATCTCATCGAGGTCAGCTGGCGTCAGCTGGAGGTTGGCTGCGGCGAGGTTCTCAGCCAAGCGCGGCAGCCTTCTTGTGCCCGGGATCGGGACGATCCAGGGCTTGCGCGCTAGCAGCCAGGCGAGAGCTATCTGTCCGGGCGTGGCGTTCTTCCGCGCCGCGATGCCGCGTAGCGCGTCGACTAGTGCCTGGTTCGCCGATCGGGCGTCGGCGCTGAACCGCGGGATGGTGGTGCGGATGTCCGAACTGTCGAATGTGGTGGCCTGGTCGATGCTGCCGGTCAGGAAGCCCTTGCCGAGCGGACTATAGGGAACAAAACCGATGCCGAGTTCCTCGACGGCAGGGAGCACCTCCGCCTCTGGGCGCCGCCACCACAGCGAGTACTCGCTCTGAACCGCGGTGACCGGCTGCACCGCATGCGCGCGGCGGATCGTCGCCGAAGCTGCCTCTGACAGCCCGAAGTGCTTGACTTTCCCTGCCTGGATCAAGTCCCTCACGGCCCCGGCGACCTCTTCGATGGGCACGTCCGGGTCGACCCGGTGCTGGTAGTACAGGTCGATCGTGTCGATCTTGAGCCGCTTGAGCGAGCCGTCGGCGGCCTTCTTAATGTGGTCAGGCCGACTGGACAGGCCTGTCTGGCTACCCTGTGCGTCGAATGCGAACCCGAACTTGGTGGCGATCACCACGCTTTCCTGGACCGGGCCTAGCGCGTCGCCGACGAGTTCCTCGTTCGCGAAGGGCCCGTAGACTTCGGCGGTGTCGAAGAACGTCACGCCGTGGTCGACGGCCGCCCGGATCAAGGCAATCATCTCCTGCCGGTCGCCGGGCGGCGGGCCGTAGCTCTGGCTCATGCCCATGCAGCCCAGCCCGATCGGCGAGACCTCAAGGCCGCTGGTCCCGAGCATTCGAGTGTGCATACGTAGTGCTCCGTTCTTCGCTTTGACGGTCAGCGGGCGCTGTACTCGTCGTCGGTGACGTGCTCGCCCCACTGGTCGCCAGGGATGTCGTCGGTGATCGATAGGTGGGTCATGAAGTGGCCCGGCGCGGCGCCGTGCCAGTGCCACTCCCCGGCCGGGGTCCAGAAGACGTCACCGGCGCGAACCTCGACGATCGCGTCGCCGCGTGACTGCACCAGGGCGGTCCCCTCAGTGACGTACAGAGTCTGCCCCCCGGCGTGAGAGTGCCAGGCGGTGCGAGCGAAAGGGGTGAAGTGGACGGCGCTCACCCGCGCGCGGGCAGGCTCTTGACCGCGGGCGATGGGGTCGATCCAGACATCGCCGGTGAACATCTCGGCCGGCCCTTTCGCAGTCGGCTCCCTGGGCTGCGTTTCCACAGTTGTCTCCTTTGATCGAGGCGCAGTAGCTCGGGACCTTGCGGTCATCACGTCTCGTCAGACTAAGGAGGCTCACCGCTCGGAGGGAGGGGCTGGCAGCACTCCGATCAGCAGCGCCTCCCTGCACGCACCGGCCAGTGATTGCCTGGGGATGTGTCCGCACTCATACCAGCAACCCGGCCGGAAGCCAGCCTCTGCAGGCCTGTCGGCTCCGGCCCCGGTCGCACGCTGACCGCAGCGGTGCTCGGCTTCTTCATGATCACCCTCGACGCGGTGATCGTGAACATTGCCCTGCCGACGATTCGGCACGATCTTGGCGGCGGGATCACCGGCCTGCAGTGGGTGCTGGACGGGTACACGCTCCTCTTCGCCGCGCTGCTGCTATCGGCAGGCGCCCTGACTGACCGCGCTGGCGCGCGCCGCGCCTTCACGATGGGCCTTGCCGTGTTCGCGGCCGCTTCCGCCACCTGCGGGCTGGCGCCTAGCCTGGGCGCGCTGATCGCGGCCCGATTCGCGCAAGGGGCCGCAGCGGCGCTGATGATGCCGTCATCAATGGCCCTCATCAGCCAGGCATACCCCGACCCGGCTAAACGCGCCCGCGCGGTGGCGGTGTGGGCAATGGGCGGCGCCGTCGCGTCCACCTCAGGCCCGCTGCTCGGCGGCTTGCTGACCCTGGTCTCTTGGCGACTGATCTTCTTCATCAATATCCCGGTCGGTGTCGCGGCGCTGATCCTGATTGCCCGGACAAGCCGGTCACTTCGCCGGGAGGCCCCGTTTGACTGGGCTGGCCAGGCCACCGCGGCACTCGCGATGGGCGGGCTGACCTACGGGGCGATCGAGGCTGGCACCGCCGGATGGGCGGCACCTGCCGTGCTGGCGGCGTTCGCCGCCGGGGCAGGGGCACTGGCGGCGTTCCTGGCCATCCAGGCCCACGTCACTCACCCGATGGTGCCACTAAGCCTGTTCCGGGCCCGCACTGTGTCGGTCGCGATTGCGGTCGGGTTCGCATTTATTGTGGGCTACTACGGGCTGCCGTTCGTGATGAGCCTGTACCTGCAGCAGCTACGCGGCCTGTCTCCGCTGGCCGCAGGGGCGGCGTTCCTGCCGATGATGCTGACCGGCGCGGCATTGACCCCGTTCAGCGCGCGCATCGCCGAGCGGGTGGGCGCGCGCCTGCTCATCACCAGCGGTCTGGCCGTGATGACGGCAGGCCTAGTGGCCTTGGCCGCTGCGCCGCCCTCCGCGCCAGTCTGGATGCTGGCCGCACTGATGGTTTTGGTCGGCCTCGGCGGCCCGACGGTCATGCCGCCTGTGATGGGCGTTCTGCTTAACAGCGTGCCGAAGCACTTGGCCGGCACCGCGAGCGGCGTGTTCAATACCAGTCGGCAAGTCGGAGGCGCGCTGGCCGTCGCAGTTTTCGGCGCCCTGCTCGCCGACCGGGCAACATTCGTGCCGGGCATGCGGGCCAGCCTGCTCATCGCGGCTGTCGTCGCGCTCGCCGCTGCTGCCGCGAGCCTGCTGCTCCGCTCCCAGCGCGGCTGCCCCCGTGTCACGTCTCCGAGCTGACGGCTGGACCCACCGGGCCGCCTCGAAGCGACTTCAGGGCATCGCCCGCGGCAGAGCCCGGCTCGGCGGTGTAGACAATCATGGTCTGGCCGGGGTCGGCCGGCAGCTCGAACGCGTTGTAGTTCAGGGCCAGGTTCCGGGCAATCGGGTGATTGAACGGCTGGATGCCGCTGCGGTAGTAATTGACATCGTGCTCGGCCCACAGGGCGCTGAACTCCTCGCTGCGTGCCGACAATTCCCGAATCAAGCCGGCCAGGACCGGGTCGCCAGGATTGCGGCCCGTCTCGGTGCGCAGGCTGCCTACGGCAAGGCGGGTGATGCCTTCCCGGTCGGCATAGAACGCGGAGTCCCTGCCGTCGAGGAAGATGAAGCGAGCGAGATTGGGCGGGTCGGCAGATGCGGTGAGCACCTCGGCGTACAGCGCGCGGCATAGCGCGTTGACGGCGAGCACGTCCAAGCGCCCGTTACGAACGAAGGCCGCCGCCTCGGTCATGGAGTCAAGGACCTGCTGCACACTGGGACGGACGTCCAGCGGGGCGGTCCGGGGCCGCGTTCGCCGGGCTGCCCGCGCGAGGTCGAATAGATGTGCGCGCTCCGCCTCATCCAGCTGCAGCGCTCCGGCAATCGCTTCGAGCACCTCATCAGAGACGCCCCTGCTGTTCCCGCGCTCAAGCTGCGTGTAGTAGTCGATGCTGACCCCTGCCAGCATGGCCACTTCTTCCCGCCGCAGGCCGGGGACCCGGCGGTTGCGGCCGTAAGCGACCAGGCCCGCCTCCTGCGGGGTGATCCTGGCCCGCCGCGAGGCCAGGTACTCGCGGATCTCAGCCCTCGCGTCCACGACAATAAGGCTACTTTCCCGCGCCCCGGCGCCTTGGGGGTGCTGCGAGTACCTGGAACGGCAGCCTCTCCCACGGTGGGCTCTTCCCCGGTTTCCTGGGAGTGCCAGCTGAAGAAGGGAACGGGCAATGACTGACGACAGGGAGAAGTCGGGCGCGGCGCGTATATTCGGAGACTTTGCGCCGGCCCTGGTCGGCTTTACCGACGATGTGCTGTTCGGGCAGGTCTGGGAGCGACGGGACCTGTCGCCGCGGGACCGCAGTCTGGTGACGGTCGCGAGCCTTGTCACCAGTGGCAGCACCGGACAGCTCCCCTACCACCTCGGCCTGGCTAAGCAGAACGGCGCCAGCGAGCAGGAGCTAATCGAGGCGATCACTCATCTGGCGTTCTACGCGGGCTGGCCGAAAGCCATGTCCGCCATGGCGGTTGCCAGGGAACTTTTCAGGCCAGATGCCCTAGCGCAATGAGCGACCAGCCCCGAGGCCTTACCGGACACAGGCTCGGCGGGGACGATCGGCTACATCGGCCCTGCCACCCGGGGTCAAGCTGCCAGCTGAGGAACTGTTCTACTCCCGCATCGGGCTGCGGCCTGCGCCAGTCCGACGCTTCCCCGACTGACCTCATCGCCCGCGTATGGGATGGCATGATCGATACGGGCAAGGTCTTCGACCTGACGCTGCCGCTGGACCAGGTCGCCGACGCTTTCCGTGCGATGGATGAGCGCCGCGCTATCAAGGTCCTGCTCGGCCCTGACCCTGGGCCCGTTCCCCGCCCGACCGCAGTGTGCCGGCCTCTTTCCGCTTGAGCACTACCGCGCGCACAATAGTCCCGTGACCGATGGACAGCAGTTAGCGGAACCGTGCCCGCAGTGCGGCAGCTCCGCGGCAGTGCACTCGATCAGCGAGCTTGCGGCTCTGGCGCAGGCTCAGCTGAACCAGGCTGGCCAGGCCTTCCCGGCCGCCGACCCGCAACAGGGCTGGGAGGCCGAGCCGCAGGCCGGACCGCAGCCGGGGTGGGCGCAGCAACCGCAGGCCGGCCCACCGCAAGGTAGCTGGGTCGGGCGCAGCCGTGGCTATCTCGGCGCAGGCGTCGGCGACGGGATCGGTGACGCCATCGGCGACGCTGCGCTCGGTGCTGTCGGCGGTCTTCTCGGCCGGGCCATTGGCCGGCGGGTGCAGAAGGCAATGAGCGAGCGCGTCATGCCGACGCTCGCCGCGAACCGGCAGAACACGTTCCGGCAGCAGATCGAGATCGCCCAGCGGCATCCTGACCTGCGTGCCTGCCTGACCGACAAGGTGGTCTTCCTGACCGAGGGTAGCCGCGTGCTGCCGATGCCCAGCCTCATGAGCGTCACGGCTGACCAGGCCGACGCGATGGTCGCACAGCTGAGGAACGACTGAGCTGTCCGGCGGGTCGCCGTGTCACGCTGTTGTTGCACGGCTCGGCGCTGGTTACCTGACGCCGTACAGGTACTCCAGCGCTAGCTGGTCGAGGCGCTCGAATGCCAGGCCGCGCTCGCCGAGCGCCGCGACGTCCGGGCTGAACTCCCGTACGTCCCGCCATGTCTCGTTATCGGCCAGGGTGGGCAGCGCAAGCTCGTCCACCCTGGCAACGCGCAGCGCATCGCCGACCTCTGGATCGGCACGGAACGCCCTGACCTTCTCGCGCAGGATCAGGTAGTTGCGCATGCAGGCGGCCGCGCACTGCCAGACGCCTGCGTCATCCTCGGTGCGGGGCGGCTTGAAGTCGAAGTGAACGGGACCGTCGTATCCGCCGGCCTGAAGGGCGTCGACCACCCAGAAGGCCCCGCGCGCGTTCCCGGCGCCGAACCTGAGGTCCTGGTCGTAGCGCGGACCGTGCTGGCCGTTGAGGTCGATGTGGAACAGCTTGCCGTGCCATAGCGCCTGTGCGATCGCGTGGGCATAGTTGAGCCCCGCCATCTCCTCGTGCCCGACCTCTGGGTTGATTCCCACCAGTTCGGGATGCTCCAGCTCGTTGATGAAAGCGAGCGCATGCCCCGCTGTCGGCAGCAAGATGTCACCACGAGGCTCGTTCGGCTTCGGCTCGATCGCGAACCGCAAGTGGTAACCCTGGTCGATGACGTATCCGGTGAGTACGTCAAACGCTTCCTTGAGTCGGCCTAGCGCGGCCCGCACGTCCTTGGCGGCGCCAGACTCCGCCCCATCTCTGCCGCCCCAGCACACGTAGACCTGGGCTCCGAGTTCGGCGGCCAGATCGAGGTTGCGCATGACCTTCGCCAGCGCGAACCTTCGCACGCTCCGGTCGTTGGCAGTGAAGCCGCCATCCTTGAACATCGGGTGCGAGAAGAGGTTCGTAGTCGCGGTAGTGACAACGAGTCCGGTCTCGTCGAGTGCCTTGCGGAAAGCCGCGATCCGCTCGTCTCGCTCCGCGGCGCCGGCGTCGAAGTCGAAGACGTCGTTGTCGTGGAAGTTCACACCGTACGCACCTAGCTCGGCGAGCTTGCGGACGGCACGCTCTGCGGGCATCGGCGGCCGGACTGCAGTGCCGAAGACATCAACGCCCTGCCATCCGACAGTCCAAATGCCAAAAGAGAAGTGGTCATCGCGCGTCGGGGAATATCGGTGAGCGTCCATCCAGCTGGGTTCCCTTCTGTACGGGGCTGCCCGGGCGGGCCGGCCCGGCAGACCTAACTAGCTGCTGGCCTCGGGCCAGCGGGCTGTCTGCTCTCGCAGTGCCGCGTGCCGCTGTCTGACCTCCGGCTGCGGCGCACCCTCGTACTCCATGGCCGCCATCGGCGGCCACGCTGGCGGAGCCGAGCCGCCCAACAGAGCCCATGCAGCCTGGCGCGCAGCGCCAATGGCGACGTACTCGGCCGGCTCGGGCACGACCACAGGCGCGGCGAAGATCCCCGGTGCGATAGCGCAGACTGCAGGGGAGCGCGCACCGCCACCGACAAGGAGCACCCGCTGCCGTGCGACGCCCTGCTCAGTTAGCCGGTCCGCCGCCTCGGCGAGCGAGGCGAGCACGGCCTCGACGGCGGCACGGGCCATGTTCTGCGGGTTGGCGTTCCGTGTCGTCAAACCGGACAGCACGCCGGTGGCCGACGGCCGGCTCGGCGTGCGCTCGCCGTCGAGATAGGGAAGCAACGTCAGGCCGTCGGCACCTGCCGGAGCCGCCAGCGCCAGCGCATCCAGGCCCGCCAGGTCAGCGCCGAGCAGTGCTGCCGTTGCCCGCATCACGAGCCCGGCGTTGACAGTGCAGACCAGAGGCAGGAATCGCCCCGTGGCGTCGGAAAAGCCGCAGACAGCGCCGGATGCGTCCGCGGCTGGCCGCTCGCTGACCGCGAAAGCGGTACCCGAGGTGCCGATGGACACCACGAGGTCACCCGGTTCCAGGCCGAGGCCAAGTGCGGCCGCCATGTTGTCGCCGGTCCCGGCGGACAGCGCCGCTCCCCGCGCTGTTTCCCCGATGATCTCAGCGGGCTTTGCCACCCGCGGCAGCAGCAGCGGGTGGCCGATCGCCGCGGTGGCCAGCTCCGGCAGCCACTCGTCCTTGGCGGGCGAGAAGTAGCCGGTGCCGGAGGCGTCGCCGCGGTCGGTCACCGTCTCCGCAAGCCGGATGACCGCGCCTCCGGTAGCCCGTGCCGAGTCGCTGGAGAGCCGCCAGGTCAGCCAGTCATGTGGCAGCAGGACCGAGGCTGCCCGCGCTGCGCTTGCATGCTCATGTTCTGCCAGCCAGCGCAGCTTCGTGATCGTGAAAGAGGCGGCTGGCACGCTTCCGGTCTGGGCTGCCCACCACTGCGGACCGCCCATCTCCGTGACCAGCTCGGCGGCGGCCTCGGCAGAGCGCAGGTCGTTCCACAGCAGCGCGGGTCTGATCACCGCCCCTGCCTCATCCAGGACGATCATCCCGTGCTGCTGGGCGGCCACTCCCACAGCCGCCGCGCGGCGGAGCAGGCCGTCACCGGCCTGTTGGAGAGCAGTCCACCAGGCCGCCGGATCGCACTCGGTGCCGTCCGGGTGCGGGGCACTGGCCGCCTCGACGACGGTGCCGTCATCAGCGTCGCAGAGCACTACCTTGCATGACTGAGTGGACGAGTCCACGCCAGCTACCAGCACGTCGCTCCCCTACCTGACTGGATAGGACGCGAGCCGCCCGCACATGCCGTACGAGCGCTCTGCTGGCGGGTTGAGCACCGTGAGACGACCCTTCCTGAGGTGGGAATAGCGGCCGAGCGCCAGTTCATCAAGCTGCTCGCCGGTGTTCAGCGCTGCGGCCAGAGGTCCCTGCGCCCAGGTGTCGCGCCAGCCCGGCGCTCGCGCGCGTACCAGCGCTGCCGCGGCCGCATAGAACGCCTCCAGGGCCTTCGGGCCGTCCTCCTCGACTTGATCACGCAACTGCAGAAACCCCTGCACGGCAAGCTGCCGCCGGTGCCTGGCCGCCTCCTCCGCGAGCGAACTGGTCTGCTCCACTGTCGCTGAGGCTTGATAAGTGTCAGGGTCGCCCAGGTAATCGGGCGGGAAGGTGAGTACGCTGTCGCCGGCTTCTGGCAACCCGGCATTCTGCATCACGACGAGGATCTGGAGCCCCCCGTCGTTGATGAGCCGGTGCACCACGCCAGGCGAGAACCAGGCAACGGTCATCGGAGTGAGCGGCGTCTCAGCAAAGCCGTCGCGGCTGAGCGTCTGCAAGCGGCCAGTGCCGCCGGTCACCACATATCCCTCGGTGCAGGCAAGGTGCACGTGGGCCGATCCGCCTCGGAACTCGTCTGGGCCAGACCAGTCGTACACAGCAAGGTGGCTGAGGGCTGTCCCGGCAGGGAACAGCTGCGCCGGATCTCGCGCCGCATTCATCGCTAGGCCTCCCGCTCGACGATCCGCAGCCCATGGTCAGCTGGATCGAGAATCTGCGCGACCAGCGCCGCGCAGCCTTCGCTGTCCCGTGCGCCGTCGGCCACGATCACGTCGAAGCTCAGCGTCAGCGACTCGCCGTCGGGCAGGTCGTACTCGGCGCTGAAGAACGGCGCGGGGCAGACGCAGGCGAAGAGGCTCGTCCGGACGAACCACTCGCACGGGAAGCAGAAGTTGGCCGGGTTGTCGGCGAAGAGCAGCGTGGAATCCCGGCCGCTGCCATCGTGCCGGCCGACGTAAGCCAGCCACGGCGCACGGCTGCCCATCAGTTCCTCGCCAGCTGAGCCCTTCTCGGTGATGACGGTGCCGCCGGAGAACGACCGCGGTCCGCGCCAGAACAGCCCGCTATATCCCGCATTGTCGCGGCCCTGCGTGGTCGGGCTACCGATCGGGATGGCCCGGCCGCTGACGTTTCGCATCCGGGTGGCGAAGCTCAGGTGCCACGCGGCGGCGCCGGGGCTGACGGTGACGGCCATCCGCCGCTGTTCGGCGATCCACACCTCGTCCTGCTCCGTCGTCCAGGTCAGGTCCTCGTCAATGCGTAGCGCGCCATCGCGCACACCAACCTCAATGAACCGGTCGTGGCGCATCCGCCCGTTGTTGTGCAGCTGGACGTAGCCGCGGTCGCGGCGGTAGGTGGGACCGCCCCAGAAGTTCATCCCGCCGACCTCGCACAGCGACCAGGCGATTCCCTTGTGCCATACGTGGTCATGCGGCCGGTAAAGGCCGACCTCGTCGCCAGCAAGGGTCCTGATCGGATGGAGATAGGGGCGCGGGGACTCTAGGTCGGCCTCGGGTGGCTCCCAGACGTACCGGAACAGCTCAACTCCGTCCCAGCTGCACGCGATCGGGCCGTCTTGCCCGCTGGTGACCGAGATCATCGCCCCGCTCCGTCGCTGCGCGCAATTGTGGCGCCCGTGCTGGCAGCAGCGGTGCTGGCAGCAGCGGTCCTGGCAGCAGCGGTCCTGGCAGCAGCGGTGCTGGACACCGCGGGGCCAAGTGCGCTGTCATCGCCTAGCTCGTTCACTGCCGTGCCATCGCCGTCCATCCGCCAGTAGAACGGCGATGACGGAGCTAGGTCGCCGTGTCTGATCGCGCGGCCCTGGAACGCCGAGGCATAGATAGCGGCCACCAGTTCCATCGAGCGCAGAGCGTCATCCATGGTCACCGGCGGCGCCGACCCCTCACGCAAGGCTTGCAGCACATGGCCGAACTGCGCCTGGTGGCCGCTGCTCACACCCTGCTCACCCGCCTGCCAGGCTGCACTGACGAGCGCGTGCGCGCCAGGAGCCGGAGTAATCCGCCAATCGGAGTCTCGGTAGCCATACAGGTGGGTCAGCTCGACCGTTGCCCGCTCGAAGTCGAACCGCAGATAGCTCTCCTCGCGCGGGGACAGCACGCTGTTGACCACGCTGGCAACCGCGCCGCTGGCGAATGTCACGTGAGCAAGCGAGAGGTCCTCGGTCTGTGTTTGGCGCGCCTGCCGCCTGGCGATCGCAGACACTTGCAACCAGTCTCCGAGCAAGTAGGACAGCAGGTCCATCTGGTGAATGCCGTGCCCCATCGTTGGGCCACCGCCTTCAGTGTCCCAACGGCCGCGCCAAGGCTCGTCGAAGTAGCTCTGATCGCGGAACCATGCCGTGCTGCATACCGCTAGGAGCGGACGGCCGAGCACGCCATCGTCGACCAGCGTCTTCAGCCGCCGTGCTCCCGAACCGAAGCGGTGCTGGAAGACAGCCGCGCAGAACGGTCCGTGCTCGCCCTGGGCCGCCGCCACCGCGCGCACCTCGCTCAGGCTGAGCGCCGGCGGCTTCTCCACCAGCACTGAACATCCGGCCCGCAGGCAGGCTATGGCCTGGTCGGCATGCGCGCCCGGTGGAGTGCACACGTGGACCAGATCAGCCGGGGCCGTTTCGAGCAACTCGGGAAGGCTGTCATAGTGCGCCGGGATCTCGTGCGTGGCGCAGAACCCTCGCAACCGCACCGGGTCGGCGTCGGTAGCCGCGATGACCGTGACCTCTTCGCCGAGCGCTCGCAGCGCCTGCATATGGACCGCGGCGATGCTGCCGGTCCCCACGACTGCGACTGTGACAGGTGCCATCCGCCTTCTCGCGCGGCTCGAGGTAGCTCCGAAACTTTCTCGATAGTAGCCAGACCCAGGGTGGCGGCGGTCCGGCAGGAACCGCCGCCACCGTGGGCGATTACTTCACCGGCCTCAAGTGCAGCACAGTGATCTCGTTGAACGGACC
>Ga0335073_10003241_pt1 | contig 22628 bp, 20 predicted proteins | sample Lox_Sample_22_FD_207093 | JGI IMG/M metagenome (GOLD analysis project Ga0335073, IMG submission 207093) | Soil microbial communities from Loxahatchee National Wildlife Refuge, Florida, United States - Lox_Sample_2.2 | ecosystem: Environmental > Terrestrial > Soil > Wetlands | place: USA... | reverse complement strand
TCCTGGCCTATCCCGCCGTCCGCGCCCTGGACGCCTTCATCGCGGAAAAAACCTCCGGCCGGCCGGAGATTGATTTTACGGCCGGGGATGGCGTGCGGCATTTGTCCTGGACCATTCAGCAGCCGCACGATCTCAAATTCATCGAAACGCAATTTGTGCGGGTTCCCCACCTGTACATCGCCGACGGTCATCATCGCAGCGCGGCGGCGGCACGGATTTATCAAACGCGCCAGGGCGCGGGTGAAAGCGGCAGGTTCCTCGCCGTCATTTTTCCGCACAATCAGGTGCGGATCCTGCCCTACCACCGCGTGTTGAAGGATTTGAACGGCTGGACGCCGGAGCAGATGCTGGAAATTCTCGGCGCGATTTTTGCCATTGACCGTCATGGCGCGGCGGTGCCGGGCCGCGAACACGAACTTGGTCTTTATCTGGCCGGACGATGGCATACTCTGATGTTCCGCCGTCAGTTGCTGGAGGCGCGCGGCAACACGGAGTTGCTCGACGTGGCCTTGCTGCAAGAACATGTGCTCGGTCCGATCTTCGGCATCGAGGATCCGCGTACGAACCAACGCATCCAGTTTGTCGGTGGCATCCGTGGCACGGCCGAACTGGAAAAGCTCGTGGGTAGCGGCGAATTTGCCTGTGCCTTTTCATTGTTTCCGCTGGGCGTCGAGACGTTGATGGCCATCAGCGACGCGGGCGGTGTCATGCCGCCGAAGAGCACTTGGTTCGAGCCGAAACTCCGCGACGGGATGTTCTGTCATTTGATTTAGCGGTAGCGGCGCTCGATGAGCGTCACTTGAATTTGCGGCGGTCGTAAACCGCCGCTACAATCCCCCGGTGCCCTCGAACCGGCTCCAACGCAGCCTGCGCGCCACCTTCCTCGGAATGGCGACGAATGCTGTTTTGTCGGCAGTCAAGCTGACCGCGGGTATCGCCGGCCATTCGCACGCGCTGGTCGCCGACGCCGTCGAGTCCTTCGCCGACGTTTTCAGTTCGCTCATCGTCTGGCGCGGCGTGGTGGTGGCGGCGGCGCCCGCGGACGAGGACCATCCCTACGGCCACGGCAAGGCCGAGCCCATCGCGGCGGCGATTGTTTCGGGGATGCTTTTGTTCGCCGCGGGCTGGATTGTCACCAAGGCGCTTGACGAAGTGGCCCAGCCGCACCCCTCGCCCGCGCCATTCACCCTGGCGGTTTTGATCGTGGTCGTCATCGTGAAGGAAATCCTGTTCCGCTTCGTCCGGCGGGAAGGGCGGGCGGTGGACAATCTGGCCGTGCGCGCCGATGCCCGGCATCATCGCAGCGACGCCATCACCTCGTTTGCGGCAGGCATCGGTATCAGCGTGGCGCTCCTCGGCGGTCCGGGCTTCGAAGCGGCGGACGATTGGGCGGCGATGACGGCGGCGTGCGTCATCGCGTGGAACGGCTTGAAATTGCTGCGCCCGGCGTTGAACGAATTGATGGACACCGCGCCCGACCGCAAAATCCGCGACCAGATCCGGCGGCTGGCGGAAACCATTCCCGGGGTCGCGCGCGTGGAGAAATGTTTTGTCCGCAAGATGGGCTATCAATTTTACGTGGACATGCACGTGGAGGTGGACCCACAAATGACCGTGCTGCACTCGCACGAAATCGCCCATGAAGTGAAGAACAAAATCCGCGACACCCTGCCCGCGGTCAACGACGTGCTCGTCCACATCGAACCGCTCGGGATTGCGGCAAAGCGCGGATGCTGAGTCCGCCTGTTTTCCAACGGAGTGCGAATCTCCGGCCCGAGGCTGCGGTCGCCAATTGAAATCACGCGGACCGGCCGTCCACGCTCCCGCCGTATGACCTGCAACGTGTGGAAATATTATGTTCGCGCGGTGAAACATTAATTTAACAAATTAACACTGGACAAATCTCCTGAATCAGCGCGTCATGGAGACGAACGCCATGAATCTCCAGCCGAACTTCCTGGTTTGCCTGTCACCTTTCCGGTCGGATTGGCCACTTTTATACGAGCTTGAAAAACCGAAACCGAAGCCGGCGTTATGAATTCAACGAATCGCGAAGAAAAATGAAATACGTGCAACCATTCGCCAATTTTTCCTCTGTACAGGGTGGTTGAATGAATCGCTTGAAGAAATCCTAAAAATCCTATGAAAAAACTTATTGTCATTTTCCCGCTCGGCGCCGTGACTGGCGTCCTGCTGCTGGCGGGCTGTTCCAAATCCAGAAATGCGGCGGTGCCAACCGAAAGCAGCGGAAACGGCGCCGGGGCCACGGCCACCTCGGCCGCACCCGATAAACCGCTGGACATGACAATCAAATGGACCGTCGGCCGCACATATCCCATGCGCATCGAAGTGGCGCAATCCACCAAAACGGAGGTGCCCGACCAGCCACAACCCGTGGTGCAGAAAATGGAGCTTACCCAGGGCTTCGATATCTCGGCACTCAAGGAGCTGCCGAATGGCGGCCGGCAACTGGAACTGAAATTTGACACTGAAACGATGAATGTTTTTCAGGGCGACCGCAACATATTGAGTTTTGATTCGCTGCAAAGTCCGGCCCAGGATGCCAACAACCCGGCCGCGCCGGTGTTGCGCACGATAGTGGGTTCGCGCATCCAATATTTCACCGACGCGAACGGCAAAGTTGAAAGAATGGAAGGGGTGGACGGATTGGCGCAGCGCGTGGCTGCGAGCGGACAACCGCAGGCCCGGGCGATGTTCGCGCAAATGTTCAGCGAGGACACGCTCAAGCGGTATGGTTCATTCGCCGAGTCCCTGCCGGGCCACGCGGTCAAGATGGGCGATGCCTGGCCGTTCAAGGAAGACGTGTCCACCTCCATCGGGGTTCTGACGGTGGACCTGAAATACACCTTTAAGAATTGGGAACAGCATGGTGACCGCCAATGCGCGCACGTGAACGCCGTGGGCGATATTTCGACCAAAACCATTTCCACGGCCAACGGTGTGGTGGTCGAAATTAAAAAAGGCAAAATCACCGGCGAATTCTGGTTTGACCCGGTCCTCGGCATGATTGTGGAGGCGAATAACGACCAGGATCTGGCGCTGAAAATTACGACCCGGGCCCAGACCATGTCATCGCAATTCAACCAGACCGTCCGGATGGCGCTGGTGGACGCGCCGTGAATGATCAACCCGGCAACTTGCCCGCCCAAGTTTATGAAAAGGATTGGCCGCCACGATGTCCTGACGGGACGGGATTCCCGGCGGGCATTTACCCTGATTGAATTGCTGACGGTCATCGCCATCATCGCGATTCTCGCCGCGCTGCTATTGCCGGCCTTGTCGCTGGCCCGGGAAAACGCGAAACGGGCCTACTGCCTGAACAATCAAAGACAGCTGAATCTGGCCTGGCAGATGTACGCCGATGCCAATCACGGAACGTTGGCGCTCAACGACTGGGATTTTCGCACGGCCAGTGTGCCCGAAAGCCCGACCAACTCCTGGGTTCTGGGCAACGCCGGTTTGGACACGGACCCGGCCACCCTCACCGGCGGTTCGATTTATCCCTACGTCAAAGACATCCGGGTCTATCGCTGTCCGGCGGATCACAGCCAGGTTTTGGGCACGAGCGTTCTGATCTTGCGCACCTATTCCCTGAGTTGTTTCATGGGCGGACCGCCCAAGGACACAACCAATTACGGCATCACACCTTTGCGCCAAACCAGCCAGATCCGCACTCCCTCCAAACTGCTGACGTTTCTGGAGGAAGACGATGCCACGATTGACGACGGGCATTTCCTGTACTCGCCGCTGGTCAACAACTGGTACAATATCCCCTCGTGGCTGCATCAGAATGGCCTGACGCTCCAGTTCACCGACGGCCACGGGGAATACTGGCGCTGGCGGAGTGCGCGTCCCACGACCACTTATTTCGCGACCGGCAGCGCCTTGACCGACCCTGCGGCGCTGGCGGATGTCAAACGAATGCAGCAGACGGCGCCGGCAGCGAATTGACCATCGTCGCTGGGCACATTTCCTCTTTGCGTTCTCCGCAGCTTGGCGGTTTAATATCTCTGCATGAAAATCGTTCTGGCATATTCGGGCGGCCTCGACACCTCGGTGCTGCTGTCGTGGCTCAAGGAAACCTATGACGCCGAAATGATCGCCTTCTGCGCGAACATCGGACAGGCGGAGGAACTGCGCGGTCTCGAGGCGAAGGCGAAAAAAACCGGCGCGTCCAAAGTTTATATCGCGGATTTGCAGGCGGAATTCGCGCGCGACTTCATCTATCCGATGATTCAGGCTGGTGCGATTTACGAAGGTCAGTATTACCTCGGCACCAGCATCGCCCGGCCGCTCATCGCCCAGGGCATGATTGCCGTGGCCAAAAAGGAAAAGGCCGGCGCCATCGCCCACGGAGCCACCGGCAAGGGCAACGACCAGGTGCGATTCGAATTGACCGCCGCCATGCTCGCGCCGGACTTGCAGGTCATCGCCCCGTGGCGGGATGCGCGGTATCGGAACGAATTCCCCGGTCGGCAGGAGATGATTGATTACTGCGCCCGGCACAAGATTCCCGTCCAGGCCAGTGCGAAGAAGCCGTTCTCAATGGACCGGAACCTCCTGCACATCTCCTACGAGGCGGGCATTCTCGAAGATCCATGGATGGACGCGAGCGACAAGACGTATCGCGGTTCGTTCACCACGCTCTCGGTCTTCCCCGAAGACGCGCCGAACAAGCCGGAGTATGTGACGATTGACTTCAAGAAAGGCAACGCGGTTGCAGTAAATGGAAAGAAACTGTCCCCCTTGGGTGTGATGCAGGCGCTCAACAAAATTGGCGGCAAGCATGGTGTCGGGCGGGTGGATATGGTGGAAAACCGGTACGTAGGCATGAAATCGCGGGGCGTCTATGAAACGCCCGGCGGCGCGATTTTGCATTTCGCGCACCGGCAGATGGAAAGCCTCACCATGGACCGGGAAGTCATGCACCTGCGGGACTCGCTGATTCCGCGGTACGCCGAGCTGGTGTATTACGGCTACTGGTTTTCGCCCGAGCGGCTGGCGTTGCAGGCGTTCGTGACTGAGAGTCAACAAAACGTGACCGGCACCGTTCGGGTTAAATTGTACAAGGGAAATATTATGGTGGCTGGACGCAAGTCCCCCGTGAGCCTCTACAATCCGCACCTCGCCACGATGGAAGCCGACCCAACCAAGGCCTACAACCAGGACGACGCCACCGGCTTCATCCGGCTCAACGCGCTGCGGTTGAAAGCCGCGGCGAAGGTGCAAAAGCAGAAATAAACTGGCACGCAAGGTGCATACCGTCTTGGGAATCCTGGTAAGGGTTTACAGGAAAAATATGAAACTGCTCAATCCAATCTATCTGACTGTCTTTTTGGCTTTGCCGATGGTGGCCAAGGCGCAAACGCCGTCCACGCCATCAATCCAGGTGAACGTCGGCGACGTTACGGACAACCGCACGACCGGTCCGTTTTCCGAATGCAAAGTCGAGTTGAAATTCACCGGGGACGCCGCGGCAGATGCCCAAAGTGTGCGCCGCGTGCATCTGGCCGAAGCCACCGATACGGCGGGACGCGATCTGATCCCGAAAAAGAACGACGAAATGGCCTCGCACTTTATGGGCTTTGGCCAATCCAGCGGCACATTGAGCACCGAAGTCAAACTACGCAATCCTTCCCGCAGTGCCACGGCCATCAAAATGCTTGAGGGCAGTGTTGAATTGTTCAATCCCACAGAAGCGAACGGCGGGCTGCTTACCGTAAAAGGCGTTCTGCAACATCCTGCCGAACCGGTCCAAAATGCGGCGTTGGCAAAATATCATATCCAATTGATGTATCTGACAAAGGCGGCCTACGACGCGAAGAAAAAGGAAATCGCATCCCAACCGAATGGCGACCAGCGGTTGGGCGAAGCCTTTGGCCAATTGTTCAAAGGCATGTTCGGCGGGATGGTGTCCGATTCCAAAAACTCCATCCAGCTTTACATCAGCGACCCGGACAAGCGCATCGTTGACCTGAAGTTTGTGGACGGCCAGGGCAATCCCTTGAAGAGCTTTCAGAGCTTCAGCACCGACAGTTTTCGCAGCACGGATTTTCAATCGCCGCCGCTGCCAGACACCCAATTGAAGATTCAACTGGCCACGCCCGAATCCTTGAAGACCTACTCGTTCCAGGTCGAAAACATTGCGTTGCCATGAACGTTTGTGATTTCAATCTGGACGGCGCTGTAGCGTTGACCTCCGGCCGACAGATCGAGGCGCAGCCTTGATGCCTCACCGCCGCGTCTGAAAGTCGTGGCTAAGACACAAGGGCAGGAATGAAATGGCAGAAGATCTTATTTTGGGTCGTCACGATTTTCCTCTTCAACGAAACAGCAGGCGCTTGTGAACCAATACTCCCCTTTATCAAGGTTGTTGGCGGCCCGGCGGCGATTGCACCTTCCTGGATTGTTCTTCTCGCGGTGGTTGCGATAAAGGCCGTCATCTTTGCGGTCCTTCAGAAGAGATTAAGTTTCATTCGCGCCTCGCTGCTGATGTTCGCGGGAAATGTTCTCACCACTTTTATCGGGATTATTGCAGCGGTATTGATTGGCAGCGGTCCAATCTTTGTGATTGGAATGTTAATCGTCTGGCCTCTTTGTCTGATGCCGGCCAGAAGGTTTCTTGCAGTGGTAAAGCGTCGCCGGTTGAAACGATTCACACCCGGAAGCTTCTCGGGTGTAATGGTTCTGGCCTTGGCGGCCAGTTGTTTCCTCTTTGCCGTCTCATCCGCTTTTATTGATTCGAATCATCTGGTGATGTACTGGCTTTGGAAACTTGCCGCAGTTTATACCGCTCTCATCGTTAGTATCCTTCTGACTTCGTTTTGGGAAGAATGGGTCATCTGGAAGTTTTCGCGTTGCCCCGCTGATTACACCGGCTTTGTGTCGCCGGTCGTCCGCGCCAATCTGGTCGTGCTGTTTGGCGTCATGCTCTTCGCGGCGGGGGTTGCATTGCCCCAGCGGCTTCATTCGCCCAATTTTCTTGTGCCCTACAGTTTGAAACATCAGCAAGGTCTTGAAGCGAAAAGTTAATCTTGTCAGTTCGGCGATAAATCCGCGCTTTCGTGCGTGCTTTGACCCCACTTGACAGAACCGGCGGATTGGGTCGAAGTTAAGCCATGAAAAAGGAGAGGATAGTGTTGATCACGGTTCTGTTCGCTGCGTGCCAGGCAGTCGCTCAGCAACAGACTAACGCCAGTTCCACGTCACAGACCAATAACCCGTCTGCCTCGGCGACCTTCCGGGCCTCCAAACCGGCATTTCATTGGCTGGGGCCGGCCGAACCGGCGCAAACCGGGAAGAATCCGCGGTACATCGAGGGATTGGACACGCGGGCATGGACGACGGTGGCGGAAGTGGATGCGCGGCAAGCGGCGTTCCAGGACGGCGAAACGCATGAAGCCGGATTGTGCGTGTTGTGGTGGGGCGCCGAGCCGCGGTCGCGCTGAGCTTCACAAAGCGGGCACGGTCAAAGAAGCGGGTGAGATTTACAGCGCCAGGGCCCGGGCTGCTTCCGTGGCGAGATTGAGCACCACACTGGGAAACAGGCCGATCCAGAACATCCCGGCGATGCAAACGCAGGCGGCGAATTTGACCGGCCCGGAGAGGGGAATCGGCGATAAATCCGGCGGATTCCTGCCCCAATAAATCGCGCGGATGACACCGAAATAGTAGTAAAGCGAAATCACCACGCCGACGAGCGCCGTGAACGCGAGGCAATAATAGCCGTGGTTCGTTGCGCCCTGCAGGACGACGGCCTTCAGCAGCAAAAATTTTCCGAAGAACCCGGCCATCGGCGGGATGCCCGCCAGCGACACCATGGCCAGCGTCATCGTTCCGGCCAGCAACGGCGCGCGTTGATTCAAGCCCGCGAGGCCCGAAATGTCTTCGCTGTCCAGATGCCGCATCACCACACAAATGACCAGAAAGGCCGCGACCACCGTGAACAGATAACCGGCCAGGTAATACAACAGCGCCGCGTTTCCGGTGACGCTCAAGGCTGCCACGCCCAACAGCAGATAGCCCGCGTGGGAGATGCTCGAATAACCCAGCAGCCGTTTCAAATTGCGTTGCGGCAGCGCGCACAGGTTGCCGTAAAGAATGGTGATGCCCGAAATGACGATGAGCAAATCCGCCCAATGCTTCACCACGTCCGGCAGGGCGGTGAACAGCACGCGCAACAGCAGGACAAATCCGGCGGCCTTGGAGCCGACGGCCAGAAACGCCGTCGTCGGCGTCGGCGCACCCTGGTAAACGTCCGGCGCCCAGATCTGGAAGGGAAAGGCCGCGATTTTGAAACCGATGCCAACCAGCACAAACAACACGCCGATGAGGAAGAGTTTGTTGGTCTCGAATTGCGCCGCGACCGAGGCGAGCCCGGTGAAATTCAATTTTCCGGTCGTGCCCCACACCAGCGCGATGCCGAACACGAGAAACGCCGACGACAGAGCGCCAAGAATCAGGTATTTCACACCGGCTTCGAGTGAAACCAGCCGCCCGCGCTGAAAGCTCGTCAGCACGTAAAACGTGATGGTGATCAGTTCGATGGAGACAAAGAGCATGGCGAAATCGTTGGCCGACGCGGCAAACAACATGCCCGCCAGCGCAAAAGCAATGAGCGAGTAATATTCACTGATCCCGCCGGCGATGCGGTCGGAGAATTCCACTGACATGAACAGCACCAGCATGGCGGCAATCAGGAAAAATCGCTTGAAGAAGATGGCCAGCGTGTCTTCGACGAACGCGCCGTTGAAAGCTGTGCCGGTGGCGGCGCCGCTCAGGTTCGTGATGAGCAGAGTTCCGAGTGTGGCAATGGCCAGATATCCCAGGAACCGCCGGCGCTCGGGCGCAATGAAAAAGTCCGCCAGCATCAGCACCACGCCGAGCACGATCACCCAGAGTTCCAGACTTATCAAAGAAGCGTTCATCAATTTCGGATTTCGGATTTCGGATTTCGGATTTCAGAAAAAACCACCTGTGCCCCCGATTTGCCCGTGGATTGAACCGGTGCGGCCAGGCTCACAATTTTTTGCGCGTCGGGCGTGATTTTATCCGTCAACAGCCGCGGGAAGAAACCGAACACGAACAGGCCGGCCAGCAGCAGCGCGTAAGGCAGTTTCCGCCAGAGGTTCGAGGCGTCAACCAGTCCCGCCCATTTGTCCGGCAACGGCCCATGCAGGACGCTGCGGACGGCGCGGGTCATGTAAACGGCGCCGATGACCAGCCCGCCCCAAACGGCCAGACCGGTCACCAGTGGAAAGACCGTCCAGGAACCGAAGAAAACCGTGACTTCGCCGACGAAATTGGCGAATCCCGGCAGGCCGCAGCCGGCCATGGCCGCCATGAGCAGCACCGTGCCGATGAACCGCAGTCGCCGGCATAATCCCCCGAGCTCGCTCATTTCCAGGGTGCCGGTCTTTTGGAAAATGTAACCGCTCAGCGCAAACGTCAGAGCCGCCAGGAAACCATGCGCCACCATGATGAATTCCGCGCCGGTCACGCCGATGAGGTTCAAGCTCGCGATGCCGAGGAAGATAAAGCCCATGTGCGCCACACTGGAATTGCCGATGAGCAGGTTGAGGTCCTTCTGCCGCATCGCCACCCAGCCGATGTACAGGATGTTGCCGAGGCAAAGCCAGGCCAGGATTTGCATCCAATCCTGCGCCGCCTGCGGCGCCATCGGCAACGCAATGCGGATCAGGCCGTACAGGCCGAACTTTTTCAGCACGCCCGCGTGCAGCATGGAGGTGGGCGAGGGCGCGGAACTGTAACCCAGCGGCGCCCACGAATGAAGCGGCCAGAGCGAAACCAGAATGCCGAAGCCGAACAGCAACAGCGGGAAAATGAAATTCTGCGCGTGCGCCGACAGCGGATGCGCTGCGATATATTGCGTGAGTTTGGGAATGTCGAATGTGTTCACGCCGGCTTGCACGTACAGCGCGATCAACCCGATCAAGGCGATCAGCGCGCCCAGGCTCAGGTACAGCGTGATCTGAAACGTGGCATAATTCCTCCGTTCACCGCGGCCCCAGACGCCAATCATAAGGAACGTCGGCACCAACGCCAGTTCGTGCAGGAAATAAAAGAAGAACATGTCCAGCGACGCAAACGCGCCAAGGATGCCACCGCTCATCACCAGCAGCAGGATGTAAAATTCCTTTTCGCGTTCCTTGATTTCCCAGGAACAGCACGCCGCCGCGAACGCGACGATGGCGCCCATTAAAATGAGCCCGACGTTCAAACCATCCACGCCCACGTGATAGCTGATGCCCAGCGATTCGACCCACGGAATTTGTTGAACGAACCGGTAGCCATCCGCATCCATCGGCATGTGGCCATAGGCGCAGAACATTTTTACGGCCAGCACCGCCGAAATGAGTGTGGCCAACACGGCGATGCCGCGGATAATGACGCGGTAGTTGCGCGGTACGAATACCAGCAACAACGCCGCCATCAGCGGCCAGCCCAAAATGTAAGTTAAAATAGACATTGGATTGAAAACCGGATTCCGCAACGAACAGTAACGCTCGCCCCCACCCTGCCCCTCTCCCCCGGGGAGAGGGCCGGGGTTAGGGCGGACCACTCACCGATTGCCTCAATCTGTCTGTTGTAGTTGAGCGTTGTCATTTTCCTAAAACGAAATACATCACCACCGCCACGCCGAGCACGAACAGGAAGGCGTAGGTCTGGAGATTGCCGGTCTGCATCAGCCGCAGCGCGCGCCCGGTCAAATCCGTACCGCCGCGTACCAGGCCGAGGCACAAACCTTCCACCAGCCAGCGGTCAATCCAGTCCATCACCGCCGCGATGAAATCATGCAAACGGATGACGGTGGCTTCGTAAAGTTCATCGAAGTAAAATTTGTTTTTCATCCACCTTGCCACCGGGCCGAGCATGGCCGGTAACGGGTCTTGGTCGGCTTTGGCGTAAAGCGAAAACGCGGCAAAGAAACCAATCGCCACCAGACCTAACCCGAGCACGGCGGCCACCGGCGCATCCATGAACGGTTTGAAAATTGCCGCGGCCAAGCCCGCGGAGCTTCCGGCTTCGCCGGCAAACATGCCGTGATAGGTGCTTTCGATGCCGATGTAGCCGCCGATGAAACTGAAAATGGCGAGCCCAACCAGCGGCAGCGTCATGACCGCCGGTGATTCGTGCGCGTGCGAAGCGAGTCCGGATTTTTCCTTGCCGAAGAAAACGACGAAGAACAACCGGAAGATGTAAAACGTCGTAAGTCCCGCAATGAAAACGCCGTTGGCAAAAAGCAGATAATTATGCTGCGCGAGGGCTTGCGCGAGGATGCTGTCCTTGCTGAAAAATCCGCTGAACGGCCACATGCCGGAGAGCGCCAGCGCGCCGACGAGGAAGGTCCAGAACGTCGTCGGCATTTTCTTCCGCAGGTCGCCCATTTTCCAGATGTCCTGCTCGTGATGCAGCGCGATGATAACCGAGCCGGCGCTCAGGAACAGCAGCGCCTTGAAAAAGGCGTGCGTGGTCAAGTGAAACATCGCGGCGGTGGGACCGGAAAGCCCGACGGCCATGACCATGTAGCCCAGTTGCGACAGCGTTGAATAGGCGATAATGCGCTTGATATCGTCCTGCTGGACGGCGATGAGAGCGGCGAGCAGCGAAGTAAATCCGCCGATGTAGGCGATGATGTGCAACGCATCCGCGTCGAGCAGGAACAGAATCCGGCAAAGCATGTAAACGCCGGCGGCCACCATTGTCGCCGCGTGGATCAACGCGCTGACGGGTGTCGGACCTTCCATCGCGTCCGGCAACCACACGTGCAGCGGGAACTGCGCGGACTTGCCCACCGCGCCGCAGAAAACCAGCAGGCCGGCAACAGTCGCCATCGTTCCGAGCGCGGCGGAGTTTGCCGCGAGCGAGGTTTGCAACGCGGAAAAATTCAGCGAGCCGAGAATTCCCCAGACCATCAAAATGCCGAGCAGAAATCCGAAGTCGCCAAGGCGATTAGTGATGAACGCTTTTTTGGCGGCGTCGCCGGCGCTGGGTTTCTCAAACCAGAAACCGATGAGCAGGTAACTGGACACGCCGACCAGTTCCCAGCAGATAAACATTTCGATGAAATTGTTCGCCAGCACGATGCCGAGCATCGAGAAGGTGAACAGGCTCAACTCGGCGAAGAAGCGCGAAAACCCGCTGTCTTCATGCATGTAACCGAACGAATAGATATGAATCGCGCCGCCGACGCCCGTGACGACGAGCAACATCATCATGCTCAACGCATCGAGTTTCAGCCCAAAATCCACATGCAAGCCGCCGATCGTCAGCCAGTTGGCGACGGATTCGCCCGGCGACGGATGCCAACCGTTCGCGTTGATGAAGATGACGGACAGGATGAACCCGGAGACGATGGCGCCGATGGACAGCAACGCGCTTACAGTGCGATAGCGCAGCGTGAGCAGCGTGATGCATCCCGCTGCCACCAGCGGCAGGAACAAGATGAGCCAAGGCAGAATTTCGTATTTCATCGGTTGAGCCGGGAACATCTAACATCCGACATCCAACATCCAACAACGAATTTGGCAACGTCACGCCGGTCATTGGATGTTCGGCGTTGGAGGTTGGTGGTTAAATTTTTTTTCATTTCGCTAAAGTTTCATGCTCGTCAAATCCTCGACGTGGGCGGACTGGCGTTTGCGGTAGAGCGCCACGATGAGTGCCAGGCCGACTGCCACCTCCGCCGCCGCGACGGTGATGATGAAGAAGACCAGCACCTGGCCGTCGAGCTTGTCGTTGAACCGCGAAAACGAAACCAACGCGAGGTTCGCCGCGTTGAGCATCAGCTCCAACGACATGTAAATCACCAACAGATTGCGCCGCATGATCACGCCCAGCAGCCCGAGCGCGAACAGCAGGAAACTCACCGTTAAATAATGTTCCAGGCCTACGTGCATATTTTCGACAACGAGGATGGCGGATGCAGAATTGAAGAGGGAACCCGCACAAGTGCGCGGCCGGCTTCCATCTCCCAGCTTCCATCTCCGCTTCTCATTTCAGATCCTTCTTGCTCAATAAAATCACGCCCACCATCGCCACGAGCAGCAGCACCGAGACGACTTCAAACGGCAGGACGTATTGCGTGAACAGGAGTTTGCCGAGCGCGGCGGTTCCGCCTTCGAGTTGGGGCGCCGGTGAATTGCTGCCCGGTTGCGTCGCGCCCAGGGCTTTCAAGCAAATCGTCTCAATGGCGCCGACGGAGACCAGTCCGGTGACGATGCCGAATAGTTTGATTTTGCGCCGCTGCTCCTCTTTCAGATCGAGCAGCATGATGACAAACAGAAACAGGACGATGACCGCGCCGGCATAGACGATGATCTGGACGGCGGCGAGGAAGAACGCGTGCAGCAGCACGAACAGTCCGGCCATCGAGATGATGGTCAGCACCAGGAACATCGCGCTGGTCACCGGGTTGCGGCTGAACGGATTCGCGACCACGAGCACGCCACACAAAAGCGTCAGCGCCGCGAAGACATAAAATAAAATGTCAGGCAGTCCCATTTCTAAAAATTCAGGCTAAACAAGTTTCGGTCGGGCAAACTTCCGCACACCACGATTCAATCCGGGCTTTGATGGCATCGCGCACTTCGCGCGTTCTGGCCAATGTCTCTTCGGGCGTTCCGCGAAAGCCTGACGGGTCGGAAAAGCTCCAGTGCAGCCGTTTTGTTACTCCGGGAAAAATCGGGCAACGCTCTGCGCTCGTCACGTCGCAGACGGTGATGACGTAGGAAAATAACTTGCCGGATTTGAACATATCGAACACCGCCTTGGTCCGGTTGCCGGAAATATCCATGCCGATTTCCCCCATGGCCTCGACCACGGCAGGATTTAATGTGCCCGGTTCCAGGCCGGCGCTGTGGGCTTCAAACACGTCGCCGCATTTCGCCTTCAGAAACGCCTCGGCCATCTGGCTGCGGGCGCTGTTGTGAACGCAAATGAACAGAACTTTCTTTTTCATGGCTGTATGGAGTTTGTCGTTATACCAACCGCGGGACCTGTTGCAGACTTCACAAACTGAAAGCATCACCGGCACTTCCACCAGCACGCCGACGACCGTCGCCAGCGCCGCCGGAGAATCCACGCCAAACAACGTGATGGCCACCGCCACCGCCAGCTCGAAGAAATTGCTCGCGCCAATCAGCGAGCCCGGCGCGGCGACGTCGTGCTCCACGCGCAACTTGCGCATGAGCAGATAGGTGAGCCCGGAATTGAAATAGACCTGGATGACAATCGGCACGGCCAGAAGCGCCACGGCCAGCCAGCGGCTCGTCAGATTTCTGGATTGAAAGGCAAAAATCAGAACGAGCGTCAGCAACAATGCGCCAATCATCACCGGCTGAAATTTTGGCAGGAAGATTTTCTCAAACCATTCCTGGCCATGCGATTTGAGCAATGTCGTTCGCGTCAGCCAGCCTGCCGCCAGCGGAATGACAATGAAAACGACGACCGAGGTGATCAGCACTTTGGCCGGCACGACGACATGGGCCACGCCGCAGAGCAGCATCACAATCGGCGCAAAAGCGATCAGCATGATCAGATCATTCACCGCCACCTGTACCAGCGTATAAACCGGGTCGCCGTGCGTGAGATACGACCACACAAAAACCATGGCCGTGCAAGGCGCGGCGGCAAGGATGATGAGGCCCGCGGTGTAATTTTTAGCCGTTTCCGGCTCAATCCACGCGGCAAAAACGTGCTGCATGAACAGCCACGCCAGAAACGCCATGCTGAACGGCTTCACCACCCAGTTGACCAGCAGTGTCACCGCCAGCCCCTTCGGCTTGCGCGCGATGCCGCCAATCGCGCCGAAATCCACTTTCAGCATCATGGGATAAATCATCAGCCACAGGAGGACGCCGATGGGAATGTTCACCTGCGAGCCTTGCCCGAATTGCATCCGGCTCAAATGCGCCGTGACATCGGGAAATAAATTTCCAAGGGCGACTCCGGCCACCATGCACAGGAAAACCCAGAGCGACAGATACCGCTCGAAAAAAGTGAGACGTTGGGGGGCTGGAATGGCGTTGTTCACGATGTGTCTTAAACCTTAACCGGGAAATTTTCCTGTTCCTTCGCCTCTTCCAGCTTGCTTTTCCATTTCTGGATGCCGCCGTGAACGCCCCCGAGGGCGAGGAGCTTTTCCTTGTTGTAAATCATTTCCCCGCGGCTCTGGCCGGTGAGCGAGTAATCCTTCAACAGGAAAATCGCCTCTTCCGGGCAGACTTCCTGGCAGAGGCCGCAATAAATGCAACGCAGGAAATCGATTTCAAATTCCTCGGGCATTTTTTCCGCATTGGGGCGGTCGGCGAGCTGGCCGGCCGGGCCGGGCGGCTTGATGCGGATGGCCTTCGGCGGGCAGACAAACTCGCAAAGCTGGCAGGAAACGCACTTGGTGTTGCCGTCCTGGTCGCGCACCAGATACGGCGCGCCACGGTAATCCGGAGGCACCGCCCATTTTTGCTCGGGATATTCCATCGTGACGGTCTTCCCGCCGAATAACGAACGAAGGGCATGCCGGAACGTGACCTTGAATCCGCCGACAATGGCCGGCAGGTAAAGCCGCTCCGCAAGCGTCAATGGTTTGCGATTAACAATCATTCAAAATCCAGCGCTTCATGGCCGCCGATATCCATCGGCGGACAAATCCAAATCCGTTCCGCGTTTTAACCAACGCGGTTACGGGTCAATTCCTCACCGGCAACAACCACAGCACGATGGCTGTGATCAAAATATTCAGCAATGCCAGCGGCACAAACCGCCGCCAGCCCAGGTCCATCAACTGGTCATACCGGAACCGCGGGAACATCCAGCGCACCCAGATGAACAACACCACGAACAACAGCATCTTCACCACAAACACCAGGATATGCGCGATGCCCGCCGCCAGCGTTGCCGCCGGATGGTCCAGCCCCCAGAACGGCAGCGTCCAGCCGCCGAAAAACAACGTCACCATCATCGCCGCCGAGGCGATCATATTGGAATATTCCGCGAGAAAAAACAGCGCGAATTTCATGGCGCTGTATTCGGTGTGGTAGCCGCCGACCAGTTCGGTTTCCGCCTCCGGCAAATCGAACGGCAGCCGGTTGGTTTCCGCGAACGACGCAATCAGAAAGATGATGAACGAGAGCGGTGAATAAAGCGCCAGCCAGCCGTGTTGTGCCTGCCAGCCGATGATCCGGCTGAGGTTCAAATTGCCCACGATGAGAAAGACCGGAATGACCGCCATGCCCATCGAAATTTCATAGGAAATCATTTGCGCGCTCGACCGGATGCCGCCCAGGAACGGGTATTTCGAGTTTGCCGCGTAACCCGCCAGGACAATGCCGTAAACGCCCAGCGACACGATGCCGAACGTGTAGAGAATGCCAACGTTCAAATCCGAGATGACCATTTGCTGATGGCCGAGCTGCGAGCCGAACGGAATCACCGCGATCACCAGCATCGAAGGAATCACCGCGATGGCCGGTGCCAGCCAGAAATAAACCTTCCGCACGCCCGCCGGCGTGAAATCCTCCTTGAGCATGAATTTCAAGCCGTCCGCCAGCGGCTGGAAAAGTCCCAACCGGATCAAAACCCGGCCGAGGCCGGGAATGGCTTGGACAAATGGCGGCGCCGCCCGATTCGGGCCGACGCGGTCCTGGATCCACGCCGAGATTTTCCGCTCGGCCAGCACCGCATACGCCACCATGCCTTGCACCACGCCGACGACAATGGCGATTTTGACCACGCTGAAGATGATGAAATTCCAGTTCATTTATTGCTTCGCCGCGGAGGCGCAGAGGGACGGGGAAAAACAATGTTCTCCCGCCTCGGCAAAACTCGTTTTTAATTTGCTTTTCATCTCCGCGTCTCCGCGTCTCCGCGGTTAAATCTGTACCGTCGCTCCCGTGTCACCGAGGTTTGCCCAGGTCAAACCGTTGAACGCAGGCACGTCCTTCGCCATTTCGTTGAACAGACCTTCGATGGTCAGGAAACCGTCCTGGCCGGTGACGTTGTAAACCAAATCATGTAAAAATTCCCATTCCGGCCGGGCATCGCCGGGGGCTTCAACGGCTTTCATGAATTTCTGTACACGGCCTTTGACGTTGGTGAACGTGCCGCGTTTCTCGACGTGCGCACAACCTGGCAGAAGGTAATGAGCGCGCTTTGTGGTTTCGTTCGGCAGAATGTCGCTGACGATGAGCGTGTCCAGTTTGTCGAGCAACTCGGCCTCGATGCCGTTCTTGCTTACGTCTTCGCCGAATACAATCAGGGTTTTTACCTTGCCGACTTTAATGCTGTCGGCGATGACCAGCAACTTGAGGCCGGCGCTAACCTGGCAGATGCCGGTCAACCGCGCGCCCGTCTTGTTCGGAGTCCGATCCGTGTTCAGCAAGAGCTTGTCGCCTTCACCAAAATGGCCGATGGAATCCGTGAGTGCGCCAAATTTGTTCGCCAGCTTCTTGAGCAACCAGAGTTCCTCGTTCGTCTGCCGGGACGAACCGATGATGGCCACCGAACCGTGCGGCGCTTGCTTCAGCTTTTCGGCAATCTCATTCAGCGCCACCGTCCAGGTCGTTTTTTCACTTCCGCCCTCCGCCTTCCGCCTTCTGACTTCCGTCAGCCGGTCGGCGCGGCCAATCCATTTGTAGTTCAACCGGCCGTGGTCGCACATCCACGGGCCATTGACCGCGTCATTTTCGCGCGGCGTGTAGCGGTAAACCTTCTCTTCGCGCGAACCGACGATGATATTGCAGCCGGTGCCGCAACTGGTGCAAAGGCTCCTGGTTTCCTTGAGGAACCAGACACGCATCTGGAACCGGAAATCCTTCGACGTCAGCGCGCCCACCGGGCAAATGTCCACGGTGTTCAGCGTGTAATTGTTATCGAACACCTTGCCCGGATAGGCTGTGAGCGTGTTGTAACTGCCGCGATTGACAATGCCGAGCGCGTCATCGCCTGCGATGTCCTTGCTGAACCGGATGCAGCGGGTGCACAGAATGCAACGCTCGTCGTCAAGCACGATGCGTGGTCCCAAATCTACCGCCTTGGGCTTGTGGACCTTCGGTTCCACGAATCGGCTCGCGCTCTGGCCGTAATCCAGCGAGTATTCCTGCAACTTGCATTCGCCGGCCTGGTCGCAAATCGGGCAATCGAGCGGATGATTGATGAGCAGAAATTCCAGCACGCCCTCGCGCATCTGCTTGACGCCGGGCGTATTCGTGTAAATTTCCATGCCGGGCGAAATCGGCGTGGCGCAGGCAATGGCCGGGCGCGGCGACTTGGCAATCTTCGGCGTGCCGTCGGGATTCATCACCGGCTTGCGGTCCGGGCCAAGCGCCGGCGTGCCGAATTCGACCAGACACATGCGGCAATTGCCCGCGACCGGCAGCTTGGGGTGATAGCAATAATGCGGCACGTCGGTCCTGGCGTGCTCGCACGCCTGGATCATCGTCGTGGGCGTGAGCTTGCCGGACCAATCGGCCGTGAGCTTGGGCACTTCGATTTCGCGCCCGTCCACCTTCACCTTGATCTTTTCAATCGCAGGCGCCGGCTTCGCTTCGGTTGTCGTTGCTGCTGACATTTTATTTAACGCAAAGACGCAAAGGCGCGGAGAGGCAAAGCAAAGGAATCCTTTGCGACTTGGCGTCTTTGCGCCTTGGCGTTGAAAATCTTCATTTCAGTGATGCGCTTCGGCTAATTGCTTGCTTTCAGTCGGCACGGCAGTTTCCTTCGCGCGGCGTTCTTCGTCGGCCTTGCCTTTGGCGATGAATTCGTCCTTGAATTTGCCGACGAAACTTTGCACCGGCCACGAGCACGCCTCGCCGAACGCGCAAATCGTCCGGCCACCGGGGATGTTGTCGGCAATCTTAATGAGATACTCCGCGTCGCTGGCGCGGCCCTCGCCGTGCGTGAGGCGGTGCAGCGCCTTGCTCATCCAGAGCGAGCCTTCCCGGCAGGGCGTGCATTGGCCGCAGCTTTCGTGCGCGTAAAACTCGGAAATATTCGCCAGTGCCTCGACGATATCCACGCTGTCGTCCATTACGATGATGGCGCTGGAACCGCTCATCGAACCGGCGGCAATCAGCGAGTCGAAATCATAAGGCAAATCCAGCATGTCCACTTCCTGCTCGACCACCTGGCCGTCCGGCCCTTTTTTCTTCAACCTGAACTTCTCGCCCGCCTTGAAAACCTTCGCTGAAGAGCCGCCAGGAATGACCGCTTTTAATTTCCGTGGTGGCCGGCCCGGCTCGGGCTCGCGCAGTCCGCCACCGAACACCGGGTCGTTGATGAGCTGGCCGATGGTGACTTTGCCGGTCTCGATTTCGTAGTAGCCGGGTTTCTTGACGTGGCCGCTCAAGCTGACGATGCGCGTGCCCGTGTTGTTCGGCGTGCCAAGTTTGGCAAATTCCGCGCCGCCCATCGCGACGATGTGCTTCACGTTACAGAGCGTCTCGACGTTGTTGACGATGGTCGGGCACATCCAGAGGCCGAGCACCGCCGGGAAATACGGCGGCTTGATGCGCGGATACGGCCGCTTGCCTTCCAGCGACTCGATGAGGCCGGTTTCCTCGCCGCAGATATACGCGCCCGCGCCGCGATGGACGTAAATCTCCAGATCGTAGCCGCTGCCGAGGATGTTCTTGCCGAGAAAATTCTTCGCACGCGCTTCCTTGAGCGCCTGGTTGAGCAGCTTTGCGCCCTCGGGCATTTCGCCGCGGATGTAAATGTAGGCGAGCTTCACGTCGTTCGCGAAGCAGGAGATGATCGTGCCCTCGATGAGCTGGTGCGGGTCTTTGTGGATGATCTGGCGATCTTTGAACGTGCCCGGCTCGGATTCATCGGCATTGCAAATCAGGTAAATCGGCTTGCCGCTCTTGCGATCCACAAAGCTCCACTTCAGCCCGCAGGAAAAGCCCGCGCCGCCGCGGCCACGCAGACCGGAAGTCATGACCTCCTGCCGGATTTGCTCCTGCGGCGATTTCTTTTTTCCGTCCGGCAAATCCACCGGCTGCATCGCGAGCGCCTTCTTCAGGTCATTGTACCCGCCGTGACGCAAATAGCATTCGATGTCGGGCGTGTAACCCGGCTCGTCGGCGTATTTCAAAACCAATTTGTATTCCTGCGCCATGCTTAAGACGCTAAAGCGTTGAAGAGTTGAAGCGTTATAGCCGAAAGCGCGGCGCGCGTGGCTGAAGCCGCTTCAACGATTCTTGACTCAATTTTCAAAATGGTTAGCCTAAATGCGCGCTTTTGCCCGATGGTGTAACGGTAGCACAGCAGACTCTGGATCTGTTTGTCATGGTTCAAATCCATGTCGGGCAGCCAACTCCCGTTTGCGATTTCAGATTTGCGATTTACGATTGGCATTGGCTTACTTGCATCCCAAAACAATTTCGTCGGCTTTCTGGTGCGAAACCCCTTCGTAAAAGGCGTCATTACACATCATCACCGGCGCGGTGCCGCAACCGGCGAGACATTCGACGAATTCGACCGTGAACTTTCCGTCTTTCGTCGTTTGCGGGCCGTGCGCGTGTGCGTCCAGGCCCAGCTTCTCGCAAAAATGCTTGTGCAGTTCATGCGCGCCGCCCAGCGCGCAGCTTAGCGTGCGGCAGACCTTGATTTGGTACTTGCCCATCGGTTGCTGCCGGAGCATTGGATAAAACGTGACCAACTCGTAAGCATTGATGGGCTGCAGCTCCAGCTTCTTCGCCGTCCACTCGACCGCTTCCTGCGAAATCCAGCCGAACTTTTCCTGGATGGCGTGCAATACCATGAGCGCGGCCGCGCGTTTCACCGGGTAATGAGTGACCAATTCGTCCACTTCGGCCTCCAAGGTGGCCGGGACGGCGAAACCACCCTGACGCTGCAGCGGATTGGGAATGGGTTCGGTGTGCGCAGTGGAATTCATCGGTCGCATTCTCCCATCACAAAGTCGAGCGAGCCGAGAATCGCCACGGTGTCGCTGATGAGACAGCCGGGGAAAATTTTCGGGATGATGCTCAGGTTCACAAAGCTGGGCGACCGGATTTTCATCCGGTAAGGCGTGCCGCCACCCTTGCTGTTGATGTAAAAACCGAGTTCGCCTTTCGGGTTTTCGTGGCCGAAATAAACCTCGCCGGGCGGACAGTTCATGCCTTCGGTGACGAGCATGAATTGATGGATCAACTCCTCCATTCTGGTCAGCACCTTCTGTTTCGGCGGCAACACCACTTTGCCGTCGGCCACGTTGACCGGCTCGCCTGCCTGGTTTTCCGCGCCGCCAGGGATTTTCCCGATGCACTGCTGCAAAATGCGGACGCTTTGGCGCATTTCCTCCATGCGCACCAGATAGCGGTCGTAGCAATCGCCGACTGCGCCGACCGGAATGTCAAACTCCAAATCCGGGTAGCACAGGTACGGCTGTTTCTTGCGCAAATCGAATTCGACGCCGCTGCCGCGCAGATTCGGGCCGCTCAGGCCGTAATCAATCGCGTCGGACTTCGAGATCACCGCCAGCCCGCGCACACGGTCCACCCAGATGCGGTTGCGCGTCAGCAGGACCTCAACTTCGTTGAGCGCGGGTATGAATTCGGTGCAGAATTTCCGACATTGCTCCAGCCACGTGGGCGGAATATCACGCATCAAACCGCCGATGCGCGTGTAACTGGTCGTAAACCGCGCGCCGCTGACAGCCTCGGCCAGGTTGTAAATCTTTTCACGTTCGGTGAACGTAAGCAAAAAAACCGTCACTGCGCCCATGTCCATCGCGAAAGCGCCGAGTCCGAGCAAATGCGCCGAGATGCGCGCCAGTTCCGCGCACATGACGCGAATGTATTGGCAGCGCGGTGGCAAATCCTTCTCGATGCCCAGCAGCTTTTCCACTGCCAGCGCGTAGGCGACGTTGTTCGCCAGCGGCGCTAGGTAATCCAACCGGTCCGTATAGGGGATGAACTGCGTGTAGGTCATGTTCTCGGCGATTTTTTCGTCGCCGCGATGCAGGTAACCCACATCCGGATCGGCCTTGGTGATGATTTCGCCGTCCAGTTCCAGCACGATCCGCAACACGCCGTGCGTGGCCGGATGCGACGGCCCCATGTTCAGGACCATCTTGTCACCTTGGATATCCTGAAGTTCTTCCGCCGCGCGCGCCGCGCGCGCAGCGGAATCACGAATCTCAATGTCTTGAACCGTAGCCATTTCTACCAGTCGGCCGCAAAAAGGCGCAGCAGGCGCAAACCAAATTTTCCTTTGTGTGTTTTGTGCATTTTTGCGGCAAAGGTTTTATTCTTCCGGCGTTCTAACGCGCGGTTCGCGGTTGGTGGCGTCCCCGCCACCGGCCGCCGTTACGAACGGTCCGCCTTCCAGCGGCGCCGGTTGGGTGAACGCCACGCCGGGCAGCTCGCTGGGTTTGCCGGCCAGCGGAAAATCCTTGCGCAAAGGGAAATAGGGATAACCTTCCCACATCAAAATCCGCCGCAAATCCGGATGACCGCTAAACCGGATGCCCATCATGTCGTAAATCTCGCGTTCATGCCAATTGGCGGTCTTCCAAACTGTGGTGACCGTTGGCAATTCGGATTTCTCTTCGCTGACGTCCGTTTGAATTCGCAATTCGCAGCCAT
>Ga0335073_10003240_pt1 | contig 22629 bp, 20 predicted proteins | sample Lox_Sample_22_FD_207093 | JGI IMG/M metagenome (GOLD analysis project Ga0335073, IMG submission 207093) | Soil microbial communities from Loxahatchee National Wildlife Refuge, Florida, United States - Lox_Sample_2.2 | ecosystem: Environmental > Terrestrial > Soil > Wetlands | place: USA... | reverse complement strand
AAAATCTCAATGCGTGAGTTTCGGAGACGAGGAGCGGGAGCGCTCGAAGCGGTCCCGTACGGGGAAACCGGTCTGCTGTCCGGAAAGCAAGGCCCGGAATATTTTCTGGTCCCGGTCTTCGAAGACGTGGCCATCGAATATCGCGAATTGCGGAGAGCAATGGCTAAGGCCAACCTACGTGACGGTTGGACCCCACGCCAAAGAGCTTGCTCTGGATCAATTGAGTGAGGACGAAATCAAGCATGAGATCGAGCAGGCCCGCAAACCTCGCGAGCGCCGCAAAAGAGGTAAAACTGATCCTCCTTGACTCATCTGGCAGCCACAATTCCATAGCCTGAAAGCAGCAAAGTTGTATCGTACAAGGCATGCCTTCCCTCCGCTTGTTTCGTCGCGCACTCGTAGCTGTTATGCCGCTTGCTCTCTTTGCGCCGCTTCCCGCTCTCGCATCTAGTCCAGCCCCTCCCACGTTCACCCTGAAGCAGGTGCTTGGTTACCCCTTTGTCAGCGGGCTGATGGCATCGGAGAAGGGCGATAGATTTGCCTGGGTCGAGAACCTGCGCGGAGTCCGGAACATCTGGTTCGCACTGGCTACAGACAGCCAGCCTCGTCAGCTCACGCACTACTCTGCGGATGACGGTCAGGAATTAACCCAGCTCACGTTTTCTCCCGATGGATCGGAGTTGTTGTATGTGCGCGGCGGGGATCACGATGCGAACTGGCCGGCCCAGGACAATCTGGCGCCCAATCCGAGTGGGAACGCAACGGAAGCAAAGGTCGAAATCTGGTCGGTCTCTCTTTCGGGCTCGGGCAGTGCTCCTGTGCAGATCGCCGAGGGCGATAGTCCGGCCTTGTCATCCAAAGGACAGCTTGCCTACGTGAAGAGCGGACAGGTCTGGACAGCCGCACTCACAAACGGAAAGAACAGTAAACCGCAGCGGCTCTTCTTTGACCGCGGAAAAGACGGCTCGCTCGCCTGGTCTCCTGACGGGACGCAACTGGCGTTTGTGTCCGACCGCGGCGACCACAGTTTCATCGGCATCTTTGCCAGCGCGGCACAACCGCTGGTCTATCTGACCCCATCCACGAATTTCGATACCTTGCCGGTCTGGTCACCGGACGGTTCCTCGCTTGCCTTCATGCGCCAACCCAGTCCGGGGGACGCGCCGGAAAACTTCCTGGTGCAGATTCCTCATCCGTTTGCATTCTGGATTGCCGACGTGGCAACGGGAAAGTGTCACCAGGTTTGGAGTTCGCCAGACACGCTCGCCGGCTCACTCCCTAGTCTCTCCGAAGATGAACCGCTCTTTTGGATGGCAAACAACAAGATGGTCTTTCTCGCCGAAACCGACAACTGGCCGCATCTCTATTCGGTGGATACAACGGGCGGCGAAGCACATCTGCTCACGCCGGGTGAGTTCATGGTGGAGAATGTGGTCCCATCCACGGATCGCCGCACGCTTGTCTACAGCGCAAACACCGGAAACACTGCTGACGATGAGGATCGGCGCCACTTGTTTCGCGTTGGTTTGGATGGGCGTGCTCCACAAGAGTTGACACACGGCACTTCGCTCGAGTGGTCGCCCGCCGCGTTGGCAGATGGAAGAGTCGCGTATGTTTCGGCAGGCCCCCAACAGCCGGCTGTGGTAAATACCCTCAGTCCGGCTGGAGAAAGTCGTCTGCTGGACACCGGCAGCACGAAAGATTATCCATCCGGCGCACTCGTTACTCCGAAGTTGGTCAGCTTCCCATCCGCTGACGGCCTCAAGATTCAGGGCCAGTTGTTCCGCAAGGCCGGTGCGAGTGCGCGGCAGCCGGCGGTCATTTTTGTTCATGGTGGTCCGTCCCGGCAGATGCTGCTGGGCTGGCATTATATGGGCTACTACAGCAATGCCTATGCGGTGAACCAGTACCTCGCCGCTCAAGGCTTCACGGTACTTTCGGTGAATTACCGTTTGGGGATCGGCTACGGAAGAGCCTTTCAGCACCCGGCGCATGCCGGGCCTGCAGGCGCTTCGGAGTACCAGGATGTAGTCGCCGCTGCTCGGTATCTGCAAAAGGTGGAAGGCGTCGACCCGCTGCGTATCGGTATCTGGGGCGGATCGTACGGCGGTTATCTCACCGGTCTCGCCCTGGCGCGGAATTCTGACCTTTTCAAAGCCGGGGTAGATTTTCACGGAATCTCGAATTGGGTTCCCACCCTGCAGAAAGACCAGGCTCTACCGGAGCATTGGTGGCAGGCAACCGAGGATTGGAAACGGGCCATCAGCACAGCCTTCGCTGCCTCACCCGATGCCGATATCGCTCGATGGAAATCGCCCGTTCTGCTGATTCACGGAGACGACGACCGCAATGTGCTCTTTGACCAAACCGTCGAACTGGCACATCGGTTGGCACAGCAACATACCCCATTCGAAGAGCTCATCATCCCAAATGAAATTCATGGGTTCCTGCGCAGTGGGGACTGGCTCCAGGCAGATGAGGCTACGGTCGACTTTCTATCCAGGCAGTTAACTCCACAAAAGTGAGAGTTACTGCGGACCTTGGTTGCGGTCTTCCGGCGAGCGGGGGGCACTAGACTGTACCCGTTTGGCGGCCCCGCCACATCGGAATGGCGAATTTCTCTTCCTTTTCAGGACCTCGGTCACCAGGAACCAAAAACCGCGGTAACTACTGCTAAATAGGTTGTATTGCGCCCCACCATGGCAGGGTTCTAGTGTGCCTGCAGTGATTACACTTCTCCCATCGAGGAGTTTTCCAGTGAGTTCATCTTTCTGCCTTCCGACTGAAGCACCCGCGATCTCGGCGACGGACAGGGTCCCGGTTCGTACCGCCAAGAGATTTACCATCACTTCTCAACCCTCGAAGCTGAACAGGCCGCGTATCACGGTTACAGATTCCACCGCCTGCATTACATCGTCCTATTCCTACACGACCGCCCAGGAGTTGGTGAAAGAGCTGGCTCACGCCGTAGGTATGTTGGTTTGCACGCCGGACACCGCCATGGAGATGTTGCGCGCTCAGCAAGTGCTGAATTCTGAGGTCTACGACTAGTCGCGTATCGCAAAACCCTGGACCGCTGGCCCAGCCGAGCGGACGAAGATCGTGGCGGCAGTATTGTCGTTTTTGACCGGAGGAACCAGGGATTCGGCCCAGCTAAGTGGATGAAAGTAGCCTGAATGATTGGTCATCCCGACCGTAACGAAGCGAAGTGGAGGGACCTGCTGTTTCTCTCCCGGCACAAAGACTTCCAACCTCTGGCCCGTCCAGCGTAAGCCGGAGCGAACGGTCTGCAGTTTCTCACTTGTTCAGGATCTCGCGGGCAATGATCAGACGTTGTATTTCGCTGGTGCCTTCGCCGATGGTGCATAGCTTGACGTCGCGATAGTACTTCTCTACTGGGTAATCTTTGATGAAGCCGTAGCCTCCGTGCAGTTGCACCGCTTCGTCACAGACACGGACCGCCACTTCGCTGGCCATCAACTTAGCCATGGACGATTCCAGCGTAGTCTTCTCTCCGGCGTCCTTCATGGCCGCCGCCCGTTGGGTGAGCAGCCGTGCCGCATCCAGCCCCGTCGCCATATCGGCGAGCTTCCACTGGATGCCTTGAAATTCTGAGATGGCCTTTCCGAACTGGTGACGCTCCTTGACGTACCGGCGCGCCGCGTCGAAGGCACCGCGGCCAATCCCAAGCGAGAGTGCGGCAATCGAAATCCGGCCGCCGTCCAGGATACGCATCGAGTCGACGAAACCCTCGCCCTCTTTGCCCAGCAGGTTCTCGCCCGGAATCTCGCAGTCCTCAAAAATCAGCTCGGAGGTATCGCTGGCGCGCAGGCCAAGTTTGTTCTCCTTCTTGCCGGCGCGAAATCCAGCGGTCCCTTTTTCCACCACGAACGCGGAAAGACCACGCGTCCCCTTGCCGCGGTCCGTAACCGCGATAATCACAGATACATCAGCATAGTGCCCATTGGTGATAAACGTCTTGTTTCCGTTGAGAATCCAATTGCTGCCCTTGCGCACCGCCGTGGTCCGGGCGCTTGCGGCATCAGACCCCGAACCAGGCTCGGTAAGCCCCCACGCGCCAAGCCACTTGCCGGAGGCAAGCGAAGGAATATATTTCCGCTTCTGCTCCTCGTTTCCGGCAACAAAAATATGATTGGTGCAAAGCGAATTGTGCGAAGCAACGATGATTCCTATCGAGCCATCCACCGCCGAAAGCTCTTCCACTGCGAGGGCATAATCCACGTAGCCTAGACCGGCGCCACCCAGCTCTACCGGGAAGATGACACCCATGAGGCCCATTTCGCCCAGCTTCTTCACGACTTCGAGAGGAAATTCGCTATTCTCGTCCCAACCTGAGACGTTCGGAGCGATCTCGCGGGCTGCGAAATCACGGATCTCTTTCCGCAGTTGCTCCTGTTCCTCGGTGAGATGGAAGGATTGAATCACCGGCTATTTTAGCATTGCCGGTTAAAGCGCTTTCAGCGCCTGGTCCAGATCTTCGAGCAGGTCATCGGCATCTTCAATACCTACCGAGATGCGCACCATGCCGTCGGTCAGGCCGATTTTGGCCCTGCCTTCCTCGCCCAGTGCCGCGTGGGTCATGGTCGCGGGATGTGACACCAGCGTCTCCACTCCGCCCAGCGATTCGCCCACCGTGCAAACTTTCAGCCGCCGCAACACCGCGTTGCCATTCTGCAAAGAACCGGTTTCAAAGGTGATGAGCGAGCCGAACCCAGACATCTGACGCAGGGCGAGCTCATATTGCGGATGCTTCGCCAGACCCGGATACATTACCCGCGGAATTTTGGGGTGAGTGTCCAGGTAGTTCGCGACTGCATGACCATTCAATTCGTGCTGCTTCATGCGTACAGCCAGCGTCTTGACTCCGCGTAGAACCAGGTAGCACTCGAAGGGGGAAAGGATTCCTCCGGTGCACTTCTGCACGAAAGCAAAGGTTTCTTTGTGCTGCGGCGTGGTCCCCACCAAAACGCCTCCCAGACCGTCGCTGTGGCCGTTGAGGAACTTGGTAGTCGAGTGCATCACGATGTCCGCCCCCAGTTCCAGGGGGCGCTGAAAGTAGGGCGACATGAAAGTGTTGTCCACGCTCAAATCGATTCCCGGCCGCTCATGACAGATGTCCGCAACGGCGCGGATATCGGTGATCTGCATCATGGGGTTGGTAGGGGTTTCGATGTGGACCAGCCGGGTAGTGGGCCGGATGGCGTCGCGTACCTGGTCCAGGTCCGTAGTATCGACGTACGTGAAAACAATCCCGTAGTTGGCGATGATGCGGTCAAAGAGCCGGGGGGTACCCCCGTAAACATTGGATCCGCATATCACATGGTCGCCGGTTTTCAACATCGCGACGAGAGCCGCGATGGCCGCCATGCCGCTGGAAAAAACATGGGAAGAAGATCCGCCTTCGAGAGAGGCGAGGTTTTCTTCAAGGGCGGACCGGGTTGGATTAGAAACCCGGGAATATTCGTATCCGCGGTGCTTACCTATCTCTTCCTGGGCGTAGGTCGATGAGGCGTAGATAGGCACGTTCACCGCGCCGGTCAGAGGGTCCGCCCGCTGGCCATCGTGGATTGCCCGGGTGGAAAAACCGCTCAAAGCCCCTCCTCGAAGATCTTTTTGGAAAGATAACGCTCGGCGGAATCAGGGATGACGGTGGCCACCCTCTTCCCCTGGCCGAGGCGAACCGCGATTTGCACCGCGGCATCGACAGCCGCACCTCCGCTGGAGCCCGAGAGTACGCCCTCCTCCGCTGCCAGACGCCTCACCATGGTGAAAGCCGCCGTGTCATGAACGGCAATGATCTCATCGCAGTATTCGCGATCGAAGGTGCGAGGGATAAAGGAAACTCCGATTCCCTCCACCTTGTGGTGCCCCGGCTGTCCACCCTGGAGAACGGAGCCCTGGGTTTCCACCGCGACCGTCAGAATTTTGGGATTGTGCTCCTTGAGAAAGCGCGATACCCCGGAGAACGTCCCGCCAGTGCCAACGCCTGCAACAAACGCGTCCACCCTCCCTTCCATCTGTTCCCAGATCTCCTGGGCCGTGGTGGCGTGGTGAAAGTCGGGATTGGCCGGGTTTTCAAACTGAAGGGCGGCGAAGCTGTCTGGGCTTTCTGCGGCCATCGCGCGACAGCGGCGAATGGCTCCGGCCATCGCTTCGGCCTCTGGCGTGCGGATGACGGTTGCACCAAAAGCGCGCATGAGGATGCACTTTTCCTCGGCAAACCCCTCCGGGACAAACAGCACTACCTTGTAACCACGTCGCACTCCGACCAAGGCCAGCCCTACGCCGGTGTTGCCCGCTGTCGCCTCGACGATGGTCATACCAGTCTGCAAGACGCCGCGGCGCTCCGCGTCGAGAATCATGCCCAGCGCTGCGCGGTCTTTCACGCTGGCGCCCGGATTAACGGCTTCCAGCTTGGCATATACGTCGGCTGCATCAGCGGGGACCACCCGGTGCAGATGAAGCATGGGGGTGGACCCCATCAGCTCGGTTACATCTTCAGCAACGTGCAGCGTTCGCGCTGCGATCTCACGCGTAGAAGGGGGCATAGGACGATTGTGTAGTGTAGCAGCCGCCGCTCAATTGGAAGCGGCCTGGGTTGGGCTCGGCGGAGGAAGAGCGCCGGCCTTCTTCAGGTTCGGGTAGTAACCCGTGCGGGTGCGAACTATAAGTTTTCCATAACCCTTGGCATGCGCCTCCACGTGAACCATACGGAAACCGCCTTGAATGGCCGGCTTGGTCGAGTGATAACCAATCGTGTATTGCTCGCGAATATCCTTGGCAACCTCTCCCGCAATTTCATCCACCTGCCCCAGGTTCTTGGGGAAGAAGGCGATGCCTCCCGTCTCATTGGACAAAAGCTCCAGCGCACGCTTGGCACGCCGGCCCTCGCGGCCGCCTCCGTTGTCATCAAACAACAGGCCGATCGTGTAAACGACCGGTCCCTGCAGATCCTGAATGCGGCGGACGGTCTCCTCCAGTGTGGTACTGGAGGCATTGTCTTCTCCATCGGTGATCACCAGCAGAACCTGCTTCGGACGCTTAGCGTTCTTGGTGAGGTAATCGGCAGATGCCATGATGGCGTCATAAAGGGCCGTACCTCCCTTGGAATCAATATGGGAAAGACCTTCGCGCAGCTTGCTGACGTTGGATGTGAAGTCCTGATCAATGTAGGCTTCGTCGGAGAAATTCACGATAAAGCTCTCGTCATCCGGGTTCGAGTAATGCACCAGGTCCAGGGCAGCGGAATTCACTGCCTGGCGCTTGGTACGCATGGAACCCGAATTATCCACCAGGATGCCGAGAGAAATGGGAATGTCCTGATGCTGGAACGAGGTGATGGTCTGGGGTACGCCGTCTTCGGAGACCTTGAAGTCATCTTTACTCAGCGTGGTGATCATGTGCTGTTTATCGTCCAGCACGGTCGCGTTCAGCACCACCTCATCGACGTTGCGCTCCAGGGTGTATCGGCCGTTATCGCGGCCAATTGTCGTGCCACTCTGGCTCTCCTTGCCTTGGCCGGCTCCCCCGTCCGGAGAACGAACTGGGTCGCGGTCCACATTGAGGGGCTGCTGCTTCTCAGGCTGGGCAGGGGACGGCACGGGCGCTTGCGCCACGGTTGGGCCCGGCACACTGAGGAGGAGAAAAGCCGATATAAAAAACAGCCAATTACTGCAAGGGCGCATAGTATCCGGTACGGGCGTGAACAGTCAGCTGGGGCAACCCCTCGGGCGGAACCAGCTTTACCTTCAATTTACGCCACTTCCCGTCCCGTTTGGCATCGTCTGAAGTGTACCCAAGTACATATTGGTTACGTAGTTCGGCACTGATTTTGGTGGCGATGTCGGCCATGTCGGCCAGATCATCCACCCGGAAAAGCTGGCCGCCGGTCTCCTCAGCCACATCGTGCAGCAAGATCGGTCCTAATTGTTCTTCACGTGTCGGCGCGTACTGATCGAAGATTCCGATGGCATAGATCTGTACATCCGATTCGCGCACCACGGAGCGCACTTCGTTCTCTGTGTACCGGCTACGGTTGTCGCCGCCGTCGGAAACCACGAGTAACGCTTTGCGCTCGTTCTTCGCCTGCTTCATTTTGTTCAGACCGAAATAAATGGCATCCAGAAGCGCCGTCCGGTGACCTGGCTTTACCGTGAGCAGGCGGGTTTCGATGTCATCGATATTGTTTGTGAAATCCGCGATCAGTTCGGGCCGGTCATTGAAGCCAATGACGAAGAATTCGTCCTGTGGATTGGCCGTGCGCAAAAACTCCAGAATGGAGTTACGAGCCCGGTTAATCTTGTCCGACATGCTGCCGCTCAGGTCGAAGATGATGCCAATCGAGACCGGCGCATCCTCGGAAGAGAAGCTTTTGAGCTTCTGCAAAGCATTGTTCTCGTAGACAAAAAAGTCCTGCTTCTCCAGCCCGGTGACCAGACGGTTGAGGGGATCGGTAACGGTGACGGGCACCAGCACCAGGTTCACATCCACGCGCATACGTTCGTTGGCCCGGGCGCTCATGGCCCTTTTGCCTTCCAAAGGAGGCGGTGTAACCGTACCGGATTTTGCGTCCGTGGGCGACGATTTTGCGTCTGCAGGCGAAGAAGAAGTAGCCGAAGGCGCAGGCGGTGCGGGTACCACGTGTACGTCGTTCAATGGATCCTGAGCCCGGCAAACAACGGTAAGAACAAGAGATAGCGTCAGTGCCAGGACAGTTTTAACCGTCAGCCGTGCACCCAGCTTCCTACTTACTCCGCGCTCGATGGTGAGCGCCATAGCCCGGACCTCAGACATTACGTGTGCAGGATGGTATCACGTAAGTGTCAACACTTGCGTACTCCCATCTTAGCTGCAGACTTGCTTCTGTTGCTACCTCCTTTCTGGGGTGTTGCCTCCCAAGGGGCGGCTCGATAAGCAGGCGGAACAGAGTGTCCCTGTCAGGTACAATCTGGCAGGTATAAGAGAGTAAAGCAATTGGCAGCGCAGGCTGAGGTTGCCGAGTCTGGAGCCGGGACGCCCGAGCATGGCCCGCATTTATCCTTTTCGCGCATTGCGCTACAACCCAAGCCTGGTCCGCGTGGAAGATGTCGTAACCCAGCCTTACGACAAGGTTACCCCTGCCATGCAGCAGGCCTACTACCAGCGCAGTGTCTATAACCTCGTTCGCATCATCCTGGGTTTGCCAGAGCTCTTTGACGAGCCTGGAAGCAATGACGTCTACACGCGCGCAGCCCGGGATTTTGCTGACTGGCGCCGCCTGGGGGTGCTGACCCAGGAGAAGGACCCCTGCATTTTTGCTTACTCCCAGCGCTACACGGTGCCGCAGAGTGACGGAGAGGTGCGTGAGCGCCGCGCTTTCATCGCCCTGGGCGAAATATGCGACTACAGCCAGCAGGTGGTATTCCGTCACGAACAAACGCTTTCCAAACCCAAATCTGACCGTCTGAACTTGTTACGCGCCACAAGGGCGCACTTCGGGCAGATTTTCATGCTCTATTCGGATCCTGCGCTGACCGCCGAAAAGATGCTCTTTTCCGGAAACACCGCTCCCGAAATGGAGGTCACCGACGAATACGGGGTGACCCATCGGACGTGGAAGGTTAGCGACATGAGCACGATCAACATTTTGCTGGGGGCGATGGAGGACAAGAAGCTCATTATCGCCGACGGTCATCATCGCTATGAGACCGCACTGGCATACTCCATCGAACACGCCCCCAAAAACGTGGCACGGACGGAGAGAAACCCAGCCAACACGACGCCCCAGCCTTCCTATCTGGAGGCGGCAACCATGATGACTTTTGTGAACATGGATTCGGCGGGCATCACCATCCTACCCACACACCGGGTGGTGTTTGGGCTGAAGGATTTCTCTCCGGCGGCATTCTTCGATCAGGCAAAGAAGTACTTCGATATTCAGCCGGTTGAGGCAGACGACGCCAATGGGTTGGCCCGGATGCTGGCTCTTCAGACAGGTACGGCCTTCGTTGCGATAAGCAAAGCCGGTTATCACCTGCTTACCGCCAAGAGCGACGCTGTCGCTGATGCCTTGGCAAAACTTCCGGAGCGGCAGCGCAAGCTGGACCTGACCCAATTACATGCCCTGGTGCTGGAGCAGTTGCTGGGAATCACCCCCGAGGCCATCCGCGAGCAACGGAACCTGCGCTACGTGCGCGATGCCAGCGAAGCCGCCGAACAGGTCTTGCGGGGAGATGCGGACGTGGCGTTCCTTACCAATCCCGTCACGCTGGGCCAACTGCGCGAAGTCGCCTTCGCAGGCGAGGTGATGCCTCAGAAGTCTACAGATTTCTATCCCAAACTCCTGAGCGGGCTTGCCATCTATGCGTTGGATTGAGGAGGGCCGCCGGGGCGCCTCACTCGCACTTGTTTTTCTGCTGGCGCCACTGCTGGCTGGCGGCCAGACATCGAGTCCTGCTTCGCCGGCCTCAGCGGCGGCTCCTGCCCCGCAGCCCACGGCCAAACCCGGTGTGCGTTTCGCGGTGGTGATCGATGCCGCGCATGGGGGTTCCGACGGCGGCGCGCGTCTTTCTGAGCATTTGCTGGAGAAAGACCTGACTCTGAACCTGTCTGTCCGCTTGCGCTCCATGCTGGGTGCGCACGGCATTCCTGTGTTCACGACCCGCGAGTCAGACGCCGGCGTCACTGCTACCAATCGGGCCGAAACAGCGAATCATGTGGGAGCGGCGGCCTGCATCATCCTGCATGCCACCACTAGCGGCAGCGGCGCCCACTTGTTCACATCCTCCCTGACGCCAATTCCAATGACTCGATTTCTCCCCTGGGAAACGGCCCAGGGCGCCTATGCAGAGCAGAGCCTGCGGCTCTCGTCAGAGATTGATACTGCAATGACTCATGCCGAGATTCCGGTAACTCTGGGCCGCACCGCCTTGCAGCCGCTGGACAGCTTTACCTGCCCCGCGGTCGTGGTAGAGTTCTCGCCCTTGCACGCTACCGGCCGCGTGCTCCAGCTCTCGGATTCGGCATACCAGGACAAAATTGTGGCTGCCCTGGCGGCCGCGCTCGAACAGTGGCAGCATGATTGGAGGGCCCAACCGTGATTTCCCGCGGACAGCGCATCCTCTTCTGGACCTTGCTGATCAGCTCAGTGCTCATGGCGGTAATCCTGCTGCGCATGCGGGAGAAAGCCATGGATCGCCTGCTGGCCTCAGCTGAGACCGCGCCGCTGAATCCGCCCGCCAGCCGCCCTGTACAGACTGTAACCATGATGATTGCCAACGACATGGACGGATCGGTACAGCCGGCAACCCAGAATCTTGCCTTACCCGCCGATGCCAATGCGCGCGCGCATGTCATTCTTCAGCACCTGATCGTTTATTACAGTCGGCCGGCCTCCAAGCATCCGATTGCGCCCAACAAAGGCGTGAACGAAATATTCTTTATGACCCTGCCGCTCGAACCCAATCAGGTCGTCCCGGGCCAGGTTGCAGTGGTCGATCTGAGCGAATCGTTCGTAGATGCCCACCCTTCCGGAATCGAACCCGAGACGCTCACATTGCTGTCGATCATCGGCACACTGCACGCCAACTTCCCCCAGATCACGCAGGTCCGTTTCCTGGTCGATGGGCAACCGCGCGAGACGCTCGCCGGACATGCCGACCTCACCCGGGTGTACCTGGCTTCCGATGCGCCTGGAGTCAAGCATCTGTGAAGATTGGCGTGTTCGACTCAGGGTTTGGCGGCCTTACCGTGCTGCGGGAACTCTTGCCGCTCATCCCCGGAGCGGAGTTTCTGTACCTAGGCGACACGGCACGCTTGCCTTATGGTTCCAAATCGCGCGCGACCATCGTGCGCTATGCGCTTTCCAGCACTCGCTTTCTCCTCGACCAGGGAGCGGATTTCCTGGTAATCGCCTGCAATACGGCTTCCGCGCTAGCCTTGGATGAGATTCGCGCGTCGACCCAGGTGCCGGTTCTGGGGGTGATCGAGACCGGCGCGAATGAGGCACGCAATTCCTCGAAAACGCGGGACATCCTGGTGATCGGCACCGATGCAACTATCAGCAGCCATGCCTACGCCGCGGCCTGCAGGGAGCGCGGCTTGCGCGCGCTCGAGAAAGCCTGCCCCTTGCTGGTGCCGCTGGTGGAAGAAGGTTGGATCGATCATCCCGTCACAACAGAGGTGGTTCGAATCTATCTCACCGAGTTGTTGGAGCAGGCGCAGGAGGCGGAGCTGAATCCGGACACGCTTGTGCTGGGATGCACGCACTATCCGCTGTTGCGGCCGATGATGGAAGCCGCTGTTTCGCCCGCGATCCGCGTCATCGATTCGGCACAGGCCACCGCTAGCCATGCCGCCCGGTTGATGGGAGTGCACAGCGTGCTCAGCGGTGGGTCGGGATGCAAGTGCCGTTTCTTTGCGACGGATTCCGTGATCAAGTTTCGCAGATTGGGATCGAGGTTCCTGGGCAGCGCCATGAACGAGGTCGAATTAGTCGACCTCGGCGGCTGATATCCTAGCGAAATGACAGATCTGAAAGGTCAAACGGCCGTAGTCTTCGGCCTGGCGAACAAGCGCAGTATTGCGTGGGCCATTGCCCAGAAACTTGCAGGCGCGGGCGCACAACTCGCTATCTGCTACCAGAATGAACGGCTGAAGCCTGAGGCGGAAGCGCTGGCCAAGGAGCTGCCCGACGCAGCGATTTTTCAATGCGACGTTTCGAGCGATAGTGAGATCGATGCAGTCTTCGCACAGCTCAAAGAGCGCTACGGGAAAATCCACACGCTGGTGCATAGTGTTGCCTTTGCCCCGGCCGAGGCTTTGCAGAACGACTTCTTATTGACCACGCGCGACGCATTCCGGGTAGCTCACGAGATCAGTGTGTACTCCCTGATTGCGCTCAGCCGCGGCGCCGCCCCGCTGATGACGGAGGGCGGCAGCATCATGACCTTGACCTACTATGGTTCTCAGAAAGTGGTGCCGCGGTACAACGTGATGGGCGTAGCCAAAGCCGCGCTCGAGGCCACGGTTCGCTATCTGGCCGCCGATCTCGGCGGTCAGAAGATCCGCGTCAACGCGATTTCGGCTGGTCCCATCAAGACGCTCGCCGCCCGCGGCATCGGCGGGCTGTCGGACATGCTCAAGGTGCACGCCGCCCGCTCCCCGCTGCAGCGCAACATCGAGCCGGCGGAAGTAGGCAACGCGGCTTTGTTCCTGGCTTCCGATTTGTCTTCGGGAATCAGCGGCGAGGTGCTCTACGTGGACTGCGGCTACAACGTAGTTGCCTTCGCGAATTCGGAATTGGAGCACATGCGCGGCTAGCCGGTTGGGGTTACGCCCCTGGATTAGGCTGGCCGCTCAGCAATTCTTCGCGCACGTTCTTTAGCACCGCCAGCGAGCGCTGCACGCCGACTTCACCGCTCAGAATGGGGTCTTCATTTTCGATACTGAGCATCCCGTTATAACCAACTTCCATATAGGCAGCCATGATGTCTTTCCACGCGCTGGCGCCGTGGCCGTAGCCGACAGCGCGGAAGAATTCTGACGCTTCGGCATCATCCTTCTTGCCGAAGTTCAGCACGCCAAAGCGGTCTACGTTCTGGGGGAAGAAAGCCGTGTCTTTCATGTGGGCGTGATAGATGGCTCCTTGTTTGCCCAGAAAGCGAATGACCTCGACCGCGTTGCACTGCTGCCAGAAGAGATGGCTCAAATCGCAGTTGGCGCCAATCTCCTCGCCAGCGGCTTCACGCAGGCGCAGCAATGTGCGCGGGTTATAGACGACAAAGTTAGGGTGCATTTCGAGCGCGATGCGATGCACGCCGTGCTCGCGGGCAAACTTCGCCGTCTCCTGCCAGTAAGGAATGACGCGTTCCTTCCACTGCCAGTCCAACGCGGCGCCATGTTCATCCGGCCAGCGATACACAACCCAATTGGGAACGGTGTCGGTCGGCGAGCCTCCAGGACAACCGGAAAAGCCGACCACCGTCGGAATTCCCAGCATGCCGGCAAGCTGAATCGTCTGGCGAAATTGCTCAGTCGCCGCCTTTGCCTTGGCGGCGTCCGGATAGAGCGCATTGTTGTGGCAGCTCAGCGTCATCACGGGAATGCCGCGGTCATCAAACTTCTTCTTCCAGGCGCGGGCCTTCGCCGGGTCCGCGACCAGTTCGGGGCGAGGACAGTGCGGCGACCCATTCGGTCCTGCAGCGCCGACCTCCACCGCCTCGATGCCCATGCTGGAGAACCGGTCCAGCATCTCGTCCAACGAAAGCTTGTTGAACGGCGGATCAAAGACGCCGATGGGCAGCTTTTTCACCTGCGTGGCCGAAGAAGTTTGCGCGCCCGCGGAAAGAGAAATCGGAGACGACACCAACGCTGCCGCGGTACTGCCAAGGAATTGACGACGATTCATGAGATGCTCCTGATTACATTCTGCACGTTCCGTTCAGTAGGTCGCGCGGCCGCCGCTGGCGTCGTAGGTTTGCGCCGTGACAAAGGAACATTCACTGCTGGCCAGGAAATGCACAACATTTGCGATCTCTTCAGGCTTGCCGGTTCGCCGCATGGGAATTCTATCCGTCATGTAGGCCACCTGTTCGGGTGTGAGTTGATCCAGGATCTGGGTCTGCACGACAGCAGGCGTGACGGCATTCACGCAGATGCCGTCCGTCGCGAGTTCCTTGCCCAACGCCTTGGTCAGCCCAATGACCCCGGCCTTGGTCGCCGAATAGGGCACCATGCGCGGATTGCCTTCCTTGCCTGCGATCGAAGCGATATTCACGATGCGTCCGTAGGAGCGGCTGCGCATGTGGGGAACGACAGCACGGCAAAAATTAAAGACGCCGGTCAAATTGATGGCGAGGTTGCGCTGCCAGTTCTCATCGGTCTGCTCCCAGATGTAAGCCGCGGGCCCGGCGATGCCGGCATTGTTGACCAGAATGTCGATCTGGCCCGTTCGCTGCAGCACCTGTTCCACCGCGCGAGCCACAGAAGCTGCGTCCGCAACATTTGCTTCTACGGCAAATGCGCCGTTGGACAGCCCAGCGGCCACTTTCTGCGCTCCCGACAGGTTGACATCGGCCACGGCGACCGTCGCGCCGGCATCGGCCAAACGAGTTGCAATCGCCTCACCAATTCCTGCCGCAGCGCCAGTAACGATCGCGGTTCTGCCCGCAAGGCTAAACATCGCCGCCTCTTCCATGTCTGTCGTTCTCCCGCACTTCGGGGGATTGTATGAACAGGAAAGATGCAAGTCAATGAACCGAATTCACGCGAGGTTAACGTCGCTCTAGAAAACTAACCAAGGAATGAGGAAATCAGTCTGGGCCGCGTTGGCCTTTTTGTGTCTTGCTTCCTGTTGTCTACGTGCAGAAGTTTGTCCCCGCCCCGAGCCTGGAAGCATTGTCGAAGAACCGGACGACCTGCGCAGCCAGAATGGAGTTCTGAAGGCACAGCTCACCGCGAGCAATGTCGCAGAGCCGGATGGCTCGGTTCGCTATTGCTACACTGATGCCGCGGGGCACGAATCACCCAACATTCGGGTGCATCCCGGCGACCTGGTCATTCTTCACCTGATCAATGCACAAGTCGACGTAAGTCACGGCAAGGACCCATCGATGCAGATGCATGAGCACGCTCATGCGAGCGGCAATTTCTGCACCAGCGGCATCATGACCGCGGTCTCCACCAACCTGCATTTTCACGGTCTGACGATTCCGCCGGTGTGTCATCAGGACGATGTGCTGAAGACTTCGATCCAGCCTGGCGACAAGCCCTTCGAGTATCGCTTTCGCGTTCCTGAAGATGAGCCGCCAGGCCTCTACTGGTATCACCCGCACATCCATGGATTCGCCAAGCAGCAGGTCCTTGGAGGGGCCTCCGGTGCGCTGATCGTGGAAGGAATCGAGCGCGCCAAAAAAGCGACGGCCGGACTGCCGGAGCGGGTATTCATTATCCGCGATCAGGATCTATTGAATCCCAATGCACCGCCGAATAAATCGGAGCCGGTCGTACCCAAGAACCTGCTCGACAGCGACGGTGACACGGCCAATAACGGCACCGGCTTCGGCAAGCCGGCAAAAGACGTATCCATTAACTATGTGCCTGTTCCCTATCCGGACTATCCACCCGCGACGATTCAAATAAAACCCGGAGAGCGGCAGCTGTGGCGGGTACTCAACGCTTCCGCAATCACCTACCTGAATCTCCAGGTGCTGTTCGATCGCAGGCCGCAGACGTTGGGATTAGTTGCCATGGATGGCGTGCCCATGAATCAGAACGACAATCTAAAGGATTCGATCGATCCGCAGACCCATATTGGATTGCCGCCGGGTGCGCGCGTGGAATTCATTGTGACCGGTCCACCCGCAGGCCAGACCGGATTATTCGTGACCCGAACCGTCGACACTGGCCCGGGAGGAGAGAACGACACCAATCGCGCCTTGGCGCAGATTGTTCCATCCGCAAGTGCACCGGAACCAAAATCCAGGCTGGACAGTTCGCCCAAGCCCCTTCCTCCTCCGAAAGAAGCCTGGTTGGCAACGGTGGCTCCCGTGCGCGAGCGGCACTTGTATTTTTCGGAAAAGCTGACCAACCCCAACGACGCTACAAGCGCGATCGAGTTTTATCTTACGGTAGAAGGCCAGGAACCGAAGATGTTCGACATGAATTCCACGGTTCCGAACATCGTTGTGCAGCAGGGCACGGTGGAAGACTGGGTCATAGAAAATCGCTCGCGCGAGTTACATGCCTTTCATATTCACCAGCTGCACTTCCTGCTGCTCGAATATATGGGCAGGCAAGTCAGTGAAGATTTTCTGCGCGACACGATCAACGTACCTTACTACAACGGACACACGCTCGCATATCCCAGCATTCGCATACGCATGGATTTTCGCGACCCAAATATTGTGGGGACCTTTGTCTATCACTGCCACTTACTCGAGCATGAAGACAAGGGCATGATGGGATCGATCGAAGTCGTTCCGGCTGCAACGCCATCTTCACAAAACAATGCTGCTAGGAAGTAGCTTCCGCTGACGAAGCAAAACTTTCGCGACTCGCGTAAAAATTCCCACGCGATCCGGTAAAAACTTTTGCCTGATTTATCAGGTAAAAGTTTTTTCCTTTTCCGCCAATGTATTTGTATGCACACGAATGTTTATTCACTGCGCGTTCATTGGATGGATACGCGACGTTAATTTTCAGCGCATATTTCTCAAACGGGTTGAGCCATGAGCTTGACTCGGGAGGATGTAAATGACTGTAAAGCACCTCGCATTCACAGCCATGAAGGCTGTGCGCACAGGGCTTGTTTCCACGGCGATGTTCCAACTCGCCATTGGCAGCGCATTTGCTGCGGGTCAGACGGACACACCACCATCACGCGATAACGCAACCACGACACCCATCAAGCACGTGATCGTGATCATCGGCGAAAATCGTACCTTCGATCACATCTTCGCTACGTACGTACCGCAGAATGGCCAGACAGTTTGGAATCTTCTTTCCAAGGGAATTGTGAAGGCCGACGGCACACCCGGCCCCAACTTTGCCCTGGCGCAGCAAAAGAACGCGACCGATCAACAATCGGATGGCTTCTTACTCAGCCCGCCCAAGAGCAGCTACAGCGTGCTGCCTGCTCCACTCAACGGCGGCCCGGTCACTTCCTATGTGAAGGATGACAACCTCACACTGGCAAGGCAGTCTGAAAATGGTCTCCCGGCCGACTATTATGCTTACCTCGTAACCGGCGGTTCGGGCTTGACGGGCGCAGTTCCGGACACGCGCATCACCAACGTGAACGCTCTGCCTCCCGGCCCCTTCCAGCTGACCAATCAATCTACTTTTACTTACAACTCTTACGCCCAGAGCCCGGTGCACCGCTTCTACCAGATGTGGCAGCAGCTCGATTGCAGCACCGCCAACGCAACCAGCGCCAATCCTTCGGGTTGCGACGCGGCTTTGTTTCCGTATGTAGAAACAACCGTCGGCGCGGGCACGAACGGTTTGGCACAGCCGGCGAATTTCAGCACCAACTATGCCGCGGGAGCGAAGACCACTGGCGAAGGCTCGACCGCCATGGGCTTCTATAACGTTCAGAATGGCGACGTTCCTTACTTCAAGCAACTAGCGGACACGTACGCGATGAGCGACAATTTCCACCAGTCCGTCGATGGTGGAACCGGCGCGAATCACATCATGTTTGGCCATGGCGACGCGATCTGGTTCAGCGACGGCAACGGTAACCCCATGGTGCCGCCGCACAACGAGGAGGTTGCTTCCGGCACGCCCAATGCGGGTGTGGTGGATGAAGTCGAGAATCCCGACGCTGCCAAGGGCACCAATAACTGGTACCAGGAAGATGGTTATGGTGGTGGATCGTTCGGTGCGGCTTCTTACGGTGGCGGATCTTACTCCGACTGCTCCGACACCACGCAGCCGGGTGTTGCTCCGATCGTGAACTACCTCAAGTCGCTCAAGACGCCGATCGATCCCCGTTGCGAAGCCGGCCACTATTACCTGCTCAACAATTACAACCCGGGCTACTTCGGCAACGGCAATAACGCCTACACCGACACCAACCCCAACAACACGGTCTTCACCATTCCGCCTTCCTCGACCCCGAGTATTGGGGACGACATGCTGGCAAACAACGTTTCCTGGAAGTATTACGGCGACCAGTGGAACAATTATGTACCTGATCCCTACCAGTTGAACTATGGTGCGATCGGCAAGGACACGGATGAATATTGCAACATCTGCAATCCGTTCCAGTACGACACGTCCATCATGGCGAACGCCGCAATTCGCACCGCCCACATCCAGGACACTGCGAATCTCTACAGTGACATCCAGAATGGAACACTGCCCGCAGTCTCGATCGTCAAGCCCAGCGGACTGGTGGATGGTCACCCATCATCTTCGAAGCTGAACCTGTTTGAAGGCTTCACCAAGAAGATCATCAATGAGGTCAAGAAGAATTCGGCGTTGTGGGACAACACTGTCATCTTCATCACCGAGGATGAGGGCGGCGGCTACTACGACTCCGGGTACGTGCAGCCCCTCGACTTCTTTGGCGACGGGACGCGTATTCCTTTGATTGCTGTCTCCAAGTTTTCCAAGGGCGGTGTGATCAATCACGACTACGCCGACCACGTCTCCATCCTGAAGTTCATCGAAGCAAACTGGGCGTTGCCCACGGTCACGAACCGCAGCCGCGATAACTTCCCCAACCCGATTACTTCGCCCGATAACGTCTATGTGCCGATCAATAGTCCCGCTATCAGCGATTTAATGGGTCTGTTCAACTTTAACTAACTCCCCCGAGTTGCAACCGCTGAGCCGGAGTTGGAAAAACCAACTCCGGCTTTTTTGTCATCAGAACAGGGGAGCGAGAGCCACGGCAGAGAGGCCGCAAAGAAAAACAGCGAACATCCAAGTCAGCAATGTTTTTGCTCGGGATGGCGCGGTCGAGAATTCGTGCCAGATGAAGACCCCCCAGGCAGCGGAGATCATCGTAGCTCCCTGACCGATGGAGTAGGAAACAGCAGGCCCCACGATGTTGGCGCGCGAGGCGATGAAGTTCAGCACCGCGCCGGTACACCAGATCACGCCGCCGAGAACTCCCCACAAGTGCCAGGTTCCTGCAGCCTGCACGTATCCGCCGATTCTCGCCGGCGGCTTTCCATCCAGGGGAAAACGCATCAGCAGCGCGTTTGCGATCAAGGCACAGGCGCCCACGCCCAGAGCGAAGAAGAATGAGGTGGCGTAGGGTCCAGCTGCGCCAGCCCCGTTCATAGCGCGGGACACGAACGGATAGAAACAGCCCATGAGCAAGCCTGCGATGAGACTAATGATGACACCACGGGCGCTGATCCTCTGCCGGTCGGCTTCCCTGAGACGATATGCTGCGGCATCCAACACGATGGCCGCCACCACCAAGGCAATTCCACCGAAGAGCATCAGAGGATTGCCGGCAGGTGCAAGAACATAGCTGCTCACCGCGCCAACCACCAGTGCAAGACCGATACCAACGGGAAAGGCAACAGCGAGCCCAGCGATATCGATGGCCGCGACCAGCAGTAGGTTGGCCACATTAAAGATGACGCCGCCAACTACGGCGAGGCCGATGTGGTGAACATCCGTCGCTGCGATGTCCTGAAAAAAAGGGCGACCGGTCTGGCCCAGGCTGCCCAGGGTCAAACCCCAGAGCAGCGTTCCCAGGATGAGGCCGATGACGTAGTCCCAGTAGAAAAGCTGGAAGCGATACTGGGGACAGAGCTTGATGGTGTTGGCCCATGATCCCCAGCAAAGCATGCTGGTAATCATGAATGAGAGGGCAATGGCGTAAGTCTGTGGCTGGTACAAGCGCTTTCTCCTGGCCCGCGTAAACCCAGACTTCTAACAATACTTTAAGAAACGCCTTCCTTCTCCTTGAGTTTGAGGGTGATGTTGCGTTTGTCGCCACCGGCATGCTCGATCATGATTTCGCCGTCGCTGCGCTTGACCACGCTCGAAAACTTCTCTCCCCATTCCACCAGCAAAATGGCGTCTTCGGCGGCCATCTCATCGAAGCCAAGGGTTTCGAGCTGGCGCTCATCTTCGATGCGGTAGAGGTCGATGTGGTAAAGCTTAACGTCGCGCATCTTGCCGTCCACGCGGCGATGGCCGTCGTATTCATGCACGAGAGTGAAGGTCGGGCTGGTGACTTCATCGGGGTCGGCAGCGTCCAGGGCCTGGGCGATTCCCTTCACCAGGGTGGTCTTGCCTGCACCCAGGTCTCCGCGCAGAAAGAGCAGGATGGGCGATGGCAGCATGTGGGCAATTTCCGCACCGATGGCGATGGTTTCCCTGCTGCTGTTGCTCATAAAGCGGCGAACACTCATTCCGGCTCCTTCAACATGCCTGGGGTTCCCTGCAACCAAACATAACCTCCGGGGTCTTCGCTTCGAAAGCGGAACGCTTCATAAAGATGCGAAACCGTGTCCATTGCCAGCAGCGTGTGCTGGTCCTGCCGGCGCACGGCAAAATCGGCTGCGAGTCCGTGCAGATAAACCGCGGCTTCCACGGCTTCGGCCGGCTGAGCGGGATACTGGGCAAGCACAGCGGCAACGATCCCGGTCAAGATATCACCGCTGCCGCCTTTGGCCATGCCGGGATTTCCCGTGGTGCTGATCGCCATCGTTCCATCAGGATGGGCGATGAGTGTCCGCCAGCCTTTGAGCACCAGTGTGACCGAGTGGGCGGTGGCGAATTCACGGGCCACTCCCTCCCGGTCTGCTTCTACCTCGGAAATGCTCTTCCTCACGAGGCGCGCCATTTCTCCGGGGTGCGGAGTAAGCACCAGGAGCCGTCCGCGGCCATCCAGGACGCCGGGATTGGCCGCGAGAGCGTTGAGCGCATCCGCGTCGATGACCATAGGAACCCTGGCTCGCTCCAGCAGGCCGAGAAAGAATTTCACCGCTTCCGGCTCTTGCCCCATGCCGGGCCCGATGGCTATCACCGACTTCTTTTCCAATAACGGTTCGAGCAGGCTGGGTTCGAGATTACGGCTGGAGATTTCTCCCTTTTCTCCTTCGAGGAGAGGCTCAGTCATCAGTTCCGGGGTTACAGCAGCCACGGTGGACAGGATGGATTGAGCCACGGCGGCAGTCACCAGCCCGGCGCCGGTGCGCAGCGCGGCCACGGAACTCATCGACGGAGCGCCGGATTTGCCTCTGGCGCCCCCGATCACCAGGACGTGACCGAAGCGGCCTTTGTTGGAGTCAGCGGGGCGGGGACGGTCCGCGATAGTCTTCGAAGTACCAGCCCAGGTGAGTCCGGTATCGGAGACGACGGCTTCGGCGGGGGAACCGATCGGGGCCACGACGATCGGTCCGGAAGTAAGCATTCCTGAAACGTGGGCCAATTTGGGAGCGGTGAAAGTAACAACTGCCTCCGCGCGATACGCTTCGGGGGAATGAAACTGGCGCGAATCAGCATCCCAGCCTGAGGGGAGATCGACTGCCACGACCGGGACTTGGGGATAGCGCTCAAGCAGCTTGCGGCCGGCAACCGCAAGGCCGCGCATGGGGGGCCGGAAACCGGTTCCCAGGACGGCGTCGAGAAACAACTGGGCGCCTGCGACGGCTGCGCTGGCAGCGCCCCCCTGCAGATCGCCTTCTTCCTGAATGACGATCGGCGGGGACGGTAGTTTGCCGAGCATAGCCTTCGCGTCTCCGTGCACTTCTGCCGGATCCCCCAGCATCACGACGGAGACGGCGCATCCAGCTTCCGCCAGATGGCGTGCCGCCACCAGCCCGTCACCCCCGTTGTTGCCTCTACCGCAGAGCACGACAATGCGGCGGCACTGCGGGAATTCCCTCAGGGTGAAGCGCGCCACCGCTCGGCCGGCATGCTCCATCAGCTCGACTGACGGAACTCCGAAGCGGTCGTTGGTGACCTGATCAGCATTGCGCATTTCGGCAGCGGTCAGAATCTTCATCTAATTAGCATCGTAGAGCATTCCCGCAACGGCGGCACCTGTGGGAGCAGCTCGCTGCTCACGCGGAACAATCAGGAAAACGTGAGTTTGCGGGTATGTCCCCTGCGTTTGAGTCGTGTTACGCGGGGCCAGCCTCCGGTGCGAATATG
>Ga0335073_10003238_pt1 | contig 22631 bp, 19 predicted proteins | sample Lox_Sample_22_FD_207093 | JGI IMG/M metagenome (GOLD analysis project Ga0335073, IMG submission 207093) | Soil microbial communities from Loxahatchee National Wildlife Refuge, Florida, United States - Lox_Sample_2.2 | ecosystem: Environmental > Terrestrial > Soil > Wetlands | place: USA... | reverse complement strand
GATTGTTTTCGAGCACATCGAAAATCGAGGCACAAAGGCGCAGCGATCCGGCGAGCTTCGCTGGGCGAATGAATTCCAGGTTGTCCGCCGACGTGTGATATTCGGGGAACGTACCAAACACGCTGCGCATCAAGCAGCCGACGGGCAGATTAAAGCCGGGCGAGCAGTATTGGCGTTCGTCATATCCGTAGGGCGAGAATTCGAGAATCTCGGAAGATTCGCTTTGGTGCTTCAGAGCAAGCGCCGTCGCGCGGTCGATTTCCGCGTTCCCGCGGCGGCTCTTCTTATAATGGAAACCGCCCGAATCTCCAATCGATGTGAGGACAAGTCCGTGCTGAACGCGCCCGGCAGTCGCGCGATTTTGCGCGAGCCAAGTGATCGCGCCGATCGTGCCAGGAATAAAAAGGAATCGATACGAAAGGCGCCGCTCGCACTGGGAAAGGAATTTGGCGAGGAAAGTGGCGACGCCCAAACCCGAGAGGTTGTCGTTTGCCAGCGATGGGTGGCACGCGTGGCACGAGATGAGGACTTCGTCCGCTGTTTGACCTGGCAGGTAGCACTCACCGTAGGTCAGGTTTCCGACTGCGAGACTCGAGTCGATGCAAACTTCGTACTCACCTTCCTTCATCGCGAGCAGTTGATTGTGAGTAAGGCAAAAGCCCCAATCTTCTTTGTAATAGGACGTGCGATACGGGACCCAATCGGGCCGGTCCGGGAGGGTGAAGAGGTGCGGCCTTAGCTCGGCAAGAGGCATTTTCGCGCGGATCGGCGCGCTGTAATTCATAACGTGCAGATTGTTTTCGCGAAAATCGACGATTCGATTGCCGTCCGGACCTTGAATGTACGCCTCGAGGATGTTCCACTCTTTCGGCACCGTCCAATCGAAGACCTGCGTGCCGGTCGGTACATCAAATTTCTGCAAGGGGATGCGCTCTCCGATCACATCCAGGGTGCGCCGGATTCCTTCGCCCGTGATGCTGCGACAAATCGGGAAAAGCTCGGTCGCAAACGCGTGCAGCTCCTGCCCGAGCTGCCCGGAATCGCAACGCTCGATAACCTTGCGCAGGGTGAGCATTTCACTCGAAATCTGGATAGGTGCGGTCACGCTCTGAAATAACCTCCACTTTCGCGGGCCACGCGATTCGGAACGCCGGATCGTCCCAGCGTACGCCACGAGCCGACGCGCCGTCGTAGAACTCGGACATCTGGTAGAACACTTCGGTCGCATCTTCGAGTGTCAAGAAACCGTGCGCACATCCTTCAGGAACATACAGCGAATTCCGATCCGCAGCGGTCAGAGTGATGGCGACCCATCTCTTGAATGTCGGCGATTGGACTCGGAGATCAACGGCAACATCGTAGATGGATCCTTTTGTGCAGCGAATCAGCTTTGCCTCCGCGTGCTCGCCGCGTTGATAGTGCATTCCGCGCAAAGTGCCTTTCCGTGTGCTGAACGAACTATTGCACTGAACGACTAACGGATTCAGCCCCTGCAACTCGAACTCGCGCTGACACCAGGTGCGAGCAAAACAACCCCGCTCGTCTCCGATAGGCTCGGGCCGGACCTCGAATACTCCTTGCACGTTTAATTCTCTGAATTTCATATTGCGAAGTCTACACAAACCCGCGCGGCCTCCCGTCCTGGGCAGGGTCCAAGAGACTTTCAACACGTATTCGGGCAGAAACTGGACTTGCCGGCGTAAATCAAAGAGAGGTTGTCTGATCGAAAGACCCTCTCCCTCGGTTTTGTTTAATTAGCTTTCGACGAATCGGATCGAGCAAATCGGCGTACGCAGCAATCGTGATCTCAGCTACTCGCTCCCAAGAATGGCGCTCTCGAGCGAGATCCTGTATGGCAGTTCTTCGGACGCTAAGATTCTTGAACAACTCGCTCGCGAAATACCGCTCAATGGCGCGAGCCAAGTCCCGGGGATCCCGTGCCTTGCACACAAACCCCGTCTCGGATTCGACGATATCTTCCTTGAGCGACCCGACGTCAGTCGCGATTACCGGTAGGCCGAAACTGTATCCGAGCACCAGAACGCCGCTCTGGAAGATATGTGTGTAGGGCAACACCAAAACATCGGCAGCCTTAAAGTAGATTTCGATGTCTTCATCGGGAACGAATTCCGTTCGGAATAATATGGTCGCAGCGGACGCGCTATTCTCGATGGCCATTCGAATTGAATTGTTGTAGGACTCGCCGTTCAGCGCGTCGAGGTCCCCGACTATTAACAACCTGTAGTCGTGGCGTCCCTTTGAGATCTCCGCAAAAGCTGCGAGCAGGCACTCGAGGCCTTTGTACGGCTTGATTCTGCCGAAGAAAAGAAGCACTTTTTCATTTTCCTGTATTCCAAGCCGCCTCCTAGCCTCGCTCGGCGCGAGCCCGCTATTTGGCACAGCGTTGTTGATGCCGAATGGGATGATTGTGACACGGTCATCACAAACGCCAAACGACCTGAGGAGTTCACCTCTCATTCTTGGAGTGTGAACGAAAATCCTATCTGCGAGATGATATTGGATTCTAAGAGTCAGCCGGTTGATAAAGCCGTCCTTGCCGTCTCGCGTCCCCGCATTCACATTGTGGGCCGTCAGGAGCACCTTCTTACGCAGGCACTTGTAATACAGCATTAGCGCGGTTCGATCGAAGACTTCAAACCTGTTGTTCCAAAGTATGTGAAAGATTTTCGGTTTTGCAGCAGCTGCGTAGGCTAAAAGTCTCCCATAGTATTTTATGATCCTGGACATCTTGATTCTAAAGCTGGCGTTGGATCTCTGGTCACCTCGCAAATTTAGAAAGTTCACCCCCGGTCTACGGCTCAAATCGGGGTCATCAAGCTCGTCGCTCCCAATCAAATCCACGGTCACACCTTTCGCGAGAAGGACTTGGGTGAGACCGTATACGTAAGGTTTATCGCTTCCGCCAGTGAGCAGCGACACCGCCGTGTCGCAGAGCGCAGATGCCGCTTTGGGGGCAACATTCTCGATCTGTCCGCTGAGATGCGTGGTCATACCGTTGTGCAAGCCGGACCTAGTGAGACTGGAGCGAATCTTCAGCAAGCCGTCGCTCGACCAGTTCGCAGATCGCGTGCCCGATCGTGATGTGTATCTCCTGGATGCGCGCTGTCGATCGCGAAGGAACGCGCAAACAAATGTCGCATGTGGTGGTCATCTTGCCGCCCGCCTCACCCGTCATTCCGATGACCGCGAGTTTTACCTTACGGGCCTCTTCAATGGCGAGGAGAACGTTCCGGCTATGACCACTCGTGGAAATCGCCAGGAGCACATCACCAGGTCGCGCATGCGCGGAGACTTCTCGCGCAAAAACGTGTTCGAACCCGTAATCGTTCCCGATTGCAGTCAACGAAGACGTGTTTGCATGTAGCGCGAGAGCGCGGAAAGGCCGCCGTTCAAGGAGAAATCGGCCCGTCAGTTCTGCGGCAATGTGTTGCGCGTCCGCGGCCGATCCCCCGTTTCCCGCAACGAGGAGCTGCCCACCCGAAGCGAGCGATTCGCAGATTACATCGACGGCCCTGGAAACATCGGCGGAAAGCAAAGAGAGCGACTGGGCAACTGTAAGGTGCTCGTTCCAAATTTCGGCAATTCTATCTACTTGTTGTTGGGCGGTACTGGTTGCCATGTTCACACGCTCCCATTGGGATTCGTGACAGTCGTTGTGTTACGAACGGTCGTGCCGCGAGACTCAAAGCCGTACATAGTTTTGTCCCAACCTCGAATCAAGGAGGCTTTCAACAGCGGCAGCGCCATCTGAGCCCGTTTAGCAGCGGCGAATCCCACGATCGGTTCCATCCAGGCATATTTCCAACGCAAGCGCGGCCATTCTAGTCGACCGCCCAACTGAGCCGCCAGGCCCTGCAAATCCGAAATGATGTCCGGACGTTCCGGATAAAAGGCGTCCAACCAATTCTGCATGTAAGTCAGACACGCTTTTCGAGTTCGCTCGCTGTCTTCGAGCGATCGCAGATATTTGATATGCAGCTTCATTGAAATGACCATCGCATCTTTTTTCTTGTCTGACATCCCAATGTGACTTAGCCGGCCAGATGGTGTCACACGATAGAAAACCTTCGCGTCCGGCACAAAGCGAGTTCCCTTTGAAGCGAGCAAGACTCTGCAGAAGTACTCGCCATCGTCGTCAACGAGCAGGCGCGTATCCCATGCTCCGGCGGCTTCGGCAAGCTTCCGGCTGGTGAGCCATGTGGCCGTTTGCATATGAAGGTTTTCGTCCAACTTCCTGATCAACCATTCGACCGGAGCGAGGTCTTGCCATAGCGACGTTGGAGAAAACCGCGCCCGGTGAGTCCGATAGTTAAAGAACGCCCACGGACCCGATAGAAGGGTGCTTTCGTCGTCTCCTTCCCGCAAGGCCTTGATCTGCCGCTCGATCTTGTCCGGACCCAAAAGGTCGTCGGCGTCCAGCCATTGAATGTAGTCTCCCTGGCTGAGTCGCAGAGCGTGATTCCGCGCAGCAGCGGCGCCTTGGTTGGAAGTAGTGACGACGGCAACTCCCTTGGAGGAGAAGCGCCGGGCCACTTCCGCCGTGCCGTCTGGGGAGCCGTCGTCGACGACGACAATCTCCTTCCGCGGCCAGGTCTGGGCAATCGCGGATTCGATTGAATCCCCGATCCATCTCTCGGCCTTATAAGCGGGGATAAGAATTGAAACTAGTGGTGTCATGTCCCACAACGTGATCTGCGATGTGAATTCTTCCGCCAACCTCGGCGCTTCGCTCGCCGGCGGTAGGAGACTCAAGGAAGAAAATCGGCGTTAATCCTGGAAAAAACCAAGTCGAGCTGAGTTTCATGTACTGGGGCGGCCTCGACCCGCCGAAGTCGCTTCATCTCTTGCCGGTTGACGTAAGACTTAGCTTTGTAATCGTTCTCCAAATGATACGCGAAAAAACCATGTTCTCGAAAAAAGCCAACGATTTCATCGAATGCATCTATTGACACTTCGACGACAATCTCCAGATCCTTACGCCCACCTTGCAATATTGGCCCCAAACCCGCAACGACATTGCGCTCACCGCCCTCGATATCAATCTTAATTAGCCGCGCACCCACAATTTCGTCTGGTCTGAGAAGTAGCGATAGAGGGGCAGCATGCACAGAGCACTGCTCGGTGAGACCTCGCTCTTGGGCCAATGACGGTAGACCCGTGCTCGTTGAATCGATCGTATCCAGCGATACAAAAAACGTCAGCGTTTCTTCTTTGTCCCAAGCCGCCACATTTAGAGCTCGCACGTTTTCCGCGCCGTTCGCGTTCAGATTTTTCCTGAGAATGGCAAAGGTTCGAGGGACAGCCTCTATGGAGACTACCTTGCCCGAGTGACCTACGAGTTTCGAGCCGAGAAGCGAAAAGTAACCTACATTGGCGCCCACATCAACAAAGCAATCCCCTGGCTTAAGACGTCTTTCAACCATCTCTGTGAGTGTTGGTTCCCAAACACCGAAGTAGTAGATGAAGCGCCCGCAACCGTCTCTGGCGTCAACGTCAAGAGGACTCCCAAAGTATGTATGACATGTAGTACGTGTTTCCAACCACCACAGATGCTCAGCCACTTGTGACCAAAGGAAAGTCTTTCCGGCCCGCAGAGGAAAGTAGCGGAAATAAGCGCGGAGAGGAGTGATGACTAACCCTCTTACCACTGAGCAGCCGGGGAGCGAAAGGATCTTCTTCTTCAAGAGCCTGTGGCGAACCTCTTTCATTGAGTGAGCTTATCCTTTCGTCGGATAATCTGATCGAGGCGATCAACCAAGTTCAAGCCAGCGTCGGAAAATTTCCGAGCGAACAAAACCTCGCCGCGGCCCCACTCGTCCTCGACCCAGACATTCTCACTTGCTTCGAAGATTCTCAAATCCTTCTCGCCGAGGGGGTTGGGGTGATCCGCTCCTGCAGGCCAGTCGAGATAGACCAGGTTTCTCCGGATCCGGGAACGGAAGGTAGAATTGCCGAGGATCGTGTGGAAAAACATCTCATCGGCGGTGAAGGAATCTTCAAAGTACCTCGCGATGGCCGGATTTCTGTCGGAGAAATCCAATATGTAGCGGCTGGCTTCCTCTGAAAGCGCCCAGCAGGCCTGACCGGAATACGCTTCAAGTCGGCCAAAATATTCCTTGTAGTCCCGCCGGAATAAACCTAGCCTTGCCAAGAACTTCGAAGCGAAGTGCCGAAACGGCTGGGAAGACGGGTACCTAACTTTGTTGATCTTCGATAGAGGATAGCCAGGTGCCGGCATTCTTACTAAGCTTATGAATTCCGCTTCCTGATTCTTCTCCATGAACTCACGAACGTAGCGCCCACTCCTAAGCGGGTAGTCGCTGCCTTGCAAGAAAACCAGCCGCTCGTACTTCGCGGAGTTCGCCAACGCTTGCCGCATCAACAGCAAAGTCGCCTCGACTTGCGAGAACTCACCCCAATATACAGGTATTCTCTCCGCGCTAAAAAATACGTTTTCGCCCCCGATTCCTGAGAATTCTGCCGTATCCGTCTTTCGGTCGAGGTGAACAAAAAATCCGGAGTCTGCGGTCGAAAGGATCTCGATGGCTCTTTTCAAGAGTCGGGGATTTTGATGAACGAGGAAGAGATACGCGATCTTCATTTTCTTGCCCAATCGGACGGGATCCTCTCCTCAATCGGGGCCTACCTAAGCGATCGGTCAAGCTTCTGAAAGCACACGACATAGCGTCGCAAGTCGCTTAGAGAGCCAGGCCATTGTACCTGTTCTAAGACTGCCCCGCCGTACAGTGGTTTTCTCTCCGATTGCCAAGCAATATGTGGCGTGTGGCGAACGACGCTAATGATCGGCAAGTCGGGTCGAAAGGGAAAATATCCTCATGATTAAGATTACAAAGTGGCTGCTACTCGCATTCCTCGTTAGCGTTCCTTTGCGAGCCGGTGCGCAGACTGTCAATGCGGAGAGCTGCTCCGCAACTGACGTGCAGAACGCGATCAATTCAGCTTCGACGGGGTATATCGTAAATGTCCCAGCTGGAACTTGCTCGTGGCCCGCCGGTAGCGTCACCTTAAACAAGGCCATCACACTCAACGGAGCCGGGCAAGGTACAACAGTGGGAAGCGACCAAACGGCAGCGGGCGCCGCTACACAATCTTGTGCTTCGAGCGGTACTTGCATTGACGTGACCGGAACACCGGGAAGCGTGACGTTCGCAATCACGATGTCCTCTGCTGGTAACATCCGCATCCAAGATTTTGCATTTACATTGACAAACAATACGAATTACATCCATCCAGTGGCGGTGACCGGTACTTGGCCACCTCCGCACGCTGTGATTTGGTCAAACGATACCTTCACAGTGAACAGCGGCACCATGATGGATAGCCGGGTGGCCGGGGGCGTCATTTTTTCTCATATCACGTTTAATGGAAATTGGAACGACTTCTTCCTTACAATCAAGGACGATACGGACACTAATTCCTGGACGACGGCCAATACGCTCGGCAGCGCCGATACGACAGGCCTCAATAATCTTTATATCGAGGATAGTCAGTTCAACGGAGGATCTAACGGAGTGTTCGACTGCGACGATGAATGTCGGATCGTCGTTCGGCACGATACCTTTGTCGAATCTGGGGGTTTTAATAGCCACGGAGAGGCGACCTCGCCCTACGGGATGCGAGAGTTCGAGATTTATAGCAACACCTTCACGATTCCAGACAAATCGTGCAACCAGGGGAACTCTAGCTTGTCGAACATCAATCAGTACGTTTGGATCCGCGGCGCAAGTGGCGTTATCTATAACAACACTTTTCAATCACTTTACAGCCCGGACTGCTGGGGCAACAAACCAACCATACGGCTAAACGACCGGGGCGCTGAGGACAACCGTCCGCAAGGATCATGTTCCCAAGTTACTTATCCAATACCTCACCAGCTGGGTCAAGACAACAATGGTACGCATGACTTTACTGATCCTATCTGGTTTTGGGGCAACCTCTCAAGTGACGGAGCGAATCCCGGCCCGTACTTTATTCAAGCCACGAGCGGCTGGCAGTGGGGCAACCCGTGCGGGTTCGATTGGAACACGTTCTTCCAATGGGGGCGTGACGCAGTGAACTCTTCGCTAGTCCTTCCGTTGGTACTGAGCAGTAACGGAGGACCGGTCGAGGGTAAAGGCGGGGTGGCCAAACCCGGCTATGCCGCGTACACTTATCCGCACCCATTAGCGGGCGGAGCAAGTAGCTCCGGCGGGCCGGTCGCTCCGACGAATCTCATCGCGACTGTCGATTGACCTGTGCGCCGATAGGCGTCGAGGGGCGCCTTCGAGAACGGTCTCGCTCGAAGGCGCCCAGGAATAAGCGATGGACTAATTCGAGCGCCAGGAGTTTGTGCAAAGCATTCGTATAGTTCCGCCCTCCGCCCAAATGCCCTCGTACGATCGCTTCGACGCCCTCCTGCTCGATATACGGCCTTGACAGGCTGTGCGGATCGAGAAGCATTTCCTTCACATAGGACGCGAGTTGATCGCGATACCAAACCCGGAAATGGAAAACTTTGTGCCTTCCGAGGAAAAGTCGCTCCAGATGCAGCGCCGAGAATGCATGGTCAATGCGCGCAACCCACTGCGGCATGCCCATGTCGTAGGCGTATTCGGATTTGAACGAGAATTCGAGCAACGCGCGAGAGGCCGCGCTCAGCAAAGGCCCTCGCTCGCCGGCCACCCCCCGGTCGGTCGGAATCCTCAGCAAATCCCTGTTTCCATCCTTGATCAGACGCACGCACACATCGTCGCTCGAAAGTGCGGCCTCCGGCGCGCGGATGGCCGCTCGCACAATATCGTTATCGAGAAAGGGCGACCGCATCGATAACTGCGTCTCTTCCAGAGCCATAACGCCGTAATGATTCCACGGGAGCTGTTTGAAGACGCAAAAAGAGACGGGGTTCCCGCTTGAGACTTCGCCGTAAGTTTGCCAGGCCTGAGCAACATGGGGCAAGAAATCCCGGTTAAATAGACCGTCGGGTGGATTTACCGGCTTAAAGGTACGCACCCGTCGAAGGACTTCGCCGCCGTAGTTCCCCGTCATTCGGACTGGCGCGATCTGTCGCGCCCGCTCATTTACGTAAAGATCCGGCGCGCGGCTTACGTCCACACAACCGTCTGTAAGGTAAATTACGCGTTCGGCGTATTGTGAAAACTGCTCAAGGAATTCTTCGCCGGTTACGATGGCCTCGAACGACTGCCCGCAAGCCTTGGCCACGCGGCGTGCTACTCGAACATCGTGGTTCTCGCGGAACATGCTGCCGAACGTGTAGCACGGCAGCGACCGCGGCTCGGCGTGCTGCCACGCGAGAATCATTCGCGTATCCAAGCCACCCGTGAGGGACATGGCCACGCGCTCGGTGCCTCCGAAATAATGCTGGACGTTTTGCGCGAAGGCCCTTCGGAGCTCTTGGTAAAAAAGCTCTGCTTCCAACGAGCCCAGGTTCTCCCAATCTTGGGGCCGGAAATAGCTATCTTGTTTCTCTAAACAGCCACGACGGAAGACCCACTTCGAACCGCTGGGCAGCAAGCGTATACTGCGGAAGAGACTTCGACCCTCCATCGTACATCCGCAAGATACGAACTCGCCGAGAGCCTGAAAATCGAACGTCCGAAGTTCAGGGCGAACTGCAAGGATCGCCTTCGCCTCTGCGGCAAAATAGAACGCGTCCCGTGATTGGTGGTAATAAATCCGGTGCATGCCGTAGCGATCGTTGAAGAGCGTCGACGAGCCGGCATTCCGGTCGACCAAGAAGCCGTGAAATCTGCCGTTCAATGTAGACGGGAAGTCAGAATCGTCCTCACATAAGTGAACGAGATAATCCGCCGCAGCTCTGCCGACATCGTGTCCGTGCCGCCTCAATCGTTCCACAGTCCCCAACTCTGAAAAGTCCTCTCCGGAAAAAACGAGGGTAACATCTCCTCGTTCATTCACTAGAGGCATCCCATCCGAAAACGAATTCTTCCGCGCCACCCAACCGAGGTACACGCCCAGAGATTCGTCTGTCCAGGTACCTGTGACGTAAAAGTGCTCATGGCAAAGAGTCTCCATCATCTGGAGAAGTTCCGCTCTCGCCTGCTCGCCTGGCAACTTTGTTACAAGTCCAACGATTCCGGGCATTAGAGTCAGATGCTTATCTGGCAGTGCGATTCGCGCTATTCTCGATACTGGTGGCGACCGAACGGCAAGGCAGAGTCATGCTTCCTGATCTTGGTTGGAGCCGGCGGGAGGAATTGAACGCTCCATCTGCCGAAGACGATTCGGCTGCTCTAGCATTGAGCTACACCGGCCCTGAGGAGTTGCTATACTACCCCACACCGACCGAAGACTCACGCCTGCACGAATAACACCGGAGGGCAGTAGCCCGATTAGGCCCCGGTGCAAGTTGAGTCTCAGGCAAAATGCGCCCCAGGCGGTTAGGGGAACATAATATCGTGGTACAAGAAATTCTTCGAACCCGTTTCGCTGTTTGAATTCCAGAAGGGAACTCTGATTCTTCTTGCCATAGCGGAACTTCCCGTAAATCAAGTGCGACACACCTCTTTGCTCACATATCTCTACGGCTTTGGCGATCAACGCGTTGGCCGGTCTCTTATCATATTGACTGGTCTTTGGCAGAAAAGTGAGAATCGAAGCTGTCCCGTTCGCGTAGACAATTTTAAGTAGCCCGACCAGCTCTCTGCCCGAATATGCGCAAATGAAATCGCTCCGCTCAAGATGCGGCATCTGATCTTTCTTAGTTTGCTCAAACGTCTTGCCGTAGTGGACGAATTTCTTGCCCTGGCGGACCGGGGAATCTTTGTTTAGTTCTACGATGTCCGCGACCAAGTTGTCATCCAGCGGCTTGACCATCACTTCCACGCCACGTTTCTGCGAGCGTCTTACATTCTTGCGCGAAACCTGGGGAAGTTTCTCCCACCAATCATGGAAGCTCGCGGTGCGCACGGCGGCTATGCTTTCCATGTCCGTCCGATACGAGTACTTTGGCGATGTCGCCGGTAGAATCTGCCCGAAAGTAAAAATATCCGCACGTAGAGCAGCCGATTGCTCGGCCCTAAGCGCCCCGATCCAAGATTCCGGAGTTTCCGCCTTTCTCTCCAGCCATTGCTCATCATGAATGTGCGCAGTTCTTGGCCAACGTCCAGTAACGATGATATTCGTCCCGTTTACGCTCAAAGCCGGGACGACAGACCAATCGCGCCCGTCGCTAACCTCGACGCTCGCCTTGACCACGGCACAGACCTGTTCAGGAGCACCCGTAGGCAGCATGGCTAAATTCTACTCCTATTGGCGAGGCGCCAGCGTGTGGTTGCAAGACCCGGTTCCGCTCGACCGGGATTGAGTAGTGAACTCTCGTTCGATTGGTGCTGTCGCAGGAATTGACGCGGATTCCGCAGGGGGGCCATCGCTGGTGCTGGATCTGCAACCCTCGCAGAAATCGCCACCAGCAGGAATGCAACCCACATTAGGCCACTACGAAAACCGGCCTCCGTGACGCTGAAGAAAACCATAATGGTCCACAAGGCAAAGCTCAAAGAAACGAAACTCGAGAAGGGAACGAGACGCTTGCAAATAGTTCGATAACCGGAGATCAGGACTCCAATGATCAAAAGCACACCAATGATTCCGAGATTCAGATAAACTTCCAAGTAACCGTTGTGCGCCTCGTTGAGGTGTCCTAATCCAGAGTTGTTCCAAAACCATTCGAGCCGTGGCCCTATCCAGAAACTCTCGTATCCCGTACCGACGATTGAGTTCGTATGCATGCCGAGGACGAACGCCCAAATCTTAGTTCTGTCAGTGAGTGTAGGGTCTTTGCCGACAGCTGCAGCCAGATCCCCACTCATCCCGAAGCCGAAGGTCAGAATCAGGTAAAACAAAAAGCTGCCCGGGATCAGCAACTTCAGGAAGCCGGGGTGGCGCCTGCCCCATTTGCTCTGGACACCCACGACCACGAGGCAGCCGATGACCATGCAAACCTTACAGGTCGCACTGTTCGCTGTGGACAACAACGACACGCACATCGCCAGGAAAGCCAGATCCAGGAAAATCACGCGCCTTGTGCGTCGGTCCTTCTTTTCTGGCCAGTGGGCCACCACATCCCAGAAAAAAAAGACTCCGCTGAGAAGCGCCAGAAGTCCGAGTAAGTTCTTTGAACTTGCGACCCCGACGTAGGATGCAACACCGGTCCAGAAGTCATACGTCTTGCTGATGTTCGGGAAATATTTGTCCAGCAGAATGGACAGTGGAACCACGAGATATCCCAAACGCCTCAGCACCGTCCTAACAGCGTCCAAGGGATGAGGATCAGTGAGAACGAGGATGACGATAAAATAATTGCCGAGATCTCGGAACCATCGCTTGAACGCAACCAATGGAAAATCCGACCAAAAGACACTCAACAGCGCAAAGGCGATGAACAGCACAAGCGCAAAATTGCGCGCCAAAAACCCGCCCCAATCGAAGGTCCGCGAACACAGGATCGCCATGGCGACGCAGATCAGGACGAGATCGATCGTTCGATCTAACGGGTTGCCATCCTGCAGGTTGGCGACCCAATTCTGTCCTGTAAGCGCTCCTAACCATTGCGACGGCAGGCGCGATGCCGTGAAGAACATCCAAATCACGGGTACCCACAGAGCTCCGGATGTCCCTCGAACCCTGGCTGGATCAAAACACAGTAGTCCTAGAAGAAGTACGAACCAAACCAGAAGAGCAATCAAAGGGGGCATTTTGGTTCAACCGACCTAACTATAAATTAGCTAGGCGACCGCCACGACGGAATCATCGTGTATCCGCAGCCAGTCTTCAAAAAGCACGAGGCTGAAAAGAATCTTATGGTTGTCTTGCTCGCCGGATGCGTGTTGCTCGCACAGTTCGCGCACTCTGGCTGGATCCAAGTACTGATAGATCTTGGAGCCAGAATCCTGAAGGCTCGCTATCTTGCCATGGGCGGCGTTTCGAAACCAATCATCGACAACATTCACGGCAAAGCCTCGCTTCGGCCGCTTCGAGATCGCCTCAGATAGGTACGTCCGGCAGACTTGCCGGTGCAGCCATTTCCGGGAGCCGTTTCTCACTTTCATGCTGGCGGGTAGCCTCTCAACGTACTCAACGATTTCCTTATCTAGGAAAGGCACGCGCAGCTCAAGACTGTGCGCCATCGATAGTTTATCCGCGTACATCAGGAGTTCGTCAGGTAGAGTCGATCGGAGTTCCAAAAACTGCAATCCGCCAAGTTCGTCTGTTTCTTCCATCAGAGGAACGAGGTCTTCCCAGCATCGCAGCAAGATGTCGTTCGAGTCGAGATCCAGCAAGCCCTCGCGGAAAAGATCCTCGACCTGTGGTCCTGGAAGAAGCGACAGCACATCCTGATAGCGCTGCATCCGATCTTCCAAGCCAAGAGACCGCACACCTCGCTTTAGCGTTTCGTTTCTGGGCAAGGCGGCGACCGTTGACGTGATCGGCGCTCGCAGCCAGCCTGGGAGTCCGCTCCACAGTGCGCCGTAACGTACACCGAGATGGCGCTTGTACCCGCCGAATAGTTCGTCGGGGCCTTGGCCGATCAACGCTACGGTCACATCCTGGCGAGCTCGCTCGCAAACGAAGTACATTGGGACGATGGAAGAACTGGCGATGGGCTCTTCGAGGGACGCAACGATTTTGGGCAGCGCGTCTTCAAATATCGACTTCGAAATGCTGATGCTGTGGTGATTGGACCCTAGTATTCGGGCAGTTTCTGCAGCGTCAGTCAGCTCGTCGTCAGAAAAACTGGATCCGTAGCCAACCGTGTAAGTCGGCCACGATTTGCCATTCAGATTCATCAGGCCGAGCAAGAGGCCAGAATCCAGACCGCCGCTCAACAGCAAACCTACCGGCACGTCACTGATCAAGTGGCGGCGAATCGCGGCCTTATACAGATCGAGTAGTTCCCTTGCGGCCTCGTCCGGCGACTTCGGCGGAGCGAATGGAGAAGGCTTGAATCTGTACCATCGACTTATCTCGTACTTGCCGTCCTGGACCGTAAGCTTTGTTCCTGGCGCGAGCTTGCGAATTCCTTTGAATATCGTATAGGGGGACGGCGTATAACGATTGCGAAGGAAAAGGTTGAGGGAAGTCGGGTCGATCTCAGCCCTCTCGTTCATCGCCGCTCGAACCGCCCGCATTTCCGATCCAAACGATAAGCGACTGCCATCGATTCTGTAATAGATGAGCTTGATTCCGAACGCATCCCGGGCCAGAACGAGACGCTTTTTCCTGACGTCCCAAATCGCCAGGCCAAACATGCCGTTCAGGCGGTTGAGCACATCGTCGCCCCATTGCTTGTATCCGTGGACGATGACTTCCGTATCCGATCCAGTTCGAAAAACGTGCCCGTGCGCTTCCAGCTCTCTTCTTATTTCGCGAAAGTTGTAAATCTCGCCGTTGAAAATGACCCAGACTGATTCTTCCTGGTCGGACATGGGCTGATGTCCGCCCGAGAGGTCGATAATCGAAAGGCGGCGAAATCCGAGGCCGATCGGTCCTGACAGGTAGTAACCGTCGTCATCCGGCCCGCGATGTGCGATCGACTTCGCCATCGCTTCGACATCTCGCCGCAAGACCGGTTCTTGGTTCCCGAAATTGTATTGTCCGCAGATGCCGCACATAGAGACCTCAGCTTTCGACCCGAGAAGTTCCCCTTAGCGAGGGAGTTCCGATCATCGCCTCTTGAGAACCCTTGAGGCGAGAAAGCAGGAAGCACAGGCTGCGAAACGTCTGAGACTGAGCCCAACGATGCATGGGAACATTATCCCATCCGACCGTTAGTTGACGAGCCCGAAATGCTCCTTTCGGCCTCTGCCAACGCGAGAGCACATCTTCGACGACCAGCGACAGGACTCGGTCCAGATCCTCGAATTGCCCCAGAAGGAGCGTGCCCAGGTTGATGCACTCCGCATAGTCATAGAGCTCACGCTTGTAGACCGTGAGCCGTGGACGCCTCGAGAACGGCAGCGGCAGCCCCTTCGCATCGAACAGGTTGCGAACGTAATACTCCACGCCCCGTTCGATTGCGCTTCGGCCCTGATCCCAGCTCGTCAGTTGTTCGATTTTGGCGAGAGCCTTCAGGACGAAGCACGTGTGAAAGTGATCGATGAAATCGCGGACGCCGTCAACCGCGTAAAACCAGGAACCGTCGTGTTGCTGGCAGGACAACACAAAATTCAGATTTCTTTTGGCCGCTTCAAGATAGGCCGGCTCCGAGAGCTCTATCCCGGCTTTCGTCAGGAGAAATGCCCGATAAGCGCTCGCATTAACGACGGTTGCCGGATCATCGGCTGCAGTCGTATAGCCACAGCTGTTCATGCCCGGCCCGCGCTCCACGTCGCGGTAGTCCCGGAAGCCGTGGCGCGCGATGGACTGCATGATTCGAAGCCATCTGGGGTCTTTGTCAAGCGCATAAACCGCCGAAAAGGCCTCGTAGACGTAGGGGAGCGTCGTGATGAGCGGAGTGCCCATCTTGAAGGTGCCGTTCCGTGTTTCCCAGTGGAACGGATATCCCCATCCGTACTCCTCGTAGTCCGGACAGCGAGTCTCCTCCAGAACTTCGAGAAAATGCACAGCTCGTCGATGATATTTTTCATCGCCATGGAGTTGCGCCAGGAACGCAAAACCCATCGCATAGTGGGCGTCGGCGATCGGAATACGCTGGCGTTTCCAGAAGAGCGCTCGCGCCGATGGAACAAAGGCCTCGCAAAAAATCATAGGCGAAACGGCGAGCGTCCCTAACAACGGCTTGCGGTAGTACAGAGCTTTTGCCGCGCGGCCCAGGTCGCTGGCGAAAAAGCTCTGGTGATCGTAGGAGGTCTCGGGATACGTCTCGAGCCATGCCATAAAACGGCTAATCGAGTTTTCGATTCTGGAGGGCTGAATCTCGCTCATGACCGCAATCTCGCTCGACAGAGTTACTCTGAGACTACCTTGAAGCTGTCGATTCGTTTAAACGTGAGGAGAGACTTCAAAACCGCACTGAGCTTCTTCATCTGTTCTTTTCGGTGGAAAGCCATGAGCTGGTTGGAAACCGCTCTTTTTCTCCTTTGCAGCATCGCCCAAGAGTAGCCGAAGGCGAGCCCAAGCCCTCCGATCAGGTAGGGCGGTTTCGCCATTCGATACGTCACTCGGAACAATTCCCACAAGGGATGCCCTCCGAGGTAGTAATCCTTCTCGCCGTATGCGAATGCCGCTGCGAAGGCGCCGCGCTCTGCGGTTCCGAGATGCCTGCAGTGAAAGAAAGGCTTTTCCCGGAAAGACCGGGTCTTCCATCCGATCATGCGAGCGGTCGTGACGGCAATCCAGTCAATGCCTCCGGCTTCATTTGCATAGTATCCGCCGATCTGCTCGTAGCACTCACGCCGAAACAACTGGCACTGCCCGGAGACGTGGTTCTGCCCTTCGAAACTGTCTTTCCCGGAACTGTAGCCGCCTTCCTCAGTAAAGATCGTTCCTGCGACGCCGAGGCGCGGATCTTCCTGGAATTTTCCGAGGAGAAACTGGAAGTGGTCCGGGTCCAGCACGACGTCTGAATCCAGATTACCGATTATCTCGTATTTTGTGTCCTGAAGCCTCTCCCGGCCGACATTGAACGCGTGCACTTTAGCCGCGAAGTTGCGCTCCTTCCGTACCGGCCGATTCACGACCTCGATCCAAGAGTGGTCCTTCGCGAATCGTTCGGCGACCGCGCCCGTCGAGTCCGTCGATCCGTCGTTGACGATGATCCACTTGGCCGGAAGCAGGGTCTGGCGGATTACCGACTGGATCGTCTTCTCGATAAACGCCTCCTCATTGCGCGAGGGCGTCACGAGCACGTACGCCGGCGGCATGCCAGGTCGGCCCGCATTCTCGTCGGCTGCGGTGTTAACTATGGATGTTTGGGTCCGAGATTCAGTCATGACTCGTCCTCACGGCCGGCTCGCGCCGGGCATAGACTTCGTGACGTTCGCGCGTGAGGGCGGCGTCGTACAGTTCTTCCGCCTCGTAGACAACCACGTGACTTCCACGATTCGAGAAACCGAAAGGAATACAGAGTAGGTTCTTCAGCCGCGTCCGCAACGCCTGACGGCGCTCGGGAGGCACGAAAAACAGCATGAAGCCGCCGCCGCCCGCCCCGAGCAATTTGCCTCCGAGCGCACCCGCGCTCCGCCCAGCCTCGTAGATTTCGTCGAGGTGGGCATTCGTGATGTTGCCGGTCAAGCTTCGCTTCAACTGCCAAGAGTCGTTCAGCAGGCTGCCGAACTCCTCCAAGGGGCGATTCTGGCTCGTCAAAATGGACTCGGCTTCGTTCACCATCGCGTACATGGTTTCGAGTTCGCGCGCTCGCTGATGCGTCACGCGAATTTGTTCCTTGGCGATCTCCGATGCAATCCGCGAGAAACCAGTGAAGAAGAGCATGCAATGCTCTTGTAGATGTGCCATCCTCTCGGTTGGCGTAATGATCTGGGACACTTCAAAGCTGCCGTCGACCTTGAAATTGATGCGATTGAAGCCCCCGTATGCCGCGCTAATCTGATCTTGGGAGCCGACTGCTTCGCCCAGCACTTCCTGTTCAACGTGGATCGCATCCTTGGCCAGCGCGTCCTTGCTCCGCATTTGACCGCTCAACCCGTATAACGCCAGCAGCAAGCCCACGGTGAAAGCGGAACTTGTGCCCAAGCCTGTCCGCGCGGGCAGATCCGCCACGTGTTGGATTTCCACTCCGTCTTTGATATCTAGAAACTGCAAGCATCCGCGCACGGAGGGATGTTCAATCACACCGTTATCGTTGACGTTTTCAACTCGCGAATAGGAAATTCGACTGTGGTATTCGAAAAACGGCGGCAACAATCTGCACGTGATATAACAGCTCTTGTCAATGGCCGTCGAAAGTACCGAACCGCCGTGGGCCCGATACCAAACCGGATAATCCGTACCGCCGCCAAAGAATGAGACCCTGAGTGGTGTTCGTGTAATGATCATTAGGCTCGCCTATTCAAATAAAATACTAGCGACTAGCTCCGGCAGCGTCGGTTGAATCTCCCAAAGGGACGTTTTCGGGCCCTAAGCTTTGCTTCTCGTGATCTAGAATCTGCCGCACAGCATCGAGCAGAGAATCTGCCACCACATTTACGGCGCACTTCGGTTGCCGTTCCAAAGTGGCAGTTCTCATTGGCGCAGCTGCTACGAGAGCAGTTTTGCAGCCGGCATTTCTGCCGGCCTCCATATCGAACTCGGAATCCCCGATCATCCACGAGGCATCGAGGTCGACCGCACGATCGCGGGCGGCGTCAAGAAACATGCCGATCGCAGGTTTGCGGCAGCGGCAGGCCGATTGCAATTCGTGCGGACAGTAGTAGACGGCGTCGATGCCGGCGCCGCGGGCCGCAAGAAAGCTCGACATTCGCTCGTGCATGGATTCCAGTTCGGCAATGGTCATCAGACGCTTCGCGACACACCGCTGATTCGTGACGACAACGGCCAAAAAACCGGCTTGATGGATGGCCGCAATAGCCTCGACGACGCCTGGTAGGAACGAGAAGGCTTCCCACGAGGTGATGTACTCTCCCTCTGGAGCTTTTTCGTTTATCACTCCATCGCGATCGAGGAAAATCGCACGGTGCATGAGAAGGCGCCTCTCTATCGGCTCACGTCGCGCGCGGCCAGTTCGAGATTCCGGCAAGAAGCTTGGGCCCGTGCATAGTCTTCGGGTGTGCCGATATCGACGAACGTGCCGTGTTGCAGAGATCCGAAAATCCCGTCTTCCAGCAAACGCGGGAAGATGTCCTTCTCAAGGCTGCTGGGACCATCGGGTATGCGCTCCAAAACATCGCGAGAAAAGATGTAAATGCCGGCGTTTATCAATCCCGACTCCTGTATCCCGCGCTTCTCGTGAAAGTCGAGGACTCGATACGAGCCGTCCATCCACACCGTGCCGTATCTTGCGGCATTTGGAACCCTGCGAACTGCCAAGCTCACCAAACCACCGTGCTGGCGATGAAAGCGAGTCAGTTCACAAAAATCCATCTCCAGAAACGAATCACCATTCATTACGACAAAATCGGCTACTCCCTCGAGATGTCGTGCCGCGAGTTTGACTGCCCCGGCGGTTCCGAGAGGCTCGGTCTCCTTCGAATATTCGATAGCGATATCCCATCCGGCTCCGTCTCTGAAATGTTCCTCGATCTTGTCGGCGAAGTGCCCAGTGCACATGATCAGGCGCGGAATCCCCTGGGCGCGCAACTGCCTGACGAGTAACTCCAGGAACGGAGCGCTCCCGACCCGGGCGAGCGGCTTGGGGACGGCGGCTGGAAGGACGGATCGCAGGCGTGTCCCCATCCCGCCGACTAGCAGAACTGCGGGCAAGTCTCGTTCATACGAAGTCGATCGATTCGATTTCATCTCCGTCCGTATGCCTTCAGTTGGCTTCTTGCCAATACTTCAACATCGCGCTCAGCGTCTTCTCGAGAGAATACACCGGCTTCCAGCCTGTATCTTTTCGAATTTTCTGCGTGCTGCCGAAAATGATTCGCTCGTCGGAGGGACGCATGAGTCGCGCGACTGGCCGGATCTCCGCTTGTACGTCAGAAATACGGATAGCGGTGCGCAAAACATCCTCCATCTGGTAAGTTCGAGACGCACAGAGGTTGTAGGACTCGCCTCGCTTGCCCTTCATCGCAGCAAGATAAAACCCCCAAACAGTGTCATTTACGTCGAGAAATGCGCGGCGCGGCTTCAGGTTCCCGACTTCGACTACGGCCGGTTGCAATCCCTTCTTGATGCGAGCAAGTTGCCGGACGAAATCGGACGGGGCGTCATTCGTCTTGCCCGGGCCAGTGGTGTTGAAGAGGCGCACATTCACCGCCGGAATACCATAATCGAGAAAATATTCGCGCGCTAGCAGGTCAAGACAGACCTTGCTGATACCGTACGGGTGGAGCGGCCGAAGCGGCTGTTCTTCCTTCACTGGAATGGCTGATGCCGGCACATACCCGTACTCTGCGCTCGAGCAAGCCGACACCACCACAGGACGCCTGTTTGAGTGGCGGACAGCCTCGAAGAGATTCAGCGAGCCCATAATATTTGACTCGAAGGTCTCGATCGGATCTATCCATGACCGCGTCGGGAGGCTCTGAGCTCCAAGGTGTAACACGTGCGTCGGGCGACACTGATTCAGGATCTGGGCAACTCGGCGACCGTTTCGCAGATCGCATTGAGCAAACGTCAGATTGGGGAGCCGCGGAAGGGAACATCCGCCCTTCGACAAATAGGTTCCGACGACGTTCCAGCCTTTCGACTGGAGAAACCGAACCATGTGGGATCCGATGAATCCTTCTGCCCCAGTTACCAGTGCGATCTTTTTCATTGCGCGAGCAATCTGTAATTCCCGCTTGCCTAGTCTTCTCTCTATTTTCGCAGAAACATTTGGATGGCGGCCAGCAGCTCAGGAGAAGCTGTCTCGGTAATTCTGGTCGGCGAGAATAGAGTCTCTTCGTGCTCCAACTTCACGATAAGGTCTTCCTCGTCTGTCGCTGCTATGATGCCCTGCTTCTGCCCGAAGTGCTTGGCGGTCGCGATCTGATGGTCGTTGCGATGCTCGCCCAGTCGCGCCCACTTGGGCATCACGATAATCGGTGTGCCGAGCTCCATTGCAGTAATGATGGACCCCATGCCTGCATGAGCTACCATTAGGCGCGCAGAACGCACGCGCTCTCGAAATTCGAAAGGACTTAAGAACCGCACCGCCTTCATGTGCCGTGGCTCGTAGGTTGACCTGCCGATTTGCGCGAAAATGTCCGACCGGTTTCGCAGACCGGCCCATTGATCCATCGCCCGAATCAGTCGGTCGAAAGGATCAGCGGATCCCACCGTTACAAAAATCACAGAACCGCTCCCCGATACTTAGGGCCGCCTTGCTTGGCGAGGTGGGGCCACTGCGTCAGCCACAAGTCAGCGTATCGTCCAACCATCGCGCCCGACATCGACAACTCCTCGGAGTTCGCTATGCTATCAACCCAAATCGACCGGGCTCCAAACAGTTTGCCCATGCGCAACGCTATGTAGCCGGGCGCGGCGCCAGTGGAAATGATTGCGTCGGGTCTTTCTCTGAAGATTATCCAGAAGATCTCCCAAGTAGTTAGCATCAACCGGAAGACGGTTCGACGGGTAGCGTCCGGAACCGAATAGAACTTCGCGCCTTGAACGTCAACTTGATAGGCTGGATCCACCGTCGCGAAAACTACGTCGCACTCGCTGAACGCCGAACGAAGCCTCAAGAGTTGGATCCAATGACCTCCGCCTGATGCGACGGCCAATAGCTTTCTTCGCTGACGCGCATCACTCATCGGTGTAGTTCTCCCCGCGATTCGACCCTGGCGGTCAGTTTGAGGGTACACTGCTGCTGCCTGGTCCTACCGGTAGCGGACCGGGCACCAGACAAATGTCGGAACGCGTTATCGGAAAAAAACTGCGGAAGGCCTAAAAGGCGCCGTCGCCGAAAACTACGGCTCGCGGCGTCTGAAGGAGAATTCTCAGATCGAGCCAGAAAGACCAATCACGCGCATACTGAAGATCAAGCCGCACCATGTCGTCAAAGCGTACACGGCTTCGACCGCTCACCTGCCAGAGACCGGTCAGCCCTGGTTTTATTTCCAGGACGCGGCGGCGATGCCAAACGTCATATTCCTGATACTCGTATGCCAGAGGGGGGCGCGGTCCCACCAGAGACATCTCGCCGCACAGCACGTTGAAGAATTGCGGCAACTCGTCCAGGCTCGTACGGCGGATGAATCGGCCGACACGCGTGATGCGCGGATCGTTCGTCATCTTGTAGACGGGAGTGACGCCGCCATGCTCGCGACCGTCGTGAGCACCGCTAATTACCCGCTTCATGAATTCGCGGTGGATCCTGAGATCGTTGTTCACTCGCATCGATCGGAATTTGAGGCACGTGAACGTCTTTCCGAACTGGCCCAGGCGTTCCTGCTTGAAGAGCACCGGTCCCTTGGACGTTAGCTTGACCAACAATCCGATCAGCAAAAACACGGGGGCGAGAAGCACGATGGCCGCCGCGCTACCCGCGATATCTAATGCGCGCTTCGCGCCGCGCGAAATTTTCTTCGAATCGTGCGGATGGAAGAGTTCGGGGTAAAAAGCGGGATTCGCTGAGCCGTGATCGTCCGAATCGTCGCCGAAGACGTGAATCGAAAGGAAAACGTATTTGAAATCCTCGGAGTTCAGATTTGTGGCCAGTGCCTCGCGTACTTTGTCCACGAGCTTGGCAATCGTCGTCTCAGCATCCGCGGTTCCCAGTTCAGTGAAGATAATTCCGAGGACTGAGCTCTGCTTGTACCAGCCGAACGGGTCCGTCTCTCTGCGAGCTGCCTTGGCCGCCTTAATCACGCCGTCCAGAATTTCGGTTCGCCGGCCCGTCTTATCGGCATCCTCTGCATCCAGCAGTACCAGCACGAGCTTCTTGCCTGACCGCTCCGCCCGCTTCCTCTCCAGGCACAACATGCCGAGGAAAAACTCCTCCGGCAGAATCTGCTGCATCACATCCGATGGATTGACCCGAGGCTGAGCCGCCTCGCGCTTGAACT
>Ga0335073_10003237_pt1 | contig 22633 bp, 20 predicted proteins | sample Lox_Sample_22_FD_207093 | JGI IMG/M metagenome (GOLD analysis project Ga0335073, IMG submission 207093) | Soil microbial communities from Loxahatchee National Wildlife Refuge, Florida, United States - Lox_Sample_2.2 | ecosystem: Environmental > Terrestrial > Soil > Wetlands | place: USA... | reverse complement strand
CGGTCGGCCAGGGCGGCGAGGTCCGCGGCGGCCGCTGCGGCCGCGGCGACCCGGGGCTCGGCCAGCGTCCCCGCGGCGCGGCCGGCCGCGGGATCGGAGCGGTACTTGCCGGTGAGCACGCCACCCGCCAGGCAGAACGAGGCGATGATGCCGCCGACGCCGGGCGCGCTGAGCGCCTCGGTCATGGCGGGATCCTCCACCCAGGACCGGCGCACCAGGCTGTATGGCAGCTGGGCCGCGCACGGCGGCGCTATCCCGAGCCCGGCCGCCGCCTCGACGGCCCGGCGGGTGCCGTCGGCGGGCCAGTTCACGATGCCCCAGGCGCGGGCCTTCCCGGCGGCGATCAGCCCGCCGACCGCCGCCACCAGGTCCGCGACGTCCAGGCCCGGGGGCGGCGGGTTGGCGTAGATCAGGTCCACGTGGTCGAAGCCCATGCGCTCAAGCGAGGCATCCAGCTCCGCGGCGGCGCTCTGCCCGGGCCAGAACTCCCACCACAGCTTGTTGGACACGACAACCTCGTCCCGCCGCAGGCCCGCGTCGCGGAACAGGCGGCCGAACAGCACCTCGGACCATCCCGTCGGGATCGGCGCCCGGCCGGTCTCGTCGTTGTAGCGGGCGTCGTCGAAGAAGTTGATGCCCTCCTCCCGGGCGGCGCGCAGGATGGCCACCCCGGTCTCGGGCGGCAGCCGCTCGAACGTGCGCCAGGAGCCGAGGGACAGGGCCGACACGTCCATCCCCGACGATCCGAGCGGCCGGGGGCTCAGGCAGCCGGCCGGCGCAGCGGTCACAGGTCCCGGTCGCGGCGCAGCCGGTCGAGGACCTCGTCCGGGTTGTCGGCCGTGACCCGGATCATCGCCCGGACGGCGTCGGCCAGGGCCACGCGGGGCACGCCGAGGGTGACCGCGGCGAAGTCCGTCCACTGGGTCAGCTGCCGGTACAGCTCGGGGCTCAGGTCCAGCGTGATCCGGACCGGCTTCGACCGGATCGCGGTCCGGCCGGCCGGGAGCGCGTCGCGCTCGCTGCGGCGGCCCGCCGCCGCCGCCATCTGTGCCCTGCGCTGCTCCCGCTGGGTCGTCATGACCGCACTGAGCAGAGCGAAGCGCAGCGCTCGATGATGTCGTGGGCCACGTGGCGCCATATCTCGCGGCCGGTTCCCGGTATCGGCATGCCGAAGCTCTGGGCGTAGACCTCCAGGCGCGGCACCGTGGTCTCAAGCACGTCGTAGCCCAGGTTCCGCAGCACCTCGCGGGCGTCGGCCGTGGAGCTCGCCCGGGTAACGCACCGGTTCAGCAGAACCGACGATCGCGCGGGCTGGTCCCGGATCGCCCAGACCTCGCTGATCTCGTCGCGCATCGGTGAGGTGCGGTTGATCTCAATGGGGCTCGGCGCGCACGGGATCACGATCTCGTCGGCAAAACGCAGCGCCGAGCGCGCGATGCCGGCGTGATCCTCGAGTTGCGGCGCATCGATGATCACCACGTCGTCGGGCTTAGCGATCTCGGGCACCCTGCGGTGCAGTTCCCGGGAAGGCAGGGCCACGATCCGGAACGGGAATGCCGCCTGCGGCTGTACCCCCGGGTACATCGCCGCGAGGTCGGACCATTCCAGGGCGCTCCCCGAAGGGTCGGCGTCCACCAGCAGTACCCGCTTCCCGGCCTCCGCGAAAATGTGTGCCAGCCAGACCGCCGACGTGGTCTTGCCTGTGCCCGGCTTGAGGTTGGCTAGAGCGAGCCGGATCCCCGTCATCCAGGCAGTATTGCAGCGCATTCGCCTTTGCGGTAGCGGGTCTCGCCCCTGTTGGCGGGCCGTGCGCGCGCCGAAACTGTGGGCTACCAAAGGCGAAACGGGCCGTGAACACCGTTGCAGTATCGCAGTACTTACTGCGATACTGCAACAACGAGTACCGGCTGATCATGCGCCGGCAGGGTCTGCCCGGCATCCGGCGCAAGCGCCGAAACGGCCGTTTTCCACAGCGGCACAGATATGGCCGTGCATTTCACCCGGCATCCCGGGCGAATTTACCCACAGGCTGTGGACCGTTCTGTGGACTGAATTACACGGATGTGACCCATATCGCGCCGCCCGGCTTTACCGCCGGACGCTCAGCCAGAGATTGGCCACCTGCGGGGTGGCACCGACCGGCTCGAGCCTGATCGGCGTCCCGCCCGGATGGCCGAAAAGCCTGATCCCCTCGCCCAGCAATACCGGCACGACATGCACAAGGATCTCGTCGACCAACCCGGCGTCGAGCATCTTCCTGGCCAGTCCGGGGCCGAGCACCGAGACGTATCTGTCCCCGGCCGCGCGGCGGGCGATCTCGGTCGCCTCCCTGAGATCGCCACCCAGGAACTCGAAGCCGGCGGCCGCCGTGTGCGCGGGGTCCCGGGTGACCACGAACTGCGGGCCGGACCAGGCGCCGCCGTAGGCCCGGCCCTTTTCGGTGGCCACGCCCTGCCCGGTTTCCCCGCCGTGATACGTGCGATGCCCGATCATGATCGCGCCGACCTGATCGAGAAACTCGCGCACGAACCGGGCGTCGGGGACGAAGCCGCCGCCGAACAGCCACGTCATGTCGTCATGCGGGCCGGCGACGAACCCGTCAAGCGACATCGTGATGTGATAGATGACCTTGCTCATGATCTGCGCTCCTCGCCCGGTGGCTGGCCCGGGAGTTCAGACCGCGCGGCGGGGCCGGACTAATCGGCTCGCCACTGCCGGCCCGGGGGTTCAGGCGGCGCGCCTAGTCCCGCCATCTCAGAGCGGCCAGCCGGGCGGCCGGCACGTAACCGTTTCCGGCGAACCAGCGCGCCGATTCCTCGATGGCCTGGCGGGCCGGCCGCGACTTGTAGCCGAGCTCGTTGCGGGCACGCTCGTCGCTGAAGATCATTTTCGAGCTGGACATGCGCGCCGCCTCGAGCGGCACGTGTGGCTCGCGCCGCAGCAGCCGGCCCTCGATCAGGTCCGAGGCCACCCCGGCCGTGAGCACCAGCCCGCGCGGGACCTGCAGCCGGGGCATGGGCAGGCCGCAGTAGCTGGCGAGCGTCGCCAGGATCTCGCGCATCGACAGGTTCTCCCCGCCGACGATGTAGCTGCGGCCCCGGCTGCCATGCTCGAGCGCGGCGAGGTGCCCGAGGGCCAGGTCATCGACGTGGCTGACGTTCATCGCGGTGTCCACGAAGCCCGGCATCCGCCCGTTGAGGAAGTCGAGCACCACCTTGCCGGTCGGCGTCGGCGCCACGTCGCCGGGCCCCAGCGGGAATGTCGGCAGGACCAGGCAGGCGTCCAGTCCCTCGGCGGCGGCCCGGAGCACCTCGTGCTCGGCGATGAACTTCGACCGCTTGTAGTGGCCGTACAGGCGCGAGATGTCGGCGTGCGAGGTCTCGTCGGCCGGCTTGCCGTGCTTGGTCGCCCCCAGCCCGAGCACGCCGACCGTGGAGGTGTACACCAGCCGCTCGACGCCGGCGGCCCGGACGGCGTCGAGCACGTTGAGCGTCCCGCGCACGTTGACGTCGTAGAAGATCTTCGAATTGCTGGCCCAGAACCGGTAGACCGCCGCGAGGTGAAACACGAAGCGGGCGCCCGAGCAGACGGCCCGGACGGCGACGGCGTCCCGGATGTCCAGCCTGGCCCGCTCCGCCTCGATCCCGTCCAGGTTCCGGTCGTCGACGCCGGGCGCGACCACCGCGACGAGTTTCGCGCCCCGGGCTTCCACCGCCCGCGCGACGGCGGACCCGATGAATCCCGTGGCACCGGTGACGACCACCCGGTCACCGGGCGCAATGCAACCAACGCGGCTCATTCGATGGACCTTAACGCCCCGTTAGCCCCTCGGGTGCCAAGATGACCCAATGAATGCGCTGCTGGACGTGCTGTGCGCCGGGTACGCCGACGACCGGGTGGCCAGCACGGTCGTCCTGATCCGGGACCAGCGGACCGTGATCGTCGTAGATCCGGGCATGGTGGCCGACCGCCGTCGCATCCTGGACCCGATGGCCCGGCTCGGCGTGGAGCCGGCCAGCGTCACCGACGTGGTGTTCAGCCACCATCATCCCGACCACACGCTGAACGCCGCGCTGTTCGAGCGGGCCAGGTTCCATGATCACTGGGCGATCTATGCCGGCGACACCTGGACCGACCGGCCGGCGGACGGATACCAGCTGTCACCCTCGGTGACGCTGATGGCCACGCCCGGCCACACGGCGCAGGACATCACGACCCTGGTCACGACCGACGACGGGCTCGCCGCCTGCACCCACCTGTGGTGGTCCAGCGCGGGGCCGGGCGTCGACCCGCTGGCCGAGGACCAGGATCTGCTCGAGCGCTCGCGGGCCAGGCTGCTGGAGCTGGGCCCGGCCCTGATCGTGCCCGGCCACGGCGAGGCGTTCGGCCCGGCCATGCTCCGCCCGCCGCGATGACGCCCGCCCCGTGGGGGTCCCGGACCTGCCGCAACCCGCGGGCCCAATGACAGGAAAGTCCCATCACTGTCACTCTTTGCTACGCAATGGACCGTTGACGTCATTGATAGCGACGTCTGGCCAGATCCAACTGCCTTAAATAAGCGTATTTATCCGGCAAACCGAGGGCCGGAGAAGGCGGGATTTGCGTCGGCCGGATTTCGGACTGTCCGTTCCGGGCTGAGTGACTGTCCGATACTGGCCGGACCCGTCCGGAACACTCGCCGGTCCCGTGTGTCGCTGCCAGGATGGGCTCGCGGCCGGTCCGGAACACTCGCCGGTCCCGTGTGTCGCTGCCAGGATGGGCTCGCGGCCGGTCCGGCTCGGCCGGCGCGGCGTCGCGCATCGGCGGCGAGGGCAAAGACCTCGTCATGCCACGAACAGCGTGGTAACAGAGCGGGCACGGCCGGGATAGACTGCGTGGCCACCCGCCGCCTGGAGAACCCATGAGCGCCATGACCCCGGCCGAGTTGACCGATGACGTCCTCGAGGCCTTCGGCCGCGCCCCCGACCCCCGGCTGCGCGAGCTGATTACCGCGCTGATCGCGCACCTGCACGCGTTCGCCGTCGAGACCCGGCTGACCCCGCAGGAGTGGATGACCGGCCTGCTGTTCCTGACCGCCACCGGCCAGAAGTGCGATGACCGGCGGCAGGAGTTCGTCCTGCTGTCGGACGTCCTCGGCCTGTCCTCCCTGGTCGACATCATCAACGCCGAGGCCGGGGCGACCGAGTCCACCGTGCTCGGGCCGTTCTATGTCCCGGGCGCGCCGGCCCGCGCGATGGGCGAGCACATCGGCCGCCCCGAGGACGGCAGCCCGACCCTGGTCCGCGGCCGGGTGACCGGCCTGGCGGGCGACCCGCTGGACGGCGCCACCCTCGACGTCTGGCAGAGCAGCGGCCACGGGCTCTACGACACCCAGGACCCAGACCAGCCGCCGTTCAACCTGCGCGGCGTCTTCACCACCGGGCCCGACGGCCGGTTCGAGTTCCGGACCGCCCGCCCGGCCAGCTACCCGATTCCCACCGACGGCCCGGTCGGCGGACTGCTGCGCGCCGCGGCGCGCAGCCACTGGCGGGCCGCTCACATCCACGCGATCGTCTCCGCTCCGGGCTGCCGGGCGGTCACCACCCACGTCTTCGACGCCGACAACCCCTACCTCGACACCGACGCGGTCTTCGGCGTCAAGGACTCGCTGGTCCGGCCGTTCCGGCCGGCCGGGCCCGGGGATCCCGCCGACGTCAGCTACGTGGTCGACATGGACTTCGCCCTGGCCCCCCAGGCCGCGGCCGCATGATCCGGCCCGGCGAGCCGCCCGAAATGCCCGCTGGTCAGGAAGGCCTCAGGGATCGTCCAGCCTTCGCACAGATCGGCTTCTTAGGCTCGGGACACGACGAGCGAGCTAAGCGGGAAGGATCAAGAAATCGTGCGTGAGAACGTGACGATCTCGTACCGGGGAGCCGGCTACGAAATCGGGCGAGGCGAGCACTTCTACGGGATCTGGGCCGCCTCGTCGTCGCAGCCGCAGCCGCTGGAGTGGTGGCCCGCGACCCCCGAGGGCTGGTCCGCCGCGTGGGCCAGGTTCACCTCGATCGAGACGCCCGGGACGATCCTCCCCGTCGGCCAGGCCGCCGCGCCCGCCCCGTTCCCGGCGGCGTCGGCCGGTCCCGCGCTCGCCGGACCGGGCTCCGCTGCGCCGGTGCCCGGCGACGTGATCTCCGCCGGGCCGGCCGAGAGCGGGCCGTTGTTCGGGCGCAGCCCCCGGGTTGTGCTGGGCGCGGCCCTGCTCGCCCTCGGCGTCGTGCTCGGGATCGCCGGGCTGTTCCCCGGCTACCTGTCCGGAGCCAGCCTGGCCCAGCAGCCGGACCAGCTGGTGCCGCACCTGATCTACCTGGCGGGCTGGGCCGCCGGCGCCGTCCTCATCCTGCTCGGCGGCATCCGGCTGCGGGCCGGCACGCTGCTCGCGCTCGGCGTGAGCGCGGTCACCTTCGGCTTCTTCTTCGCCGACGCCGGAACGGTAATGGCCGGGGGAAGCCACCTCATGGGGGCCGGCCTGGTGCTCGGGCTGATCGGCTGGGCGTGCTGCGCCGCGGGATCGCTCGTCGCGTTCCTGGCGCGCCCCGCGGGCGGGTGCGGCAAGCCGCTCAGCGATGACATGGGGCCGGTCGTGATGCTCATGCTCGCCGCGCTCGGCACGGCGATCGCGTTCGCGCCCTCCTGGGACAGCTTCACCCTGCGCAACGCGGCCGGGGTGACCCAGACGCTGACCGAGGGGAACGCGTTCTCGAACCCCGCGCCGGTGATCGTCGGCGACGTCGCGGTGATGGTCGCGGTCGTCGCGGTCGTGGCCGCGGCCGCGTTGTGGCGGCCGATCCGCCTGGGCGCCGCGCTGCTCGCCGGGGCCATCATCCCGATGGCCGCGCAGGCGATCTCGGCGCTGATACAGGTCAGCCAGACGGCGTCGCCCGCCCAGTTCGGGGTCTCCGCGGGCCAGGCGGCCCAGATCGGGCTCACGATCAACTCGGGTCTCACCTCGGCTTTCTGGATCTACTGCGCGTTCCTGGTCGCGCTGATCGCCTCGTTCGCCTGGATGCTGATCCCGCCGCACACCGCGTCGGCACAGCCGCCCGGCACGCCGCAGGGCCCGCCGGCCCCGGCCGAGGCCTCCGACCCCGCCGGGCCGGAGGCCGTCGAGGCGACCAGCGTGCCGCCGCCCACTCCCTGACCGGTCACCGCCCGCCTGATTACCCGCGCCCTCTGCCGGGGAGGCACTGATGATGCCGGCGGCCCGCACCGGGCCGGCCGGACCCGGCGGCCGCAACCCTGCGCGGCGCTTTAGCGTCAATCAGAGAGCAGCGCAAAACGGTCCGATGACGGATCTGCTGGTCGTCTAGACATGAACCGGACGGCGGCGGCTGACGGACAAGGCGGTGAACGCGATGAGTCGGCGGGTTTCCCGGGGGCCGCTACGGGCCGGGCGGATGGCGGGCGCGTTCGGCCGAGCCGGCCTGGCGCGGCGGGCGGGCGTGGTCAGCGTGGCCGCGGCCCTGATCGCCGCGGCAACCGCCGCGCTGACCGCGGCGTCGGCGTGGGCGGGCGACAAGCCGCAGGGCTTCTGGTACGGGACCGACAGCCGCACGGTCACGATCACCGGGTCCGCGCCGTACCACGAGCCGGTCATCGGCGGTTCCTACGGCGGGTACATCGGTATGACCGGGAACTGGGCCAACCTGGAAAACTGCCACAAGATCGTGGTCTGGTCCTCGGCCAACGCCGCCCAGGCCAACACCGACCACGCCGACGGGTTCGGCGTCGGCACCGGCGTGTACTACTTCATGGGCGGCCCGGGGGTGGACCCGCACTACAACGGCACCACCACCGAGGCCTACGACTGGGGCGAGGCGCAGGCCGGGCGGGCCCTGGCCGACGCCGCCAAGCTGCATGTGACCTACCCGGTGATCTGGGCGGACATCGAGATCCCCGGCGGGCCGTCCGACTACACCCCGGCGTTCGACAACGGCTGGAACCACGTGTTCACCTCGCCGTGCAGCACCGTGGTCAAGTCCACCGGCATCCCCGCGGCCGTCGACCGGGCAGACTTCAACGGGTTCGCCGCGTACGTGACCGCGCACTCCTCGTACAAGGTCGGCGTGTACTCGGCCCCGGACATCTGGGCATCGATCTTCGGCACGGGCTCGGCTTCGTCGATCCCCAACACCTACGAGTGGACGTACGAGGCGTTCACCGGCAGCCTGAGCCATCCCCCGGTCGGCTGGTGCCTGACCGGCAGCGCGTCGTCGACCTGCGCCGACTTCTTCGGCGGGCAGACGAGCGGCTCCAAGTACGCCCTGATGTGGCAGTGGTCGGGCGGCGGCGGCAGCAACAACGGCGTGGGGGACTTCGACCAGATCGACGGGAACCGGACGCCGTAGCGCTGGCCTGTAAGGACTCTGGTTCCCGGCTGGGTAGGCGGGACCGATCGCAGGGTTCGGCTGCGCTATCGGCGTGACGTGCAGCTCAGGGCTGGCGCGTAAATCAGCCCGGGGTCAGCTTGCTGATCACGTCGCCGGGCCGCACCGTGCCGGAGGTGACGATCCGGGCGTTCAGGCCCCGCAGCCGCAGCGCGCGGCCGGTCCGGGAGTTCACGAACCGCAGCGCGTCGATGCCGAACCGCGCGGCGAACTTGGCGCAGCCGCGGTGCGGCTGGGCGGTGACCTCGATGACCGCCGAGCCGAGGGCGAGCCGGGTGCCCGGCGGCAGGTTGGCGACGCTCAGGTCCAGGTCGACGTAGAGCTGGTCGCCGGCCAGCATCCGCCGGCCCGCGTCGCCGGCGACGAGCAGTGCGGCGCGGGCGTTCATCACGGTCAGCATGGCGTCCGGCAGCGCCGATCCGTCCGGGGTCTGCCTGCTGCCCCGGGCCTTCCAGGTGTCGCCGGCCAGCCCCTCGCCCGCCTGCAGGCTGCCCTCGGCGAGCACCGCGCGCTGGTCGACGGCCGGCCGGCACACGATCAGCTGAACGGTGCCGCGATCGGCCGGGGAAGCGCGGATATGGTCCAGGCCGGCTTCCAGCGCGGCCACGTCGAGGTGCGGCACGGTCCCATCATGAGGGTCCGCATCCCGGGTCCACGAATCCTTTTCGTCACCGGCCCGGTCCGCCCCCGTCATGGCCGGGCGGCTGTGCGGTCCAGGATCAGCCTGGGGACACGCGCCTGCGCCGAAGGCGGCGAGGAGATCGGCCGTCGTGTCGGTGCCCTCTCTCACCCCCCGCGAGTAGGGCCTGCTCCCCTTCGTCACCGGCCCGGCGTATGGTCTGCGCCGGGAGGGATCGATGGGGCCGTACCTGGAGCAGGCCGCCGGCCGGCTGACGCGCTCGGGCACCGGGCGGCTGGCGCCGCACCTGGAAGAGTGCTACGGGATCGCGGTCTGCGGCGTCACCGAGCTCGACCTCGGCGTGTACCGGGTGGACCGGCGCGACGGCCCGGCCTGGGTCGCCCGGCTCTTCCCGCCGGCCCGGCCGGTCCCGGCCGCGGCCGGGGACGCGGCGATCCTGGCCTACGTTGCCGGGCACGACTTCCCGGCGGAGCGGTGCGCCGCAGCGGAGCCGGTCTCGGTCCTTGACGGCCAGGGACTGCTCGTCACCGAGCACGTTGGCGGGGTCCCGCGTGAGCAGCGCCGTGCGGCGATCCGCGACCACGGCGGCCTGCACCGGCTAGGCGAGCTGCTCGGCCGGCTGCACAGCCTGCCGGCCGGCCCGGGCGCCCCGGCCCGCGACGGCGGCGGCTGGCATCACCTGACCGATGGCGGCCCGCAGGACGAGGTCGCCGCGGCCCGCGGGCTGCTCGCGGACGCGGCGGGCCTGGCCCCGGCCGGCCAGCGGTCGCTGTACGACGCGCTGCGCGCGGACCTCGACGCCCTTGACGCGGGCCAGGACCTGCCCCGGGCCCTGATCCACCCGGACTTCGTGCTCGCGAACGTCATCGCGTCGCCCGAGCGCGGGCTGGTGCTGGTCGACTGGACCGGGGCCGGGAGCGGGCCGCGGCTGTGGCCGCTCGCGTTCCTGCTGTTCGCCGAGGGAGCCAGGCACCCGCGCCGGGCCGAGCTTGTCGCCGCCGGCTACCGCCGGCACGTGCGGCCCGAGCCCGAGGAGCTCTCCCGGCTGGTGCCGATGATGAGCGCCCGCGCCGTGGTCCTCAACGTCTGGAGCTTCTGCCTGGGTCGCAAGAGCCTCGCCGAGGCCGCAGCGGCGGCATCGGCCGCGCGAGAGGTCGCGCAGGCCGCGGGGCCCCGGGCCCGGGCCGCTCTGGCCGGAACGTAGCGCCGGCCCCCGCCGCAATTGGTGCTCCGCGACCCCCGGTTGCGTGCGCCCCGCCCCCGGCATTGCCGCCCGGGATTGCGACGTATCTGCGATTTAGTAACTATTTTCGCTTCCTTGACATATCTATGTTTTGTTCAATCAGGCTTAGCCCGGTATATCCCTCGGTCCGGACATCACCGGGTAACTCCCTCGACGATTACGTGCTGCCCGCTGCCTGGCGCCGGCGCCATCGGCGATGGCTGCCGGCGTCGGATGCCGGGCCGGCCGCCGGACCGTCATGAAGGCCAGGGAGGGCTTGCATGAGTCTGATCCACCGCCGGTTGCGCGCCGGGCTGATCGCCGTTCTCGGATTGGCGATGATCGCCATGACCGGCGCGTTCGCGACCTCGGCGCTGGCGTCGCCCGCGGCCGCCGCGCCGCGCTACGTCGCGCTCACCGGGAGCGCGACCGCGACCACGGACGCGGCCACCGGCAGCTACAGCAGCACGGGGATGTCCATCGAGGTGGCGCTGGCGCCTCGAAACGCCGCCGGGCTGAATTCACTGTTGCGGGGTCTTTACACCAGGGGCAGCGGTGACTATCAGCGTTGGCTGGCCAAGGGCCAATTCGACGCGCGCTTCGCGCCCGGGGCGGCCACGCGCTCGGCGGTTGCCGGTTATCTGCGCCAGCACGGCCTCGCCGTCGGGGCCTCCTCGTCGCCGTTCCTGGTCCGCGCGACCGGCTCGAGCCGGCAGGTCTCCGCGGCGTTCCAGACCTCGCTGCACACCTATAAGGGCACCGGCGGGGCGCGGTTCTTCGCCAACTCCACCGCGGTGCGGGTGCCGGCCTCGCTCGCGTCCGCGGTGCTCGGCGTGATCGGGCTCACCAACACCGTCCCCGCTGCTGTACCTGCTGTACAACGCCGACCCGGGCCGGTACTTCCACGACATCACCGGTATCGGCCAGCACACGGTCAACAACGGCCTGTACCCGACCACGCCGGGATACGACCTGGCCACGGGGATCGGCACGCCGAGGATGGCCGCGCTGATCACCGGCGGCTCCTGACCGCCGCGCCGTCAGAGGTCCTTGATCGATTGTGCGCCCTGGGCGATCACGGCCGGGCCTAACAGACATCGCGGCCGGAGCGGCCGGGCGGGCACCCGATATTGTTGATCAGTGCTCGCGACCAAGAACGCGGCGGCCGATCCCGGAGATCCGGGGGTGCCGGCCGGCGATTACGGATTCGTGGTGGCCGCCAGCAGGCTGCCGGTGGACCGGGTCGACGAGCCGGACGGCGAGACCGAGTGGCGGCGCAGCCCCGGCGGGCTGGTCACCGCGCTCGAACCGGTCATGCGCGAGGCGAACGGGGCGTGGGTGGGCTGGCCCGGCTCGGCGGGCCCGGCGCCGGAGCCGTTCGACGCCGACGGCATGCACCTGGTCTGCGTCGGCCTGTCCGAGGACGAGGTCAGCGACTTCTACGAGGGCTTCTGCAACGCCACGCTGTGGCCGCTGTATCACGACGTGATCGTGCCGCCGGTGTTCCGCCGGCCGTGGTGGGAGTCCTACGTCACGGTCAACCGTCGGTTCGCCAGGGCCGTGGCCGAGCAGGCCGCCCTCGGCGCCACCGTGTGGGTCAACGACTACCAGCTCCAGCTGGTGCCCGGGATGCTCCGGACGCTGCGCAGCGACGTGCGCATCGGGTTCTTCAACCACATCCCGTTCCCCGGCTACGAGATCTTCGCCCAGCTCCCGTGGCGCCGTCAGATCATCGAGGGGTTGCTCGGCGCTGACCTGCTGGGCTTCCAGCGCCACGGCGACACCGCCAACTTCCTGCGGGCCTGCCGCCGGGCCACCGGGAAGAGCACGCGAGGATCGCTGATCCAGGTGCCCGACCCCGCCGGGGCGCGGATCGTGCGGGCCGGCTCGTTCCCGGTCTCGATCGACTTCTCGGCCTTCGCGGAGCTGGCGGGCCGCCCGGACGTCCGGGCCCGGGCCCGGGAGATCCGCGACGGCCTCGGCAACCCCGACGTGGTGCTGCTGGGGGTGGACCGCCTCGACTACACCAAGGGCATCCTGCACCGCCTCAACGCCTACGGCGAGCTGCTCGACGAGGGGCGGCTGAGCTCGCCGGGCACGGTGTTCATCATGGTGGCCAGCCCGAGCCGGGAGCGCGTCGAGCATTACCGGATCCTGCGCGACGAGGTCGAGACCACGGTCGGCAGGATCAACGGGCAGCACGGCGAGCTCGGCGCGCTGGGCAGCCCGCCGGTGCACTACCTGCACCAGTCCTTCCCGCGGGAAGAGATGGCCGCGCTGTACCTCACGGCCGACGTGATGCTGGTGACCTCGCTGCGCGACGGGATGAACCTGGTGGCCAAGGAGTTCGTGGCCTGCCGCGACGACGAGAGCGGGGCGCTGGTGCTGAGCGAGTTCACCGGCGCCGCCGACGAGCTGGCCGGCGCGTTCCTGGTGAACCCGCACGACATCGAGGGGCTCAAGGACGCCATCGTGCGCGCGGCCACGATCCAGGCCCAGGAGGCGCGGCGCCGGATGCGCTCGATGCGCCGCCGGGTGCGGGAGAACGACGTGGCCCACTGGGCGGCCAGCTTCCTCGACGCGCTGAAGGGCGCCCCGGACCAGCTGGAGGGGGTTTCCTTATGAGCGGCGGGCCGACCGCGGCCGCCGGGTTAGCGCCGGGGCCGCCGGTGCCGCGCGACATGCGCGCGGCGGTGCTGTTCGGGCCCGGGGACATGCGGGTGGTCGGGCGCCCGGTCCCTCGCCCGGGGCCGGACGAGGTGCTCGTCAAGGTCGCGATGTGCGGCATGTGCGGGACCGACCTGAAGATCTTCGACGGGCACTTCCCGCAGACGCCGCCGTTCGGGGACTTCACGCCCGGTCACGAGTGGACCGGCACGGTGGCGGCGCTCGGCAGCCGGGTGGACGAGTTCGCGGTCGGCGACCGGGTCTGCATCGAGGCGCACCGCGGCTGCGGCCGCTGCGACAACTGCCTGACCGGCAAGTACACGGCCTGCCTCAACTACGGCCGTCCGGACAAGGACCACCGGGCCACCGGGATGACGGCGGACGGCGGTTTCGCCGAGTACGCGGTGCACCACGTCGGCTCGCTGTACGCCCTGCCGCCGCCGCTGACCTTCGAGGACGGCGTGATCATCACCACCGCGGGCACCGGGCTTTACGCCCTGGACGTGGCCGGCGGCTACGTTGCCGGGCTGGACGTCGCGGTGTTCGGGCCCGGGCCGGTCGGGCTCACGACCGTGCAGGCGTGCAAGGCGCTCGGTGCGGGCCGGGTCATCCTCGTCGGCACCCGCCCGTCCCGGCTGGACCTCGGTCGCCGGCTCGGCGCCGACCACGTGATCAATGCGCGGGAGACCGATCCGGTGCCGGAGGTGCTGGCCCTGACCGGCGGCATCGGCGCCGACGTGTCCATCGAGTGCTCCGGCGCCCTGGAGGCGCCGCAGCAGTGCGCCGAGGTCACCAAGCGGGGCGGCAAGATCGTGGTCGTGGCCTTCTACCCGGGCCGGGTGAGCCTCGACCTCAGCGCGGTTGTCCGCAACGACATCAGCATTCACACCTCTCGCGGCGAGGGCGGCAACAACGTCAAGCGCGCGGTCGCCCTCGCCGCCGCGGGCCGGCTCCGGGGCGCCGAGATGGTGACCCACCGGTTCCCGCTCGAGCAGATCACCACGGCCCTGCGCGCGGTGCGCGACCGCATCGGTGATCCGGTCAAGGTCGTGATCGAGCCGTAGTCACAGTCACGCTCCGTCTCTCCCGCTCGCGTCCGCCAGGTACACGCGGCCCGCGGGTCACAAGCCCGAGGTGAGCTCGGCCACGATCTCGGCCGCGGGCTGCGGCTGTCTGGCGAGTGCGACGCTTTGTCCGGCCCACATCGAGAGCGCTTCGATCTCGCCGGTGGTCCCGGCCATCGGCGGCGCCGGCTCGTAACGAACGATTGCCTCGCCGGAGGCGAAGCGCGCGATCACGTCGCCCTGTCCCGGCCGCTGCGCAAGCGGGGGGCGGCCCGCGGCCTCCCAGGCGTCGGCGGTCGAGTTGCGAAGCGCGCGGTGCGGAGAGTCGGGCCACCCGACCGAGTACAGGTTGGGGTAAAGCTGCGGATCGGTCTCGGCCGCCGCCATCAGGCGGCGCCGGTACTCCTCGTGGATCGGCATCTCCTCGGCCAGCAGGAACCGCGTGCCCAGCCACGCGGCCTGGGCGCCCAGGGCGAGCACCGCGGCGACGCCGCGAGCGTCAGCGATCCCGCCTGCCGCGATCACCGGCACCGGCGCCACCGCGTCCGCCACCGCGGGCACCAGCGGAAGGGTCGCGATCCTGCCCCACACGTGCCCGCCGGCCTCCCAGCCCTGCGCGACGATCACGTCCACGCCGGACGCGACCGCCCGCCGTGCCTCCTCGGCGGTGCCTACCGTGTGCAAAACAATGCCCCCGGCGTCGTGGACCTGCCTGACGTAGCCGCCGGGGTCACCCATGAAAAACGACACGATCCGCAGGCCGGCGTCAAGGGCCTGGTCAAGGCGACGATGACGGTCTTCGGTGAGAACGAGGTTGCCGCAGAACGGGCGCGCGGTCAGCGCCGCCGTCTCCCGGACCACGGCTGCGACGTCTTCTGACCAGGTCAGCGTCAGCATGCCGAGCGCGCCGGCATCCGAAACCGCAGCGGCGAGCCGGGGAACCGCAACCATGGGCGCCAGGACTATCGGCTGTTCAATCCCAAGCAGTTCGCACACCGGTGTGCGCATCGCGGTCACGCCTTGCCCGGTTCGACATATGACGTCGGCATCGACCCGGGAGACCGTCTGTCCCAGCCGTGGAAGTGCGAGTAGTCGCCCTTGTCCCAGGCCTCGCGGAGTCCCGGGGCGCTCAGGTCCCAGTCCGGGCGGATCTCCCTGGTGGCGGCGCGAAGGTCATGCCACAGGTCGTAGAACGACGGCCGGCCCCAGAACCAGTAGCCGTTGTAGACGCTGTGAACGACCAGCCCCGGCTTGAGCACCAGGGTGTGCGGGATCATGGGGTTGTGCTCGGGGTCGGTGTACTCCTGGATGTCGAGATCCTGCTGGACGGTCCGCCCGGGATCGGAAAGGAACGTCCACTGGGCGCCCACTGAGGCGCGGAATTCTTGCAGGGTGTGGTGGTCGTCGGTGGCTATCGTCGCGATCTGGGTGTAGGCCACCGCGATCTTGGAGTAGTTGGCCGCCAGTTCCAGGTGCTGCTGGTGCTCTTTCGGGCAGTAGTTGCCGCGCGCCAGCGTGAGGATCAGCGGATCGCGGCCCTGAAGGTCGCTGAGCGAGCGCACCGTGCCGGTATGGTCCGGGAGAGCGTAGTCGGGGAACGTGCCGCCGGGAACGATGTCGGAACGCATGCCTCTCCAAGCCTCAAGTGCCCGAAATGACGGTTACGGCCAACTGCGTCACACCATCTCCGTCGTACCCATAAGCAGCAGGCCGACACCACAAGACCCGCCCGCGGACCGACGCCGGCAAGTCCTGGCGCCTGGGACAGGAAGGGGCTACGCGGGCCCGGCGAGCGCCTCCTCGGCGTCGTGGCCGTAGATCCACGCGTTGTGCCCGAGCGGGTCCTCGCCGGCCAGCGCGGCGTCCCTGGCCTGCTGCTCGGGCCCGTCCGGCAGGTGGTTGACGTGCAGCCGGGCATGGCTGACCCGCTGCAGCCGGGTGGTCCGCGGCTGGCGGAGCGCCTCGTAGCGCCGCAGCGCGGCCGCCGGGTCGGCGCCGCCCGCGGCCAGGCAGCCGGCCAGCACCGCCCCGTCCTCGATGGCCTGCGCGGCGCCCTGCGCGAAGAACGGGAACATCGGGTGCGCGGCGTCGCCGGTCACCGCGACCGGGCCGTGGGTCCAGCGCGGGAGCGGCTCCCGGTCGAGCAGCGCCCACCGGCCGGTCCGGTCGGCCGCGTCCAGCAGGCCTGTGAGCTGCGTGTCCCAGCTTGCGAACTCGGCCCGCAGGTCGTCGACGCTGCCCTCCGCCGTCCACGACTCGACGCGCCAGTCTCGTGCCGGCGCGAACGCGACCAGGTTGACGTAGCGCCCGGCGGAGATCGGGTAGTGCACCAGATGGTGGTCCGGCCCGAGCCACAGCGCCTGGGCCGGCCGCAGCGCGAACGCCGGGGCCCGGTCGGCCGGGATCAGGCAGCGGTAGGCGCAGACCCCGGAGAACGTGGTCGGCCCGCTGGCCAGCACCGCGTCGCGCACCACCGAGTGGGTGCCGTCGGCGCCGATCACCACGTCGGCCGTTGCCGTCGACCCGTCGGCGAAGGCCAGCTCCACGTCGCCCGGCCGGCGGCGGACCGCGACGCACCGGGCGCCGAGCCGCGGGCCGGGGTCCGGCACCGCCGAGAGCAGGACGTCCAGCAGGTCAGCCCGGTGTGCGGTGTAGCACTGCTCGCCGTACAGCCGTTCGCAGTCGGCACCCATCCGCTGCGAGAACAGCACCCGGCCGTCCCGCCATCGGCGGAACTCCCAGCCGGTCTCGAGCGGCACGGCCAGCTTCTCGAAGCGCTCGATCGCGCCCAGCCGGCGCAGCAGCCGCACGGCGTTGGGCGCCACGATCAGGCCCGCGCCGACCTCGCTGATCATGCCCGCCTGCTCGTAGACCGTCGCGCGCAGGCCGGCCCGGTGCAGGAAACCGGCCGCGGCCAGCCCGGCGATTCCTCCGCCCACGACCGCAATGCGCAGGGTCATAGGGGATGGTAACCCGGTCGACGGCGCCCCGCCCGGCGCCCGCGCTCACGGCGTGGCCGCCCAGCGCAGGCTGAACCGCTCGAGCGTGTACCCGAACGCGTTGACGGTCGGCTGGACGAAGTTGTCCTGTATGGTCTCGGCGGCCTGGCTCTCGGCGGAGCCGATGAGCGGGCGGGTGATCTGCTGCACGTGGGTCGCCTTATAGAACGCGATCTGCTGCGCCTCGGCGTACAGCACCGACTCGGCGAACTGGGGCCGGATCAGCACGCCGCAGCCGAACCCGGGATACGTCCAGCTGTGCTGGGTCGAGATCGGCTTCGACGGGACGTTGTCGATGGTCACGTCGTGTACCGACTGCGGCAGCTGCGGCGGCGGGAGGACCATCGTCACCGCGACCTCGCCCGGCTTCCCGGCCTGCGGGCGGCTGATGACCTGCAGCTGATAGTGGCCCGAGGACGGGGTCCACCAGGCGGGACCGGGATTGAGGTCGACGGTCGCCGACGCGTAGCCCACGGCGTAGAACGTGCTCGCATACCAGCACGGCCACGGCCCGATGTTCTTGGACACCTTGTGGGTGAAGTAGAAGGTGAAGTTCGCCCGGCCCAGGGCCGGCCGGGATATGCCCTCGATCCGCTGCAGCACCCACGGGCCGAGATCGGTGTTTGTCGTGGTGCCCGCGGTGATGGTCTGCCAGGGCCAGGCCAGCTTGATCCGGGGCAGGTGCATGTCGACCCCGACCAGGTGCAGCGCGGCCGACAGGCCCGTAAGCACCAGGGCGGCGATCGCCTTGCGGAAGATCAGGGCGGTCACGGCCACCGCCGCGAGCCAGAGCACCCGGGCGCGGACGCGGCGCCGGCCCGGCGCGGGAGCATGCCACTGCGGAACGGGCCATTGCGGCGCCGGGCGCTGCGGGACGGTGCGCGCCTCGCCCGGCCACGGCGGAGGCCAGCCCGGCGGTGGCGCCGGCGGCGCCGGCGGCGCCGTCGGTTCAGGCGGTGCGGGCGCCCCGGTTCGGCCGGGGTCCGCCTCGGCGGGGCCATACAGGCCGCCCGCGGGGTCGGTGCCGTCCGCGCGGTACCAGGCCGGCGCCGGCTGCCGGGGGCCGCGGACGGTCAGCAAGCTCCCGAGCAGGAGCAAGAGACGAACCACGAGGTTCACCTGCCTTCTGTGCGTCGCGTCCCCGCTCACACCGTCGCGGGGAACTGGAGGCTCAGCACCAGGGGTACGGCGCCGAACGGCATCCGGAATCGCGCGCCGGGTCGGTCCGGCGCACGCGATTCGTCGATGTTGGGCCAGCGCATGCCCATGTGCTGGGCGGTGAGACCCGCCACGGAATACGGAAACTCCATGGCGGAGGTGTGGTGCAGCTTCAGCAGCCCGCCCCAGCGGAACGCGGCGAAGACGTTCGCGAGGTCGGGCACGGAAAGGTGCGGCTGCGCGGTGATGTCGAATCCGTAGATCTCCTCGGTCAGCTCGACGAGGTCGTAAACGCACTGCTCGAGCGCCTCGGACTTGGTCCGGTACACGGTGCCGTCGGCGTTGACCGTGCCGAGCTTCTCGCCGCGCACCGGCGAGTAGCGGGGCCTGGCCTGGCACTGCATCCAGTCGCACGCGGCCAGAAGCTCCCACGGGACGCCGCCGTGGCCGGCCACATCCCGGTAGACGAGTTCCATGGCCATGATCGGGGCCTTGGCCAGCGCGACGAACGCGTTCTTGACGGCCGGCGGCAGGTGCGGGTGGTAGAGGACCGGGGCCTGCCGGGCCGCCCTCTGGAGCTCCCGGCGGCCGGCCGGGGCGTGGGTTCGGGCGGCCGGCGCTCGCGTGGGCTTCGCGGCCGGGGCGTGCGCGCGCTCCGCGTCGGCTCCTGCGGAAGCCGCGGCCGGCAGGTGCCGGTAGGAAAACGACAGCGTGATCGGATCCGCGGCCGTGGCGGGCGCGGTCTGCTTGGGACCCGGCGCCGTCGGCGTGAGCCCGGGCACGGCCGGCGTGGGGTCCGCGGGGGCGGGCGTGGCCCGCGGCGTCGGGGGCGCCGGAGCGGACGCCGGCGCCGGCTCCGGGGCGGGGGTCGGCTGCCGGGCGGGTGCGCGCGTCCGGGTGGGCCGCGGGGTGGGCGCCGGCCGCGGTTCCTGCGCGGACGTCGGCGCGCCCGGTGACGCCCCCGAGGGCGAGTGCCCGGACGGCGCGGTGGAAGACGATGTGGTCCCGGATGGCGTGGTCCGGGATGGCGTGGTCCGGGATGGTGTGGTCCGGGATGGCGTGGTCCGGGATGGTGTGGTCCCGGATGGTGTGGTCCCGGATGGTGAGGCCACGGACGGTGAGGCCACGGACGGCGCCGGCCGGCCGGCCGGGGCGGGAGCCGAGGAACGCGGTCGCGGCGCGGCCGGCGCCTGCGGCGGCCCGTGCCGCGCGCTCTGGTGCTTCGCAGCGGCCGGCGCGGCCGGCCCGGCGGCGTCGTAGCGGTACAAGCCGAACTCCCGCATGATCTGGATGAGATCCGTGCCGTACTCGGGGTTCGTCGCGTAGATGCCGGTGAGCGCGTTCGCGAAGTCGTCGGGGTTCGCGCGGTCGGCCATGGCCTCGGTGTAGTAGCCGCTGTCCGCCAGCAGCGCAGCGTGATCCGCGATGCTCTCGGCGAAGCTGTTGTAGACGCGGAACGGCGCCTGAATGGTCACCCACTGTCCGTTCTCGTACTCCTGCGTCGGAAGGGAGTCGCTGCCGGCCGGTCCCGTGCCCTTCATCCCGAACAGGTTGTGGTCGCTGACCGCAAGCTCGCTCTGGCCCCAGCCGGACTCGTCGATGGCCTGGGCGATGGTCACGGCGGCCGGCACACCGTACTGGCGCTGGGTGGCCATGGCGCCCGGCGCGATCTCGTCGATGAACGCCTGCTGCGTGTCCGTCGGGGGCGCCGGGGCAGCGCGCGGTGCAGCCGGATGCCGGTGCGGCGGGGGAGTGGGCTGCGCGCTGGCTCCGCCGGGCAGGCCGGGGATGGCGGCGGCGCTGGCGGCGGCCGACACAGGTGCCGACGAAGGCCAGGCCGCGGGCGCGCCGGGGACGTCCGCGCCGTCGGCCGGCCCGGCCCCGGCCTGACGTGTCGCCGTCTGCGGGGCGGCCGGGCCTGCGGCCGGGAGCCTGCCGAGGGTTGGACGCGCGGCCGTGCCGTGACCGGCGTGCGCCTGCGGTGCGGTTCGACCGGTAACCGGCGGGCTCGCGGTGGCGGGCGCGTGCGTGGCCGGGCGCTCCGCCGCGGGCCGGCCCGCGGCCGGCCGCCCGGCGGCGGGCCGCCCGCCGGCCGGCGCAGCGGTCGAGGCTGGCATGCCCGGGATTGCCGCCGCGCCGTCAGCGCGGGGCACGGACCGCCCGGTCGCGGCGGACCGGTGCCGGTGCGGGGCGTGCGGCCGCGCGGGAGACGTGGCCGGCGTCCCGCGTGCGGCCGACGCCGGCGAGCCCGTGTGCGACGTCGCAGGTGTCGCGGGTCCGGCCGCGCCCGCCGTCGCCGACCAGGCCGGGCCTCCGGATGACCTGCCCGGCGCGGCGGATCCGGTCTGGCTGAGGGCCGGAGCTCCCGGGATCGACGGGCTGGTCGCCGACGTCCCCGGGACGGTCTGGCTTGTCGCGGGCGTCCCCGGGACGGTCTGGCTTGTCGCGGGCGTCCCCGGGACAGCCGCCCCGGCCCGGCTGGCAGGTCCGGATGCGGCCGGTCCGGCGGAGCCGGTGGCTGGCATCCCCGGGATCCCCGGGATCGCCGGGTGGTCCGCGTCCTCGGCGGGCGTTCCCGCCGCGCGGGGCATCGCCGGAGTTGCCCCGCCGCGCTCGTGATGGAAGCCCCCGGCCTGGCCGTGCGCGCCAGTGGCCGCCGGCAGGCTGCCGTTGTCGACGAAGCCGGCCACGCCCTGCGCCGCGAGCGGCGCGTCGTACTGGTGGGCGTTGACCGAGAAGTTGGGCAGCGAATCGCCGCCGATCGTGTCCAGCACCCCGTCCGCATAACTGGTGACGACTTCGACGTGGCCGTTGAATAGCACCCAGTCGCCGGGCTGCGGGTCGTATCCGTCGCCGAGCGGGTGCCAGCGGTCGTGCGTCTGCGCGTCCTGGAGCACCGAGACGATGTCCGGAGACGCCGGGTTGGGGTCAACTCGCACGTCGGCCCAGTCGTTCACAGGCCACGGGTACGAGCTGCCTCCGGTCACCCAGCTCCGCTGCCCGACCACGTGGGCGGCCAGCTCAAGCGTCAGGCTGGCGAAGGCGGCGCACGAGGGCCCGTGGTCGGCGCCGTCGATGCTGTCATGCTGCCAGATGATCGCCTCCATCTCGGCCGGCGTCTTGTCCTGGGCCATCCGCAGGTAGTAGTTGGCTACGTTCACGATCGCGGACCGCAGCGCCGCATCGTCGGTTGGCGCAGCCTGCACCGAGCGCTCGAGCGCCATCAGCCGGATAGGCATACTCGTCGGCGATGTCAGGTCGGCCGTCGCCGCCGGGACGAAGGAGAATCCCGTTATCGTCCCGCTGGCGCCGAGGCTCACCAGCGCGGTCACCTGCTGCCACAGCGGTTTGCTCGCGGAGATCACAGGCTCACCTCCCTTCCTTGCGGCTAGAGGCCGTACGCGTACGGTGGCCCGGTCGCGTCATTGGCTGGCGATCGGAAGATGGCGGAGGATCGCCTGCACCTGCGGGTCGCCCGGGTTGCTGGCGTTCTCGTAAAGGACCGCCGCGTCCTGGGCCTGCTTCGGCGTCGCGCCCACGATCCACTTCTGGTAGACGTCGGCCACCAGCGCCGCCTGCCCGGCCACGGTCGACAGCGGCCCGGCGCACAGGCTCGGAAAGCCGGCCCGTGACGTGAGCGCGCCCGAACCCGTGTACCGCAGGCAGTCGGCCGCGGTGCCCTCGAGCCCCGGCTGGACCACTGACCTGCCGTTAGCCCCGGTCACGGTCGCCCCGCCGATGATGCTGTTGATGGCCCGGGCCGCGACCTGCAGGCTGTCGATCGGATTGAACGGGTTGTACGGATGGTGCAGGTTCAGCGACCAGGCCAGCTGGCCGCCCTGGGCCGGGGTGATCGGCTCCAGCCCGAGGCGCCCGGTCGCCGGGTCGTTGAAGTCCGCCTTGTCGTCGCTGGTCAGTAGCGCGAGCACCCACAGGATCTGACGCGTGCCCTGCGCGCAGGCGAAGTTGACCTGCCCGGGCTCCGACGTCACGTCCGGGTTCTGGCAGGCCCTGACGATCTCGGTCTGCACGGTGGCCACGCTGGCGGGCCAGGACGCACCCCCGCCCGCCAGCATCAGCACCAGGGCGGTGATCAGCGCCGCGAGCGCCGCCGCCCCGATCGCGACCCAATGGAGGCGGGTCAGCCTGCGGTGGTAGGAATTGTGGCGGCCCAGGTTGATCAGTGCCTGCCGCCGTGACTCGGGGGAGAGCATCGGGTCGTGGAAGGACGCGCCGATATAGCCGCCCTCTAGTTCGTCCTTCAGCAGCATGCGGACGTCGTCGAGTTCGCGTTCCAGCTCCGCGGTCTTGTTTCTCAGGTCGGCGACCCGGTGGCCGTTCCCGCCGACCGGGAATTCGGGATGGGTTCTCACGTTCTCTCCTCGGGGCATGAGGCCCGGGCCAGGCAGTGGGCCTGTCAAGACCCGGCCCCTGCGTTGTGTCCTTCCGGTCATCACGGC
>Ga0335073_10003236_pt1 | contig 22634 bp, 22 predicted proteins | sample Lox_Sample_22_FD_207093 | JGI IMG/M metagenome (GOLD analysis project Ga0335073, IMG submission 207093) | Soil microbial communities from Loxahatchee National Wildlife Refuge, Florida, United States - Lox_Sample_2.2 | ecosystem: Environmental > Terrestrial > Soil > Wetlands | place: USA... | reverse complement strand
CTGGCGCGGACGGCTTCCGGAGTCGCTGGCCAGGACGCTGTACGGGCCGGTCTCCGCGCCCGCGTCCGTGCCCAATGGACCGTCCTCCCGCCCTGCCGTTTGTGGTACCGCTATGGAAAGTGTCGTGGATGACCCGGTGTCCGTCGGCCCTTCGCGCGACAGCACCGCTTCGGTCGCCCCCGTGCTGGTCAACACCGTGCCGGCCGCGCCGAAGCACATGCCGTCATGAAACGGCGATGCGGCAAGGGCGTTTGTCGCGTACATCAACGGGTTACCACACTCCGGTGGCGGAAGGTCCGTTACCCGGACCGTCACCTAAGACGAGGCAGCGGCCTCGCCGGTTGCGAAAATGCCGGACTGGTCCGCGGCGGCCCGTGCGAGGTGAGCCCGTATGGCGAGCCGGTGCGGTGACCCCGTGTAGTAATGAGGCTCACTGGCGGGTATTTAGTAGGGCGTCCTCTTATATTGGTAGGACGTCCTAGTAAACGGGGGTGAGTAACGTGGCTGAAGACAGCGGGCGGGCACGCTGGCGGCGCGCCTACGACCAGGCTGCCAAGCGCGACGCCGACTTCACCACGCTCTCCGGTCTCGACGTCGAGCCGGTCTACGGACCGCCGGACGGCAGCGAGCCCGCCGAGGGCGTCGGCTGGCCGGGAGAGTTCCCTTTCACCCGGGGTCTGTATCCCACCGGGTACCGGGGCAGGCAGTGGACGATCAGGCAGTTCTCCGGATTCGGCAACGTCAGGCAGACCAACGAGCGCTACAAGATGCTCATGCAGGCGGGCGGATCTGGCCTGTCAGTGGCGTTCGACATGCCGACGCTGATGGGCCGGGACTCCGACGACCCGCGCTCGCTTGGCGAGGTCGGCCACTGCGGCGTCGCCATTGACTCGGCCGCCGATATGGACGTGCTGTTTGATGGCATCCCCCTCGATCAGACCACCACGTCGATGACCATCAGCGGGCCGGCCGTGCCGGTCTTCTGCATGTACCTGGTCGCCGCCGAGCGCCAGGGCATCGACGTGAGCACGCTGGACGGCACTCTGCAGACCGACATCTTCAAGGAGTACATCGCGCAGAAGGAGTGGCTCTTCGCACCGGAACCGCACCTGCGCCTGATCGGCGACCTGATGGAGTACTGCGCCGCGCGGATTCCGCGCTACAAGCCGGTCTCCGTCTCCGGCTACCACATCAGGGAGGCGGGCTCGACGGCCGCGCAGGAACTCGCGTTCACCCTGGCCGACGGCTTCGCCTACGTGGAACTCGGCATCTCCCGCGGCCTCGACGTGGATCAGTTTGCCCCCGGCCTGTCGTTCTTCTTCGACGCGCACATCGACTTCTTCGAGGAGATCGCGAAGTTCCGCGCCGCCCGCAGGATCTGGGCCCGCTGGCTCCGCGACGTCTACGGCGCGTCTACCGCCCGTGCGCAGTGGCTGCGGTTCCACACCCAGACCGCCGGGGTTTCGCTCACCGCGCAGCAGCCGGTGAACAACGTCGTCCGGACCGCCGTGGAGGCACTCGCCGCCGTGCTCGGCGGCACCAATTCGCTGCACACCAACGCGCTGGACGAGGTTCTCGCCCTGCCGTCCACGGCGGCCGCCGAGACGGCGCTGCGGACCCAGCAGGTGATCATGGAGGAGACCGAGGTCACGAACGTGGCCGATCCCCTCGGCGGCTCGTGGTACGTGGAGGCGCTCACCGACCGCATGGAGTCAGAGGCCGAGAAGATCTTTGACCGCATCCGTGCCATGTCCCCCGACGGCTCGATGACCGGCGGGATCCTGCGCGGCATCGAGGCCGGATGGTTCACCGGCGAGATCGCCGACGCCGCGTTCGAGTACCAGCAGAAGCTGGAGAAGGGCGACAAGCGCATCGTCGGCATGACCAGCCACACCGAGACCGTCGGCGGTGAGCTGGAGATCCTGCGCATCGGCCCGGAGGTCGAGCGCAGCCAGGTCGCCGAGCTCGCGGCTCGCCGCGCCGCCCGCGACCAGGCCGCGGTCGGCGCGACCCTGGCCGAGCTGACCGCCGCCGCCCGCACCGACGCGAACCTGGTCGAGCCGATGCTCGATGCGGTCCGCGCCGAGGCGACCCTCGGCGAGATCTGCGGTGCCCTGCGCTCGGTCTGGGGCAGCTACACCGAGCCACCGGCGTTCTGAGCCGGGCGCTCGCCGCCTCCGGACCGCCGCCGGCTGCTAAGCGGGGCTCGCGACGGGGAGGCCGGCCGCCTCGGCGGCATCGCTTAGCTGCCTGTCGTAGCAGACGAAGGCGGTCAGGTCACGCTTGATCATGAGCGCGGAGGCGAGGTGGATCGCCGAGGTCGTGGGCAGGCTGGCGGGCGGCGCGGTCGCCGCGTTGTCAAGGAGGTCGTGAGTCAGCGAGACCAGCGAGACCCGGCGGATGAGCCGCTGGGCGCGGGGCAGCGCGCCTGGCTCTGCCCGCCAGATGGCGCGGAGCACCTCGGACCGGTGCACGGCGCTCGAGACGAGCGCCTGATCGGTCCGCCCGGCCAGGTAGCCGTTAAGCGCGGCCGACTCCGGCTCGGCAAGGGCGAGCTTGACCACGGCCGATGAGTCCAGGTAGATCACGACCGGCCCGCTTCCTCGGTCGCCCGGAGTTTCGCGAGCGCCTGGCTCGCGCTCGGCTGCCCGCCGGCCGTGCCGGGGTACGGGTCGATCTCGAGCACGCTGCCCTCATCCTCGGCCCGCTCGACGACGCCCTTGGCGATCCACCGTTCGAGCGGGCTCTCCGGGTCGCGCACCGGGATCATCTGCGCGACGAGGCGGCCTCGGTTGGTGATGTCGACGGTGTAGCCGCGCTCCACCAGGTCGACGTAGACGCTGGCGTGCTGCCGCAGTTCCCTGATGCCGATCCGCTGCGGCGGCAGGTTAGATGTCGCGTGGTGCACGGGGTCCCCCGCGTACCCGAGGTCCGGGTTGAGCGGCTTGCCGCGTCGCCGGTCGCCCTTCTGTGCCATGCGGTGACTGTAGCACATGACATGCTACAGTGGCTCCGCTTTTGGCAACGAGTTGCCACTTGAACCGGGCGATGACTGCCGCGTCAACCAGAGGATGCCGGCAGTGCGGTCGGGGCATCAGGGACAGCGGTAACTCCGCGAGCCGTCATCCGGGGCTGCGGAGGGTCGTCCTCGCGGGGGGTAACAGTCACGATCACGCCAAGATTTGGTGCAGGATAGGAGTATGCAATCGCCGCGGGACTTCTCTATGTACGGTGCCGTCGACCTAGGCGCGCGACAGGCCGCCGCGCAGCGCAGGCAGCAGGCGGCGCGGGCCGCCGCAGCCTCAGACGCTGGCGATGGCGATGGCGCTCCCGCCGGCGGTCCGCCGTCGGAGTTTGTGATCGACGTAACGGAAGAGACCTTCAACACTGAGGTCGCGCTCCGGTCAAGGACCACGCCGGTGATCGTGGACCTGTGGGCGGAGTGGTGCGGGCCGTGCAAGCAGCTCAGCCCCGTGCTCGAGAAGCTTGCCAGCGAGGCGGGCGGCGCATGGGTGCTCGCCAGGATCGACGTTGACGCCAACCCGCGGCTCGCCCAGGCGTTCCAGGCGCAGTCCATTCCGATGGTCGTCGCCATCATCGGCGGCCAGATGGTGGACGCGTTCCTCGGTGCGATGCCCGAGGCGCAGGTGAGGCAGTGGCTCACCCAGGTGCTAGCGGTCGCCGATCAACTAGGCGTGCAGCCGGCCGCGGGCGATGGCGCGGAACCCGGAGAGGCCTTCGACGACCTGCCGCCGGCGCTCGCCGCGGCCAGGGACGCGATGGAGGAGGGCGACCTCGACGCCGCGGCGGGAGCGCTCGAGAAGGCCCTCGCGGACGTCCCCGCGGACTCGCTCGCCAAGAGCTGGCTCGCCCAGGTCAACCTCATGCGCAGGGCCTCTTCCTACGACCCGGGGACCGTCACCAGGGATGCCGCGGCGCACCCGGAGGACGTCGACGCCCAGCTCCGGATGGCCGACCTGCAGATGGCCGGCGGCGAGGCCGAGGAGGCGTTCGACCGGATTCTGGCGGTGGTCAAGCGGACCTCGGGTGCCGAGCGGAACAAGGCGCGCCTGCACCTGCTCGATCTCTTCGAGATTCTCCCGCCCGACGACGAGCGGCTCAAGAAGGCCAGAACCCAGCTCACGCTGCTGTTGTTCTGAGGGGGACGACCCCCTCACCCCCCGCGTGTGCGTGCGGCCGGGCCTGATCGCAAAAGGCTCGATCCTGTCAGGCCCGCCCACACGCACAAGAACTTCGGCGGGCTGTCATCCTCGTACCTGCTTTCCGGCTGCCTCACCGGCGCTGGACGGGCACTTCCGGCTCGGCAAGCGCCTCGAGCGCAGGGAGCGCGGTCCCGAGCGCGGCGCGCTGCTCGGGAGCGAGCAGCATCAGCCACTGGGTGAGCAGGGCGTTGCCCTCCTCGCGCAGCTGTTCCAGCGTCTCGTGGCCCTTGGGCGTGATCGCCAGTGTCGACGCGCGCGCGTCCTTCGGGTCGGCGTCACGCCGGACATAGCCGAGTTCTTCGAGGACGGCCACCATCCGGGTAAGCGTGGACGGCGCGATGCCCTCGGCGGCGGCCAGGTCGCCGAGGCGGATCGGGCCGGCCCGCTCCACCGTGGACAGCGCGGCTAGCTGGGTGGGAGTCAGCCCGGCCAGCTCGTGCCTGCGCAGCCGCCGGGACAGCCGGGCGAGGGCGACGCGCAGCCGCGTTACGTCGATCACGCCGGATTCAGCATTCATCTCGCTCACTTCGGCGGACGACGGGCTTATCGTTGTATCCCTCGCCATGCATGAAGAGTACGCGGTGCCGGGCGGACCTCAATATCCTTAGGTTGTTTCCCGGCACTGCCGGTTGTTTTCCCGGCAGCGTCGCCGGAAGGAAGGCGGAACCGACATGACCATGGCGCCGAGTGTGTCTTACTCGATCACTGCCCGGCTGGAGGTAGCTTCGCACGGCCGCGCGGTGAGCGAGATCACCCGGGCTGTGGAGCAGGCGGGCGGCGTCGTGACCGCGCTCGACGTGAACTCGGGTAACCGGGGGATGCTGCGCGTTGACGTGACCTGCGCCGCCAGCGACACCGCGCACGCGGAGTCACTGGTCGCCGCGATGGCCGCGATCCCCGGCGTCACCGTCCACAAGGTCAGCGACCGCACGTTCCTGCTGCACCTCGGCGGGAAAATCGAGATGCGGTCCAAGGTTCCGCTGCGCAACCGCGACGACCTCTCGATGGCGTACACACCCGGGGTCGCGCGGGTAAGCCTCGCGCTTGCCGCGAATCCCGAGGACGCCAGGCGGCTGACCATCAAGCGCAACAGCGTCGCCGTGGTGACCGACGGCTCCGCCGTGCTGGGCCTCGGCAACGTCGGCCCGTATGCGGCCCTGCCGGTGATGGAGGGCAAGGCCGCCCTGTTCAAGCGGTTCGCCAACATCGACGCGTGGCCGATCTGCCTGGACACCCAGGACGTCGACCAGATCGTCGCGACCGTCGCCGCCATCGCCCCCGGCTTCGGCGGGATCAACCTGGAGGACATCTCGGCGCCGCGCTGCTTCGAGGTGGAGCGGCGGCTGCGCGCCATGCTCGATATCCCGGTGTTCCACGACGACCAGCACGGTACCGCGATCGTCGTGCTGGCCGCGCTCACCAACGCGCTGCGCGTGGTCGGCAAGGATCTGCGCGACGTCAAGATCGTCATGGCGGGCGCCGGAGCGGCAGGCACCGCCGTGCTCAAGCTGCTGCTTAACGCGGGCGCGCGGAACGTGATCTCCTGCGACATCCACGGCGCGGTCTACCAGGGCAGGGACGGGATGAACGAGAACCTGGCCTGGATCGCCGAGCACACCAATCCCGGCTGCTACGACGGCAACCTGGCGGGCGCGGTGGCGGGCGCGGACGTGTTTATCGGCGTGTCCGCGCCGAACGTGCTGCAGGGGCAGGACGTCAAGACCATGAACTCAGGCGCGATCGTTTTCGCGCTCGCCAACCCCGACCCCGAGGTGGACCCCGACGAGGCGCGGGAGTACGCGGCGGTGGTCGCGACCGGGCGCAGCGACTACCCGAACCAGATCAACAACGTGCTTGCCTTCCCCGGCGTCTTCCGCGGCTTGCTGGACGCGCAGTCCACCACGATCACCGACGCGATGCTCGTCGCGGCGGCGCGGGCACTCGCCGACGTGGTTCCCGCGGAGGAGCTCGGCCCCGATTACATCATCCCGTCGGTGTTCCACCCGGACGTCGCCTCCGGCGTGTCCGCCGCGGTCCGCGACGCGGCCGTCGCCGAGGCCAAGGCGGGGAAGGCGACGATCGCCGAGTAGCCGGAATCATCTCCCCGGCGGATGCTCGCCCCGGCAAGGTGACCGTTTTTGCCATCCGGTGCACGCCAGGGTAGCGGGGCGTCCCGCCGGGGGATGCGTGCGCCCGGTACGTTGGCGGTTTTTGCCGTCGGGCGCGCACCGGGGGGTACGGGGGGTCGTCCCCCCGGGGGATAACAGTGCGCGGCCATGACGGAACCTGCAGCAAGATGGTTACATGGAGCACATGGGTTCGGATCCGAAGGCTGGCAGACTGCTCGTCGCGACCCCGCTGCTCGGGGACCCGAACTTCAGGCGCACCGTGGTGCTCATTGTCGAGCACGAGGAGGTCCAGGGGACGCTCGGCGTCGTGCTGAACCGGCCGTCCACTATCGGCGTGGGCCAGGTGCTAGAACAGTGGACCGAACTCGCCACCGAGCCTTCCGTCGTCTTCCGCGGCGGCCCGGTGGCGCCGAACAGCGCCCTCGCGCTTGCCCTGATTCCCGGCAAGGACGAGCCGATCGGGTGGCGGGCGCTTGACGGCGCCCCGGCGCTTGCCCGGCTCGGGCTGGTCGACCTTGACACGCCGCCCGGGCTGCTCGCCCCCGCCATCACCAGCATGCGCGTGTACGCGGGCTACGCCGGCTGGTCGCCAGGCCAGCTTGAGTCGGAGATCAGCGAGGGCGCGTGGTACGTGCTCGCCGCCGAGCCAGGCGACGCCTTCGTCCCTGAGCCCGACCTCCTGTGGCGCCAGGTTCTCCGCCGCCAGGACGGCGACCTGGCCTTCATGGCCACCTATCCCGACGACCCCACGCTCAACTAGGAGCCCGCTGAATTGGACCGTTTCTGGGCTACTACTTGCGCGGATCTTGCCTGGTCACAGGTGTGACCGCACGCCCGGGCGGCGCTAATTCAGCGGACTCCTGGGAGCCGCTGAGTCACCATACCTGGGAATAGCCGGTTTCCCTGGGCCACCAGGCGGGCCCGAGCGCGAGCAGTCCGTGAAACGGCGTAATTCAGCGGAATCCTCGCCGGTGCTTCAGTGCCTATCCCGTCGGCAGGTACGGACCCGCGCGCCCCGGCGTCGGCCCGCATCCCGAGACGGTAAGCTTTACGTCGTGAGCACCGAAGTAATCCCAGACAGCGACCTGAAGGTTCACGAGGACCTCAAGGTCGATACGTCGCATGGCGATCACGAGCGGTTTGCGCACTACGTCGACAAGAACGACATGATGCAGGCCGCCGTCTTCGGCACGCCCATCAAGGCGCTGTGCGGCAAGGTCTGGGTGCCGAGCCGGGATCCGCAGAAGTTCCCAGTCTGCCCTGAGTGCAAGGAAATCTACGAGTCGCTGCCTCCGGGCGACGACGGGGACGAATAACCGTGGATGACCGAGCGTAGTGGCGGCCGTCCCCGAGTCAGCCGCAACCGTTCCTCTCGACCTTGATCTTCCTTCGCTGCGCGGCTGGCAGAAAGCTGCTTACGAAGAGTATTTCCGCGTAGCGAAGCGTGATTTCCTGCTCGTAGCAACGCCCGGAGCGGGGAAGACGACCTACGCGCTGACGGTCGCCAGGGAACTCCTCACGCGGCGGGAGATCATGGCGATCACCATCGTGACGCCGACGGAGCACCTGAAGTACCAGTGGGCGCAGGCGGCACGGCGGTTCGGCATCGCGATCGACCCGTCGTACCGGAACGCCCAGGGCAGGGCCGGAGCCGACTTCCAGGGGGTCGCGGTTACCTACGCGCAGGTCGCCGCGCACCCGGCGCTGCACCGCGGGCGCACGGAGAACCGTCGCACCCTGGTCATCTTCGACGAGATCCACCACGCGGGCGACGCGCTCTCCTGGGGGGACGCGGTCAAGGAAGCATTCGATCCCGCACGGCGGCGGCTTGCGCTGACCGGGACGCCCTTCAGATCGGACGCGAACCCGATCCCTTTTGTCACATACGTCCCTGAAGCGGACGGGTCCAAGCGGTCCGCCTCCGACTACGTCTACGGGTACGGCCCGGCGCTGGCCGACGGCGTGGTCCGTCCGGTGATCTTCCTCGCCTACTCAGGTGAGATGCACTGGCGCACCAGGGCCGGCGACGAGATCGCGGCGACCCTTGGCACGCCGATGACCAAGGACCAGATCGCGCAGGCCTGGCGGACGGCGCTTGACCCGAGCGGTGACTGGATCCTCCGGGTGCTCGAAGCCGCGGACAAGAGGCTCACCGAGGTAAGAAGGGCCATGCCCGACGCGGGCGGCCTGGTGATCGCCGGCGACCACGAGACCGCGCGGGCGTACGCGGCGCTGCTGCGCCGGATCAGCGGCGAGCGGCCGGCCGTCGTGCTGTCCGACGACCCCGCCGCGTCGCGGAAGATCTCGGCCTTCTCCTCGTCTACCGCCCGCTGGATGGTGGCGGTCCGGATGGTGTCCGAAGGCGTGGACGTGCCACGGCTGGCGGTCGGGGTGTACGCCACGTCCGTGTCGACCCCGTTGTTCTTCGCCCAGGCGGTCGGCCGGTTCGTCCGGGTGCGGCAGCGCGGGGAAACCGCGTCCGTGTTCGTGCCCTCCGTGCCGGTGCTACTCGGATTCGCCGCCGAGCTTGAGGCCGAGCGGGATCACGTGGTCCGGTTCCTCGACCGTGACCCGGAGGCGGAACTCGAAGAAGCGCAGCGGGAGCGGAAGACCCAGGACGACTTCGAGATCATGGGCCGCTCGATCGAGGTGCTGAAGGCATCGGCCACGTTCGACCGGGTGCTGTTCGACGGCGGCGAGTTCGGCACCGCGACCGAGGCTGGCTCGCCCGAAGAGGAGGACTACCTGGGGCTGCCCGGCCTGCTCGAGCCCGACCAGGTGGCATTGCTGCTGCGCAAGCGCCAGGCGGCCCAGCTAGCGGCGCGATCAGCCGCCCCGGCGGCACAGCAGCCCGGCCCGCCGCAAGCCGCGCCAGCCCCGCCCCTGGTGCCCGTCGCGCCAGCCCCGCCCGGAGCGTCGCCTGCCTCGCCCGCAGCGCCTGCACCGCCGCCGGCCTCGCCCGCCGCGCCGCAGGTGAGCCGCGAGGGGCTGGCCGCGCTGCGCAAGGAACTCAACGGCCTAGTCGGTGCCTGGAGTCACCGGACAGGCCAGCCGCATGGCGTCATCCACGCCGAACTGCGTCGCGCGTGCGGCGGGCCCGCAATCCCGCAGGCCAGCGCCGACCAGATCCGCGCCCGGGTCGCCATGCTTCGGCAGTGGGCGCTGTCCCGCCGCTAGCGGCTGCGTCTGGTGGTTCAAAATGAGAACCGGAACCGCGGAAGGCAGGCAAAGGATGCATTAAGCCCGCATGTGCGGGGTCGCTCAATATTAAGGAGTGACGCGATGAGCGCTGATGCACCCGTCACAGGCCGTGCAGAGACTCGCGCCGAGGCGCCGCGTGCCGTAGAGGCGCCCACGGCCAGCTTCTGGCACGGTAACCCCGCGGCGCTGGGACTCCCCTGCTTCATCGCCGGTTCGGTCGCCCTCGGCCTGGCGTTCGTAGGCGTGGTCCCGTTGACCGCGCTGGGCGCCGCGGTGCCGATCGTCCTCACGGCCACCTCAATCGGCCTGCTCCTGGCGACCATCTGGGCCGCCGGGGTCGGCCAGACGGCGGTAGCGAGCGTGTTCGGCATCTTCGGTGGCTTCTGGCTCAGCTACGCGGTGCTGTCCCTCGGCCTGAACCACAACTGGTTCGCTATCCCGCTTACCTCAGTGCGGGTCACGGTAGAGCTGTTCCTGGTGTCCTGGCTGGTCGTGGTCCTCATGCTCACGCTGGCCACGCTTCGGCTGCCGATGGCGTTCACGCTGGTGTTCCTCCTCGTGGACGTCGCGCTGATCCTGCTGTTCGCCGGGTACAACTCGATCCCGGTTTCCAGGGGCCTGCTGCAGGCCGCCGGATGGGTGATCCTGGTGTTCGCCGCCATCGGCGTCTATCTGTACTACGACTGCGCGTCGCAGGCCACGGGAGGCTCAGCGCTGCCGCTCGGCAGGCCGGCCCTGCGCGCGCGTGAGCGCCGTGAGGTGAGCGTGCCAAGGCAGCCGTCGGGGGAGCGCGCCGAGCGCGCCTAGCCGGCGGTTACTTCCGAACTCGCGTGCGGGGGAGCGCTGATCGCGTCCGCCGTCGTGGCCGGGTTGACGCCCGCGGCCGGTCCAACTGGACGCGGGTGCCGACCCGGCGGCGGCCGCGTCAGCGGCTGTCGCCCTGACGCACGCAACCTGCTCGCATGGCAGGCCCTTGGCTCACCAGGGAGTCGGCTGAATTACCGCGGCTCGGCAGACGCCGACGCTGCCGCCCCCTAAAACGGCGCAGTCCAGCGAGCTGCTAAGCGCGGGTCACATCGACGCCGGAGTCGCGCAGCGCCGTGATCGCCTCGGCAGTGGTGCCGGGCGCGACCCCGGCGGTCAGGCCGAGCAGGACCCGGGTGCGGAAGCCGTTCGCGGCGGCGTCGGCCGCCGTGGCCCGCACGCAGTAGTCCGTCGCGATCCCGACCACGTCGACCTGATCCACGTCGTGCTCGCGGAGCCAGTCCGCCAGCGGCGTTCCGCGGTCGTCCACGCCCTCGAAGCCGCTGTAGGCGGCGGAATGCGCGCCCTTGCGGAATACCGCCTCGACTGGCTCGGTCGCCAGGTCGGGGTGGAACTCGGCGCCCGGGGACCCGGCGACGCAGTGCGGCGGCCAGGAACGGGCGTAGTCGGGCTCTTTCGCGAAATGGGTGCCCGGGTCGATGTGGTAGTCCTTCGTCGCCACCACGTGGTCGTAGTAGCCGTTGCCCGAGGCCAGCAGCCTGCTGATGGAGCGGGCTACCGCGGCACCCCCGGCAACCGCGAGCGAGCCGCCTTCGCAGAAGTCGTTCTGCACGTCGACGATGATGAGCGCACGCACAGCTCTAATTATGCGGGGGGACGACCCGCCTGCGCCCCCCGGTCACGGAAGGGCGGGATTGCCTGCGGGGGACGCCCCCTGCGCGCACCCGGTCACGGGAGGCTGCGCACCCCGTAACCCTCTGCGGTGCCAGCAGCGCCAAACCGCGCCGCCACCACACTGAGGTTGCTGTTAAACCCTGCGGGGTTGCGTTCGCAGGCAGCGCGAAGAGCGCGCTGCCTAGGACTCGGCTGGGTCGCTGCCCCAGACCGTGGGGATCGCCGGGTAGCCCCTGGACAGCTGCAGCGCGTACCCGGGAAGTTCGGCGAGCACGGCGACGTGCCGGGCCCTCGCGTCGGCTAGCGGCTCGCGGCCGACGATCTTCCCGTCGCGGACGAGCTCCCGCAGCAGGACACGATCGGTTGGACCGAGTTCCGACGGCGGCTGGAGCAAGATCCGCTCGGTCACCGCCTCGCCGGAACCGGACCGCTCGCGCACCGCCCACTTACGCCCGCCGCGCCCCGGCTTACCCACGGAACGCTTGGCCACCGGTCGCAGCGCCCCCGGCTCGGCGGGCTCGCCGTCGGGGAGCGGGGCCTCCGAGCGCGCCACCAGCTTATAGACGAGCGCGGCCGTCGGCGCGCCCGACCCGGTGACGAGCGAGGTCCCGACACCGTACCCGTCAACCGGGGCGACGGCCAGCCCGGCGATCGAGTACTCATCGAGGTCCCCGGTCAGGATGATCCTGGTCTTGGCCGCGCCGAGCGAATCGAGCAGCGCCCGCACCGACACCGCGAGCGCCGGCAGGTCGCCGCTGTCGATCCGCACCGCCCCGAGCGAGGTTCCGGCCGCCTCGACCGCGGCCCGCACCCCGCTTTCCACGTTGAACGTGTCGACGAGCAGGGTCGTGCCGTGGCCAAGCGAGGACACCTGGGCGATGAAAGCGTCTTGCTCGCTGTCGTGCACCAGCGAGAACGCGTGCGCTGAGGTGCCGCTCGACGGCACGCCGTAGGTCAGCCGGGCCTGAAGGTTCGACGTGGACGCGAACCCGGCGAGGTACGCGGCGCGTGCCGCGGCCACCGCCGCCTGCTCGTGAGTGCGCCGCGACCCCATCTCGATGATCGGCCGCCCGGACGGCCCGGGGCCGCCGGCCGCGGTCACCATCCGGGACGCGGCCGAGGCGACCGCGCAGTCGTGGTTGAGCACCGACAGCACCACGGTCTCAAGCAGGACCGACTCCGCAAACGTGCCCTCGACAACCAGAATGGGCGATCCGGGGAAGTACACGTCGCCCTCGGCATAACCCCAGATGTTCCCGGAAAACCGATACGATGACAGGTACTGGAGCGTGGTGTCATCCACGATCCGGTTTTCCCTGAGGAAGGACAGCTCGTCCGGCCCAAAGCGGAAACGCTCAAGCGCGTCGAGGAGCCGGCCGGTACCGGCCACGACGCCGTAGCGGCGGCCGTGAGGCAAGTGGCGGGCGAAAACCTCGAACACCGCGCGCCGCGAGGCCGCACCGCTGCGCAGCCCGGCCTGGAGCATGGTGAGTTCGTAGTGGTCAGTCAGCAGCGCGGTTGTCCCGCTGTTCACCGTATTGGTCACAGGTGGAAGACTACGGATAGGGAGGTGTGTGCGAGTGAGCGTGGCACCCGCTGAGGTCGACCTACCGTGGTCAGCGGATGAGACAACCCCGGACAAGCCGTGGCTGACGATCGTGTGGAACGATCCGGTCAATCTGATGTCGTACGTGACGTACGTGTTCGAGCACGTCTTCGGTTACCCCAGGCCAAAGGCGGAGAAGCTGATGCTTGACGTCCACCACAAGGGCAAGGCCGTGGTGGCAAGCGGCACTCGCGAGGCGATGGAACGCAACGTCGAGGTGCTGCACGGTTACGGCCTGTGGGCAACCGTCCGTCAGGACACCTAGATGTTCCGGGCCACTAAGGGAGGCGGCGCGAGCGCCTGGCTGTCGCCGGGCGAGGCGACGCTGCTGCGGACGCTGGTCGTTCCCGTGATGGAACTGCTTAACGACCCCGGCCGGACGTCACCCGCGCCCGGATCCGGCGCGGGTGAGTCGGCCGATCTCTTCGATGATCTCGAGAAGATGTTCAACGAGACCGCGACCGAGCCGCCGGAGACGCCCGTCGATCCGGTGCTCGCCCGGCTGCTGCCCGACGGGTACACCGACGATCCTGACGCCTCCGGCGAGTTCAGGAAATATACGGAGTCGTCGCTGCGCGAAGCGAAGAAGTACTTCGCGCAGACGCTGCTCGAGACGCTGCCACCCAAGGGCGGCCGGGTGAAGCTCACCGCGGACCAGGCCAGGGACTGGCTCCGGGCGCTGAACGACGTGCGGCTGATGTTCGGCGTGCGGCTCGAGGTGACCGAGGACTTCGAGGAGCAACTCGCCGCACTCGACCCGAAGGACCCGCGCGTCGCGGCCTTCGAGGTCTACGGCTGGCTTGGCGCGGTGCAGGAGTCCCTGGTAAGGGCGATCGCAAGGTAGCCTCGGCATCCGTGCAGTCATCTCCCGGGGGGACGACCCCCCGCACTGCTCGCCCAGGACGAGCCCCCGAAACTCCCGCGAGGCGCCGGTGCACGCCCGATAGAGAGGAAGTGCATCGAGCATGCTGACGATCTCCCGCGCCCTCTACGAGAAGATCATCGAACACGCTCGCCGGGACCATCCGGACGAGGCCTGCGGTGTGGTCGCCGGACCCGTCGGCAGCGACCGCCCGGTGCGGTTCATCGCGATGCAGAACGCCGAGCGCTCGCCCACCTTCTACCGCTTCGACTCCGCCGAGCAGCTCAAGGTCTGGCGCGAGATGGATGACAACGACGAGGAAGCCGTGGTCATCTACCATTCGCACACCGCCACCGAGGCGTACCCGTCGCGAACCGACATCTCCTATGCGCAGGAGCCCCAGGCGCACTACGTCCTAGTATCGACACGGAATGAGCCGGAAGCCGAGTTCCGTTCGTACCGGATCCTCGACGGCGTGGTCACCGAGGAACCGGTGCAGGTGACCGACGGCACGGAATGATCGGGTTCCGATCCGAGTTCCATTCAAGGCGTTAACAGTTCACTGAGAGGCGTTTTCACATGGCCATTGAGGTTCGCATCCCTACGATCCTGCGCAGTTACACCGGCGGCGCCAAGTCGGTCGAGGGTTCCGGCACCACGCTGGACGAGCTGCTTAGCAACCTGGACGCGGCCCACGGCGGGCTGCGCGAGCGCCTCGTGGACGGCGAGAAGCTGCGCCGCTTCGTCAACGTGTACCTGAACGACGAGGACGTCCGCTTCCTCGGCGGCCTGGAGACCCCGGTCAGGGACGGCGACACGGTGACGGTCCTGCCGGCCGTGGCCGGCGGCGCTCGCTGACGTTCCCCTCTACCCGCGGGCCCGCGCCCGCCGGCGGCGCCGCTGGTGTGCGGGCTCGCGATGCGCGGGCTGAACCACAAGTCTTTACCCGAACGGTGCGTGCCGATGCGTTACGACTCACTGCTTGCCTCGGTTGGCAATACCCCGATGGTGGGGCTCCCGACGCTGTCCCCGTCGGACGATGTCCGGCTGTGGGCCAAGCTGGAGGACCGCAACCCGACCGGGTCGGTGAAGGACCGCGCGGCGTTCTTCATGGTCGAGCAGGCGGAGAAGGACGGCCTGCTCCGCCCCGGCTCGACCATCCTCGAGCCGACCTCCGGCAATACCGGCATCTCCCTGGCGATGGTCGCGAAGCTGCGCGGCTACCAGCTGATCGTGGTGATGCCGGAGAACACGAGCGAGGAACGCCGCCAGATCCTGCGGATGTACGGCGCGGAGATCTTCATCTCCCCGGCGGCGGGCGGGTCGAACGAGGCGGTCCGGGTGGCGAAGCGGCTGGCCGCCGAGCACCCGGACTGGGTGATGCTCTACCAGTACGGCAACGAGGCGAACGCCCGTGCCCACTACGAGACCACCGGCCCAGAAATCCTCGCGGACCTCCCCTCGGTCACGCACTTCGTGGCCGGCCTCGGCACCACGGGGACGCTGATGGGCACCGGGCGGTTCCTGCGCGAGCACGTTCCCGACGTGAAGATCGTGGCGGCCGAGCCCCGCTACGGCGAACTGGTCTACGGCCTGCGCAACGTGGACGAGGGCTTCGTGCCCGAACTGTACGACGAGTCCGTGCTGACGACCAGGTACTCGGTGTCCTCGGAGGACGCGCTGCGCCGGACCCGCGACCTGCTGTCCAAGGAAGGGATCTTCGCCGGCATCTCGTCCGGCTGCGCCCTGCACGCGGCTCTCGGGATGGCAGCCCAGGCGGCCAGGGCGAGGGAACGCGCCGATATCGTCGTGCTGCTCGCGGACGGCGGATGGAAGTACCTGTCAACGGGCGCCTACAGCGGCACCCTGACCGAGGCCGAGCAGAAGCTGGAAGGCCAGCTCTGGGCCTGATGCGGCCACGTGAAGGCGCCGCCGGAACCGCGGCACCTGGCACAATGTGACCATGCGCCTTACCGTGGTGGGTTGTTCCGGGAGCTTTCCCGGTCCGGATAGTCCCGCTTCCTGCTACCTGCTCGAGGCGGACGGGTTCCGTCTGGTGATCGACTTCGGCAACGGTTCGCTCGGCGCGCTGCAGAAGTACTGCGGCCTCTTCGACATCGACGCCGTATGCCTCAGCCACCTGCACGCCGATCACTGTGTCGACCTGTACTCCTACTCGGTCGCCAGAACCTACGCACCGGCCGGGGTCCAGCCGGCGATCCCTGTTTACGGCCCGGCGGGCAGCGAAGGGCGGATGAGCCTGATCCACGGCCCGGACGGTGACGACGGGCTGATGAAGCGCTTCCTGTTCGAGACGCTGGCGCCGGGACGGATGATGATCGGCCCGTTCGACGTCGAGCTCGCGCACGTGAACCACCCGGTGGAGACGTTCGGGTTCCGCTTTTCCCGCGGCGGCCGGTCGCTCGTCTACACGGGAGACACCGGCGAGACCGAGGCCGTCCCGGCCCTGGCCGCGGGAGCGGACGTGTTCCTGTCCGAGGCCGCGTTCCTCGAGGGGCCGGACCTGCCGCCTGGCATCCACCTGACGGCCCGGCAGGCGGCGGCGTACGCGAGCCAGGCCGGTGTCGGCAGGCTGGTCCTGACCCACCTCCAGCCCTGGAACAGCCTGGACGATGCCCGGGCCGAGGCGGCGTCCGAGTTCGGTGGGGACCTCGACATAGCGCGGGCGGGTCAGGTCGTTGACCTGGCCGGTTTAGCGCCGCTGAGCGGCGGCCCTTTTCCCGCTTGCTCGCGCCTTCGGGCCGCGACCGGGCCCCGGTAGGGTGGACGGCATGACACGTCCAGATGGCAGGGTCGCGGACGCGCTGCGCCCGGTGCGGTTTACCCGGGGGTGGCTGGAGCACGCCGAGGGGTCGGTGCTCGTGGAGTTCGGGCGGACCCGGGTGCTGTGCGCCGCGAGCGTCACGGAAGAGGTGCCGCGCTGGCGGCGGGGAAGCGGGCTCGGCTGGGTGACCGCCGAGTACGCGATGCTGCCCCGGGCGACGAACACCCGCAACGACCGCGAGTCGGTCAAGGGCCGCATCGGCGGCCGCACGCACGAGATCTCCCGGCTCGTCGGCCGTTCGCTGCGCGCCTGCGTCGACTACAAGGCGCTCGGCGAGAACACGATCGTGATCGACTGCGACGTCCTCCAGGCGGACGGGGGTACCAGGACCGCCGCGGTGACCGGCGGGTACGTGGCGCTCGCCGACGCGATCGACTGGCTCCGCAGGCGCGGCAAGCTCAAGGGCAATCCGCTCGTCACCTCCGTCGCGGCGGTGTCCGTGGGGATCGTCAGCGGCGAGCCGCGGCTCGACCTGTGCTACGAGGAGGACTCGACCGCCGAGACCGACATGAACGTGGTCTGCACCGGCACCGGCGACTTCGTGGAGATCCAGGGCACCGCCGAGGGAGAGCCGTTCTCCCGCGCGCTGCTGAACAGCCTGCTCGACCTGGGCACGGCCGGCTGCGCGGAGCTGACCCGCCTGCAGTCGGCGGCGCTGGCGACGGAAGCCCTCGGTGGGTAACGGCGGCCCGCGGGTCGTGCTTGCGACAAGGAACGCGCACAAGGTCGCGGAGCTCAGCCGGATCCTCGCCGATGCGGGGTTCGCCGGCCGGCTGGCCGGCCTTGACGAGTTCCCCGATGCGCCTGACGTGCCGGAGACCGGCCTCACGTTCGCGGACAACGCGTTGCTCAAGGCCCGTGCGATCGCCTCGCACACGGGTCTGCCCGCCGTTTCAGACGACTCGGGGCTGACCGTGAACGCGCTGCACGGTATGCCGGGCATCCTGTCGGCGCGCTGGGCAGGCAAGCATGGCGACGACCACGCCAACCTGGAGCTTGTCCTTGGCCAGCTCGCCGATATCGACAGCCGCGGTGCCGCGTTCGTCTGCGTGGCCGCGCTCGCGCTCCCCGACGGCGCCAGGGAATGGGCGGTCACCGGGGTCCTGCACGGCAGCATCACCCGTGCGCCGCGCGGCACCAACGGCTTCGGCTACGACCCGATCTTCGTTCCCGACGGCATGGATACGACCACCGCGGAGCTACCGCCGCAGGAAAAGGACGCGATCAGCCACCGCGGCCGCGCCTTCCGCGCCATCGCCCCGGTCATCGCCGCCCTGCTACCCAGCGGCCGCACGACCTTACCCAGCCGCCCCGCGACGCACGTGCGGCGCCACCCGTCACCGCGCCAGCGCCCCCGCACACCAGGGCACGTTACTTCCCGGCGCAGCCGGCCACGTTACGTGGATACTTCGCGCCGGGTGGAAATTCCGCGTGTCCTAGACACGCGGAATTGACATCCGGCGCAGAGTTTCCAAGATCCTTTTACCGCAAACCGTCGCCGCAACGGTCAAATCAGGGCAAACCGGATCACGGAGAGCGATAGGTCGGCGCCCGCGTGACGGCACTAGGCTGAGAAGACCGTCGAGCAGTGAACCGAGGAGCATCCGCATGGAACCCGTTCTGAGCCGCGATCCCCGTACCGGCGAGAGCCGTGGGCAGGTCGCCGTGGAGGCCGGCACCGCCGAGGTGGACGCGGTTGTCCGCGCCGCGCACGCCACGCTGGACGCGCTCGCGGACCGGTCACGGCGGGCGGCGCTGCTTCGCGCCGCGGCTGACGGCGTCGAGTCCCGCGCGGCGGAACTGATCGCCGTGGCTGACGCGGAGACCGCGCTCGGCGTTCCCCGGCTCACTGGGGAACTGGCGCGCGTCGCCTATCAGTTCCGCTTCTTCGCGGACGTGGTAGACGACGGCGCCTTCCTCGGCGTGGTGATCGACCCGCCGGATCCCTCCGCCGTCCCGCCGCGCCCGGAACTGCGGCGCTGGAAGGTTCCGCTGGGCACCGTCGCCGTCTTTGCCGCCTCCAACTTCCCGTTCGCGTTCAGCGTGCCCGGCGGCGACACTGCAAGCGCCCTCGCCGCCGGCTGCCCGGTCGTCGTCAAGGCCCACCCCGACCACCCGGGGACCAGCGAACTGGCCGCGGACACCCTCCGGGCCGCGGCAGAGAAAGCGGGGCTTCCTGCGGACGTGCTCACCGTGGTCCACGGCTATCAGGCCGGCACCGACCTGGTACGGCACCCGCTGATCTCCGCGGTCGGCTTCACCGGCTCCATCCCCGGCGGTCGCGCCCTGTTCGATCTCGCCGCGGCACGCCCCGTCCCCATCCCGTTCTACGGCGAGCTTGGCAGCCTCAACCCGGTCCTCGTCACCGAGCGGGCGGCGGAGACCCGTTCCGACGAGATCGCAGCAGGCCTTGTCGCCTCGTACACCCTCGGCCAGGGCCAGTTCTGCACCAAGCCAGGGCTGGTGCTGCTGCCCGTCGGCCCGGCGGGCGACGCGCTGGTCACTGCGGCCACGGAGACGGCCTCGGCCGCCGCACCTGGCGCGCTGCTCGACGCGCGCATGCGGGAACGCTTCCTCGCCGGGTTTGCCGACCGCGCCGCCGCCCCGGGTGTCCGCACCCTGACGGCAGCCACCGCCGCGCCCACCGATGACGCTCCGCAGGCCGTCCGCGCGGGCCTGCTCGAGGTGGACGCCGCCGACCTCGGCGGCGAACTTGTTGAGGAGTGCTTCGGCCCGGTCACCGTGCTGGTCCGGTACCGCGACGCAGCGGACGCCGAAGCGGTGCTGTCGCGTCTGGGCGGCAACCTCACTGCCACCCTGCACGCGGACGCCGCCGAGCCCGGCGCCGCCGCGTGGCTCGCTCGCCTGTCCCGCTTCGCGGGCCGCGTCGTCTTTGGCGGCTGGCCCACGGGCGTCGCAGTGGCCCCGGCCATGACTCACGGCGGCCCCTACCCCGCCACCACCACCCCCACGACCTCCGTCGGCGGCACCGCCATCGATCGCTGGCTCCGCCCGGTCACCTTCCAGACCGCCCCGCCGGAACTGCTCCCCCCCGAGCTAGCCCGCTAGCCCTGCTGACGGCACGGTGCGGTCCCTGCTACGGCTGTGCCGCCATCGACCGCTGGCTCCGCCCCGCCACCCCACCGGACAGGCCCGATGGTTGTGACAACGATACGGCTATAGGCGTATGGCCGCCGCAACCATCGCCCCGGCGTGAGCCCTCCGGCCCCTGCGGGGTGAGGCTGCAGGGGCGCGGTGTGCCTGGGGCGAGGGCTGTGGCGAAACCGCGCCGCGGGACGGGCCGGCGCCTGTCACACCGAAACACCGAAACTCATAGAGAGTTGTCCTCGGAGTGCCGACACCGGTCCGATCGTGGCCGGAGCGGCCGCTCAGCGTGCGCGATTGTCATGCGATAGCGTGTGGTGTCCGGCTCCGCTTGACGACCAGGCGAGCGCGGCCCGGGCACCGGTGAATGGAGGGGGAAGTGACGGACGTACGGCTCGCGCCAGGGGACGAGGCGCCTGACTTCACGCTGCCCGATGCCGACGGCAACCCGGTGACGCTGTCGAAGCTGCGCGGCCAGCGGGTGATCGTCTACTTTTATCCGGCGGCGATGACCCCCGGGTGCACGAAAGAGGCGTGCGACTTCACCGCGGCACTCCCGGACCTGACCGCCGGGGGCGTTACCGTGCTCGGGATCTCCCCCGACCCGCCAGCGAAGCTGGCGAAGTTCCGGGAGAAGGAGCACCTCGCCTTCCCGCTGCTGTCCGACCCGGACAAGACCGTGCTGACCGCCTACGGCGCGTACGGCGAGAAGATGAACTACGGCAAGACGATCATGGGCGTCATCCGCTCTACGTTCGTCATCGACGCCGACGGCAAGATCGAGAAGGCTCAGTACGCGGTCAAGGCGACGGGCCACGTCGACCGCCTGCGCAAGGACCTAGGAATCTAAGAAAACAAGTAAGATTTCCCAACGGATGCGGCTGACCCCAGCCCGCATCACCGTCCCGGTACCGGCCACCCCGGCCGGCCGGGTACGCGCGGGCGTGGCGAAATGGCAGACGCGGCAGGTTTAGGTCCTGTTGGTGGCAACACCGTGGGGGTTCAAGTCCCTTCGCCCGCACTTTCCTCATCGTGAGGGGCCTGGCGCTGCGGGATGGCGAAGCAGTCGTGCAGGTCGGTAGCTTCGTCGGGGTCGGCGAGTATGAGTACGTCGTCGCCTTCTTGCAGGGGCGTGTCGCCGGTGACCGGGAGCAGGACGCCGTTCCTGATGACCAGGGAGATCCAGGCCGTCTCGCCGCACGGAAGGTCGCTGATGAGGCTGCCGTCGGCGGGGGAACCGGGGGCGACGTGGTAGCGGTGCAGGCCTTCTGGTTCCTCGCTGAAGCGGACGCCCAGCGACCAGGGTTCCGGCTCGATGGTCCGTAGCGGGATACGGAGGCGGTGGGCCAGCGACGGGACCAGACCGCCCTGGACGGTCACGGAGAACCCGACGATGACGAAGATGACCTGGTACGCCTGGGCTGCCCCGGCGGTACCCGAGTCGATGATCGTCATGCCGAGCAGGATAGGCACCGCCCCTTTGAGACCGGTCCACAGGAAGAACACCCGCTCGCGCACCGACAGCCGGACGGGCAGTGACACCAGCCCGCCCAGTACCGGGCGGATCACGAACGCGAGCAGGGCCGCGAGTGCGAGGCCGTCGGCCCAGGCGGACGCGCTCGCGAGCTGGGAAAGCCGCATGGTCAGCCCCAGCATGACGAACGCGACAATCTCCGCGAGCGACGCGAGCGAGGAGTGGAAGCGCTGGATTTCCCGCTTATAGGGGGCCGGCTCGTCACCGATAAGGATGCCGGCGATGAGAACCGCGAGGAACCCTGACCCGTGGGCGGCCGTTGCGGCACCGAAGATGACCAGCACGCCCGCGAGCACCCGCGGGGAGTAGAGCCCTTCGCTCGGCAGCGGGACCCGGCGCATGAACGCGAGCAGCGCCATCCCGCCTGCCACCCCCACGGCCACTCCTACGGCCATCTGCAGCAGGAACTCGGTCACCACGTGCCAGGCCGCGCTCGCCGCCCCGCCGTGCGCGGTGAGCAGCGCCGACAGCAGCGCGATCGTGACCGGGTCGTTGGCGCCCGACTCGCCCTCGAGCAGTACCCCGGTGCGCCCGGCAATCTCCCGCCGGCCGAACACCGAGAAAACCACCGCCGGGTCGGTCGCGGCTACCGCCGTGCCGACGAGCAGCGCCAGGTGCCAGCTCATGCCGGCGACGTAGCGGGCCGCCACCGCGGTCCCGGCGGCGGTGACCAGCGTCCCGGCGATCCCCGTCCAGACGATGGCGGCGGCGGCAGTGCGGAACCGGCGTCGGCCGATATGCATGCCGCCGTCAAACAAAATGATCGCCAGGGCCAACGTCACGACCTGCTCGACGGCGGACACCGGCAGCGTACTAGCGGCGGGCCACAACTGCGCGGTAACGACCGCCGCCACGAGGAAGAAGGCAGGGGCGGGCACCCGGAGCCGGGCGCTGAGCCGGTTGGACAGCACTGCCGCCGTGGCGGCCACGCCGATCAGGAGAACTACCAGGCCGAACTGGCTTTCTCCGCTCATCGGGTGCGGGCCGGCGGCGCGGTAAGCACGCGCCGCTCAACGCTGAGCGGCTGACCAGGCGGGGGCGGGAAGTCGACGTCACCGGAAAAATTTTACCTGGCCGGACGGGCGCCCCCGAGCCGGCCGTTAGGTGTTGGACGAGGAGAACTGGCCGAAGTTGAAGAACGACGACGGCATGAGCATGTTGGACACGTTGTACTGCGACTTCAGCACGCCGAACTGGTACATAACGTCCGCGACGCGCTGGAGCCGGGTCTGGTCGATGCCGATCGGGTAGGTGTCCAGCGCCATGACCGCCGCGATGCCGGCCGTGACCTGGCCGTTCTGCGGGCCCTTGATCGCCTCGAAGGCCTGCTCGACCGCGGCGCGGTCGGTGTCGGAGATCTCCTGGCCGATCTCGAGCGCGGCAAGGAACCGCTTGAGCGTGTTCGGGTTCTGCTGCGCCCACGTCTTGGTGACCACGTATCCCTCGATGGGGAAGTTTTCGGTGGCGCCC
>Ga0335073_10003234_pt1 | contig 22641 bp, 26 predicted proteins | sample Lox_Sample_22_FD_207093 | JGI IMG/M metagenome (GOLD analysis project Ga0335073, IMG submission 207093) | Soil microbial communities from Loxahatchee National Wildlife Refuge, Florida, United States - Lox_Sample_2.2 | ecosystem: Environmental > Terrestrial > Soil > Wetlands | place: USA... | reverse complement strand
CTCACCACCAGACGGTGGAATCCAGGTTCTCGATCTCCTCGATGGGGCGCGTGTAGATCCCCGAGGAGAGGTACTTCCAGCCGTCGTCGGCGACCAGGAACACCACGTTGCCTTCGTCGATCTCGCCGGCGATCCGCACCGCCACCCGCGCGATCGCTCCCGAGGAGACGCCCACGAACAGCCCCTCCTCGTCGAGCAGCCGGCGCGTGAACACGATCGCGTCGCTGTTGGTCACGAAGATCTTGCGGTCCAGCAGGGAGAGGTCGATGATCGGCGGGATGAAGCCGTCCTCGAGCGAGCGCAGCCCCTGCACGGGCTCGCCCTGCATCGGCTCGGCGGCGACGATCTTCACCTGATCGCCCAGCTCCTCCTTGAGCCGGCGCCCGTTGCCCATCAGGGTGCCGCCCGTCCCGAGCCCGGCCACGAACGCGGCGACCTCGTCGAGCTCCTCGAGGATCTCGAGCGCGGTCCCGTTGTAATGGGCCAGCGGGTTGGCCTGGTTGCCGTATTGGTAGGGCATGTAGTACGAGGCGTCCTTCTGAGCCATGTCGAGGGCCAGCTCCACCGCGCCGTTGGATCCCTTGGCGCCCTCGGAGTACACGATGTCGGCCCCGTACATGCGCAGGAGCTCGGTCCGCTCCCGGGTTACGTTCTCGGGCATGACCACCTTGAGCGGGTAGCCCTTGCGGCTGCAGATCATCGCCAGCGAGATCCCGGTGTTGCCCGAGGTGGGCTCGAGGATCGTCTGACCGGGCCTGATCAGGCCCTTCTCTTCGGCGTCCTCGATCATCGCGCGGGCGACGCGGTCCTTGACCGAGCCCGTCGGGTTACGGGACTCGAGCTTCGCCCACAGGCGCACGCCGGGATTCGGGCTCAGGCGCTTGAGCTCGACCAGCGGCGTGTGACCGATGGCCTGGACGATGTCGCCGTACCGGCCCCCGCAGGGCTTGTTCTCGAGGCGCTCGGCCATGCTTCAGGAAGTATAGGAGGGTGGGCAGGCCGGGTGGGCGGGATGGCCGCGGTGGGCGGGGTGGGCGGGGTGGGCGGGGTGGGCGGGCATCCCGATCAAAGGGCGGCCCGCCCTGGTGGTGGGGTGGGTGGGTGGGATCCCCCTCCTAGCCCCAGCTGCTCGGCGTCGTGGGAGTGCTCGACGTAGCCGGCGTCGTCGACATCGACGTCCCCGTTGACGGGTCGCTGGCCTTGACGACGTGCCAGATCGATCCGAACGTCTTCAGCTCATCCCCGTTGGCCTGGTGCTTGTTGTGCCCCATGATGTCGGGCGTGAAGTAGTACAGCGGCTGGCCGTTCAGGGTCAGCTGGAGCGTCCCATGGTTGTGGAACGTTCCGAGCTTGCCGCTGATGCCCGATTGTTTGGTGACGCTGCTCGATGACGGCGACACCGGCGGCCAGAAGGCCCAGCAGTTGGTGCTCGCGTTGCTGGTCTTCTTGCAGATCAGGTGATGGGTCGTCTCGCCCTGGAACGTGTAAACGGCGTACCCCGACGGCCCGACCGCCACCGCCTCGTGCGTGTTGACGGGCTTCACCGCGAACTGCGCGGCCGCGGCGTTGGTCACGTGAACGTTGTTCGCCACCTTGAGCGTGAACGACTTCGCGATGGCCATGCTCGCTGCGACCAGTACCGTGAGGGCGGCGAGGCCGGCGAGCAGGATCGCGGCGCGGCGCGGGTGCGCGCGAGCGAGAGGTCTGGGCATGTTCTCCTGGCTCCCTTCGGATCGGGTGAGTCCTAGCCCTATGGACGCCACACCGCGCCCAACCTTCCCGCCACCGGTCGCCCAACCTTCCCGCCGCCGATCGGCCGATGCTCCGGCCAATCACCCCGATACACCGGAAACTAGGGCGCGAAAGTCGACATTCGTCACGGTGCCAGCCGCGAGTGCGCCATAACGCGCGCTATAGCCGAGTGGATCGCCCGTTCACCGTGGCGTCGGCGGCGAGTGGCGAGAAACTCGGGGTCCGGAGGCCGGCCGGGGCGCCTAACGCGCCCTCACGGGTGCGTCAGCTCGTAAACGCTGACATGACGGCGGCTGCTTGCGGTGAACGGCTCGCCGTGCCAGCCCCCGTATCGGTGGCGCAACCGCAGCCCCGCGATCCGCGCCATCAGATCGAACTCCGGCGGGTAGGCCAGGCGGAGGCTGATCGGCCCGAAGTGGATCCCGTTGGCGGTGATGCGCACGTGGTTCTCGTCGAGGATCTGCGTGACCGGGTCATATCGACACACGTCGAGCGTCACCCCGTCGACGGCAACACGTTCGGTGTCGACGAACTGAGGGCGAGACACGGCACTCGGAATGAGGCACTCGAGGACGAACACGCCGTCGTCGGTCAGATGCCGAGCCGCGTTCTCGAAGCAGCGGACCTGGTCGTCCTGCGTGAGCACGTTGCCGATCGTGTTGAAGACCAGGTAGACGAGCCCGTACCGGCCTCCCGTCCCGACCCGGGACATGTCGCCCATGACGACGTTCACCCCGGCGCCGCCGGGCTTCTCGCGCAGCCGGTCGACCATGTGCTGCGAGAGCTCGATGCCGTCGACCCGCACGCCGGCGCGTGTGAGCGGCAGCGCGATCCGGCCCGTGCCGATCGCGAACTCGAGTGCGTCGCCCCGAGAGGCCAGCGAAGCGAGGAAGGCGACGGTTTCCTCCTCATCGCCCCTGGTCTCGAGCGCGTCGTACTCCATCGAGACCTCGTAGCCGAAGCTCGTCTTCGGATCAAAGCCGTCCATCGAGCTCACACCAGCGGGACCGCAAACGGATTTAGCGCACGGCTAGCTGCGCGACACGGACCCGCCCGCCATGGCAGGCAGGATCACCAGCGTGTCGCTCTCGCCGACGCTCGTGTCGAGCCCGTCCAGCACACGCACATCCTCGTCATTGAGGTACACGTTGACGTACCGATTCAGGCCGCCATCGGAGGCGAACAGCTGCGACTGGGTATCGGGGTGATCGTTGGCCACCGAGCGCAGGATCTCGCCCACGGATGAGCCGGACGCGCTCAGCTCCTTTTCGCCCCCGACCGAGGGCCGCAACACCGGTGGAATCCGAACCGTCGCCATGAAACCGCGGTACACCCTAGCGGGCCGCGAGGCCGAAGGCCTCGTCGGTGCGGCCCGCGCAATTCATCAGTGGGCGCCGGCGCAGAACGCCTCGTAGTCGGGGAACACGCCGAGCTCCTCGTCGGTGATCGACTCCGGATCGCGCGAGCAGATCGGGCAATCCGGGTCGCGGCGGACCTTGACCTCGGTGGTGCTGGCGGCGAGCGCGTCGTACATGAGCAGGCGGCCGATGAGCGGGTCGCCCTCGCCCAGGATCAGCTTGATCACCTCGGTGGCCTGGAGCAGGCCCATCGTCCCGGGGAGCACACCAAGCACGCCGTTGGCGCCGCACGAGGGCGCCAGCTCGGCCGGCGGCGGGACCGGGAACAGGCAGCGGTAGCACGGGCCGTCGTAGGGCTTGAACACCGACAGCTGCCCCTCGAACCCGAGGATCGCGGCCGATACGACCGGGATCTTCAGCCGCACGGATGCGTCGTTGAGCAGATACCGGGTCGGGAAGTTGTCGAGGCCGTCGACGACGATGTCGTAGCCGGAGATGATCTCGACGATGTTGTCCGGGCCAAGGCGGACGGGGTACTTCTCGACCTTGACGTCCGGATTCAGCGCGTTGATCGTCTGCTCGGCCGATTCGACCTTGGAAACGCCGATCCGATCGCTGGAGTGGATCACCTGGCGCTGGAGGTTCGAGAGGTCGACCTCGTCGTTGTCGACGATCCCGAGCGTGCCCACGCCGGCCGCCGCCAGATACAGCGCGGCCGGTGAGCCGAGCCCGCCCGCTCCCAGCAGGAGAACGCGAGCGTCCAGCAGCTTCTGCTGACCATCGGGCCCGACCTCGGGCAGCAACAGGTGTCGGGAATAGCGCTCCCGCTGCTCGGCGGTCAGCGTACGAGGCGTCTCGACCTCGTAACCGCGATCCTTCCAGAGCGTGAAGCCTCCGGTCATCGACTCGACGTGCCCGTAACCCAGGTCCTCGAGCATCGTCCTTGCCGCCCAGGCCGAGCGGTTGCCCGAGGCGCAGTACAGGATCACGTGCTCGTCGCGGTCGGACACGGCACCCTCGATCCGGGACTCGAAGTAGCTCTTGGGGACGTGGATCGCGCCGGGAATGTGGCCCGCCCCCCACTCCTCGGGCTCACGGACATCGACGATCACCGCGCCGTTGCCGACCTGCTCGCGCACGGCGGCGGGATCGACCTCGTCGATCCTGCTTTTGATCTGGCGGAGAACCTCCGCTCCGGACGGGCTCATCGGCGAAAACTCCTCAAAGGCACTAGGGACTCAATACTTCAGAGAGTATAGCGGCGGAGACCAAATGACCGAAGCGTTTTTTCCACGCCTGCTGGACCCCAATGATGACGAGGCGATCCGCATCGGCGGCGATGCTCTCAGCTACCGCCAACTGGCCGGGGCGGCGGCCGCGGTGGCCTCGGAGCTAGGTGGCGTGGATCGGGTCGCGGTGTGGGCTCAGCCCGCGCTCGAGGCGTGCGCGGCGATCCTCGGGGCGCTCGCCGCCGGGGTGGCCGTCGTCCCGCTCAACCCAGGCCTCGGCTCGCGTGAGCTCGAGCACATCGTCACCGACAGCCGACCCGAGCGGCTTCTGTCCTGGCCCGGGGTGCAGGCCCCCGAGCAGCTCTCGGGGATCTCACGACTCGACGTCGACCTCGCCCAGGGCTCGGCCGACCCCCTCCCCGACCACCTCGGCCCCAACGACGTGGCGTTCGTGATGTACACCTCGGGCACCACCGGCCCACCCAAGGGCGTCCAGATCCCGCGGCGGGCGATCACCTCCAACCTGGATGCGCTGGCCGAGATCTGGCAGTGGACCGCCGAGGACCGCGTCACCCACGCGCTGCCCATATTCCACGTGCACGGGTTGATCATCGGCGTGCTTGGACCGTTGCGCCGCGGCGGCCAGGTCGAACACGCCGGCCGCTTCTCGGCCGAGGCGCTGGCGGACGCGCTCCGGCGCGGCGCCACGGTCATGTTCGGGGTCCCCACCATGTACACGCGGATCGCGCGCGACGCCGCCGAGGACCGCGCGCTGGCCGACGCCTTCGCCGGTGCCCGGCTGCTCGTCTCCGGCTCGGCCGCGCTCCCCACCACAGTCCATGACCGCATCAAGCAGCTCACCGGGCAGGCGATCCTCGAGCGCTACGGGATGACCGAGACGCTGATGAACGCCGGCACGCGCCTGGGCGAGGAGGTGATCGCCGGCCGGGTCGGGCCGCCGCTGCCTGGCGTGGATTTGAAACTCGTCGGTGAGGACGGCTCGACCATCGACGCCATCGACGACGAGACGATCGGCGAGATCGCCGTCCGCGGTCCGAATCTCTTCGCGGGCTACCTGAACCGCGCGGAGGCCACCGAGGAGGCGATGCGCGAGGGCTGGTTCATGACCGGCGACCTGGCGACGCGGAACGAGGCCGGGTCCCTGAAGCTGGTCGGACGCAAGAGCACGGACCTGATCAAGTCCGGCGGCTACCGGATCGGTGCCGGCGAGATCGAGGGCGCCCTGCTCGAGCACCCGGCGGTGGCGGAGGTCGCGGTCACCGCCGCCCCCGACGAGGACCTGGGCGAGCGGATCGTGGCCTGGGTGGTGATCGAGGACGGTCGCAGCGCCACCCCCGACGAGCTCTCCGACCACGTCGCGAATCTCCTGACCAAGCACAAGCGCCCCCGCGAGGTGCACTTCCTGGACGAGCTGCCCCGCAACGCGATGGGCAAGGTCATGAAGAGATCCCTCGGGAAGTAAGTCGGAACTATTCCGACTTTCTTCCCAATCGCCGGCGGGGCGCCCCCAAACCCCTAAGGGGACGCCCCGCAAAATCAGACCCAATCGCCTTCCACGCTGGACGCCACGCCGGTCCCGGCGAACGCTTGTGGAGAGCTTTCAGTAGCGGTTATCGGCCCGGCCGGAATCGGTCGATATCGGGCGAAGACCCCATCTTGCTCTCGCCGCCGGATAGCCGATACCGACGGCGGAGCCACCCATGACCGATGAAATCTCGCTCACTCCTAGTCCAAGTCCTCTCCGTAAACCTGCTCCTGGTGGCCGGGACCACGCTGGTGGCCGCGATCGCGCTCTCCCACCACGCCCGCAGCGCCTTCCCCGGCCGCGGCATGGTCGTGCTCGGGCTCGCGCTGGTGGCGACGCTCCTCGGCAACTGGTTGCTGCTGCGCCGGCGTTTCATCCCGATCGAGCGACTGATCTCGGCCATGGAGCAGATCGACCTGGCCACCACCAACCGGCAGGTGCTGACCGAGGATCGGATCGACAGCTCCGAGGCCCAGCGCCTGGCCGTAGCCATCAACCGGATGCTGACGCGCCTCGAGGCGGCGCGGCGGGAGGCCGGGCGCGCCGCGATCCAGGCCCAGGAGCGCGAGCGTCGGCGGATCGCCCAGGATCTCCACGACGAGGTCAACCAGGCGCTGACCGCGGTGTCGCTCCGCCTTCAGGCCTCGATCGAGCACGCGCCGGCACCGCTGCGCCGCGAGCTCAACGAGACCAAGCGTCTGGCCGGGCAGGCGATGGAGGAGCTCCTGGCATTGGCCCGGCAGCTGCGTCCCGCCGTGCTCGACGACCATGGCCTGCTCCCGGCGCTCCACAGCCAGGTGCGCGACTTCTCCGACCAGACCGGCATTCGGGCATCGTTCGACGTGCGCGGCCCGGTGTCCCGGCTGACGCCCGAGCAGCAGCTGGTCGTCTACCGGGTCACCCAGGAGAGCCTCTCGAACGTGGCCCAGCACTCCGAGGCGCGGCAGGTCGACGTGGAGCTGTCGTTCGTGGGACGGACCGTCCTGAGGATCAAGGACGACGGCAAGGGCTTCGTCCAGCGCCGCGAAGGGGGGCTCGGGCTCTCGGGGATGCGCGAGCGCGCCTTGCTGGTCGGCGGACACCTGACGATCCGCTCGGCTCAGGGACAGGGGACGCGAGTGGAGCTGACCCTCGCATGAACATGATCAGAGGAGGGCATTAGATGCGAATCCTGGTGGCCGACGATCACGGCATCGTCCGATCCGGCATCAAGCTGCTGCTCGAGCGCCAGGCCGGGCTCGAGGTCGTGGCCGAGGCGGCCGACGGGATCGAGGCGGTCGAGCAGGCGCTCGCTGCGCGCCCGGACCTGTGCATCCTCGACGTGGGCATGCCCCGGATGACCGGCCTCCAGGCCGCCCGGGAGATCCGCTTGCACCTGCCCGACGCACGGGTGCTCATGCTCTCGATGCACGACGATGAGCACTACCTGTTCGAGGCGCTGAAGGCCGGCGCGTCGGGCTACGTGCTCAAGCGCGAGGCCGATCAGGACCTCGTCGGCGCCGTACGCGCGGTCGGTCGCGGTGAGGCCTTTCTGACCAACGCGGCTGAGCGCTCGATCATCCGCCGCTGGATGTCCGGCGAGGACGGCGGTCCCACGATCTCGCTCACCCCGCGTGAGGAGGAGGTCGTCAAGCTGATCGCCGAGGCGTTCACCAACGCTCAGATCGCCCAGACCCTCCATCTGGCCGAGAAGACCGTCGAGTCCCACCGCGCCAACGTGCTGCGCAAGCTCGGGATGCGCGACCGGGTCGAGCTCGTGCGCTACGCCATCCGCCGGGGTCTCGTCGAAGCCTGAGTTCGTAGCATCAGATTGGTGCGCGCACCCGTCGATCACATCGCGGCTCCCGCGTTTCCGCGCGGCCTGAAGTGGGTCAACTCCGGGCCGCGGCAAATCGAGCTGGGCCGCTCAATGCTCGTCGAGTTCTGGGACTTCTGCCGCCCCCAGTCGATCCGCACCCTTCCCTATGTCAAGGCGTGGCACGCCCGCTACCCGGACCTGAGCGTGATCGGCGTCCACGCGGCCGGGTTCGCGCCCTCCGCCGACCCCGAGGCGGTGCAGGCGGCCGTCGACCGGCTGCAGATCCCGTACCCGGTGGCGATCGACGCCGAGTACGAGGTTTGGCAGCTGTACGGGAACCTGGGCTGGCCCGCCCGCTACCTGTTCGACCAGCGCCACATGCTGCTCCATTACCACTACGGCGAGGGCGGCTATGAGGAGACCGAGCGCTCGATCCAGGAGCTGCTCGGGATCGAGGAGCCGGTGCTCAGCCCGTTCCGGCCCGAGGAGGCGCCGGACGCGCAACTCGAGGCCCAGACCGACGACGTCGAGGGGCCCTATTCAGGGCCCTACCGGGCCGGCGGCGTGTGGGCGGTGCTGGAAGGCGCCGGCGCGGTCATCGCCAACGGCCGGACCGTGGACGTCGATCATCCCGGCTGTTATGAGCTGATCGCCCACGAGCGGAGCACCGACGGCGAACTCACGCTCGAGATCGGCGACGGCGTGCGCTGTCACGCCGTGTGCTTCACGCCGGGCCTGGCCGGCGGGTCCCCACGAGCCTGACGCCAACCGCCGGCAGCCGGCCGGCGGCGATCAGCGCCTCCTCGGGGGCGCGGAACTCGGGTCCGAGCTCCCAGCGATATAGGTACGGCCCGCGCGCGATCGGGCCCAGCTCGAACCCCTCGACGAGCGCGTCCTCGATGGCATCCAGGTGGTGCATGTGGTGGCGCAGGAAGGCCACCGCCGCCTCCGGCGTCGGCGGCTCGTGCTCGTGCTCCTCGGGGGTCGGCCGATGCTCCAGCCACCAGCGAGCGGCTGACTCGTCGAAGCGCTCCACGTCGATCTCGTCCAGGACCAGCTTCCCGCCGGGCCGGACGACCTCGGCGAGCAGCCGGCAGGATCGCCGCAGCGGCTCGACGTGATGCATCGACACCACGGCCACGGCCGCGTCGAAGCTGCCCGCCGGTTCGCTCAGTTCGTGCAACGGGACCGCGCGGACGGTGTCGGTCGTGGACGCCGGGTCGATCGCGACAACGTCGTACCCGGCCGACGCCAGGGCCGCCGCCAGCTCCCCGTCTCCGGCTCCGACCTCGAGCACACGCGCCGGGGCCGGAGGCAGCGACTCGCGCACGAAGCCGAGGACGCAGGGGTCAAGCATCGTCGTCAAGTAGGTTCACGAGCTCGGGTGGGCCGTCGTCGGCGACGATCGCCGCGAACCCGGGCCGGTAGGGACTTTCGCGCGGGGAGTCGCCCAGCCACGCCGGCTCATAGACCCAGCTGCCGGTGTTGGTGAGCCGGCCCCACTCGACCCGGTCATCGCCCGGCAGCGGGCCGGCGCGGTGGGTGTGCCCGAAGATCACGTGCTCGGCTCCCACCCCGAGGCGGTCCAGCACCTGAGCCGAAGCGCGTAGCGCAGCCCGCCGGAGCTCCACCGCGGTCACGTCCGCGCGCAGCGGCCCGAGGCCGGCCCGATTCAGGCCGGCGACGAGAACCGGGAAACCGGCCGCCAGCGCGCGCCCCCGCAGACCGCCGTCCCCGTCCAGCGCCCGCCAGGCGCGAATCTGGAAGCTGCCATCGCCACCGCCGCCCCGCAGGCCGCCGCTCTGAGCCACCCTGTCGATCCACGCATACATCGGCGCCAGGGCCGCCTCGTAGTCCTCGGCTCGGGCTGGGCCACCCGCGGGCTCGCCGGCGAGCCGCACGGTCAGTCCCGCGCCCAGCCGCTCGATGATCGGCACGGTGTTGTGACGGTCGCCGTAGTGGCCATGGATCGCGTAAGTGTCCTCGCGCAGCCACGCGCCTGGGTAGGTAACCCGCACGCGAGCCGGCCCGAGGGCGTCGACCACGGCGCCGAGGGCCTCCCGCGGATCCCACTCGACGCTTCTCTCGAGACCGAGCGGGGTCGGCTCCCTGCGCTCGAGCCAGCCTCGCAGTAGCGCGTGGTCGTGGTTGCCGGGCACGACGACCACCTCACCGACCGCCGAGCCGAGCTCGCGCAGTACCGGTGTCGCCTCGCTCAATGCGTCGCGCACCGGCCCATGGCGAAGCTCCAGCGTGTCGCCCAGGAGCACCAGCCGGTCGCACCCATCGAGTGCGCTGAGCAGCGCCGCACGCTCGCGCTCGCGGCGCAGGACGTCGGGGCGCCCACGGGCACCCAGGTGCAGGTCCGAGACGACGAGCGTGCGCAGAGCCCGTGTCGCCTAGTCGTACGGTCGGCGGCGCCTCAGGCCGCCATGCCCTGGCGGATCACCTTGGGGAGCATGAAGCGAACGTCCTCCTGGACCACTTCGAGCTCCCGCACGTCGCTCGTCCCCCGCGCCCGGAAGAATTCGACCAGGCGCTGAACGAGCTCCTCCGGCGCGCTCGCGCCCGAGGTGATGCCGACCACGCGCTTGTCCTGAAGCCACTCCTCGCGCACCTCACCCTCGGAGTCGATCAGGTACGACGCCGCGCCGTGCTCGCGCGCCACCTCGACCAGCCGGTTGGAGTTCGACGAGTTGCGCGAGCCGATCACCAGCACCAGGTCGCACTGCTCGGCCAGCTGCTTGACCGCGGCCTGGCGGTTGGTCGTCGCGTAGCAGATGTCGTCGGTGCGGGGTCCGATGATCGCCGGGAAGCGCTGGCGCAGGCGGTTGATGATCGCCCGCGTCTCATCGACCGAAAGGGTGGTCTGCGAGATGTAGGCCACGCGACCCGGATCGGGCACCTCGAGCTGATCGACGTCATCCTCGGTCTGGACCAGCACGATGTGCTCGGGCGCTTCGCCCATCGTCCCCTCGACCTCCTCGTGCCCGGCGTGACCGATCAGCACGATCGTGTAGCCGTCGGAGGCGAAGCGCTTGGCCTCGACGTGGACCTTCGTGACCAGCGGGCAGGTCGCATCGATCGTCTGGAGCGCCCGCTCTCCGGCGTTGGCGTGGACGCTGGGCGCAACCCCGTGGGCCGAGAACACCACCGTGGCGCCCTCCGGCACGTCCTGCTCGGAGTCGACGAACACCGCGCCGCGCTCGCGCAGCTGCTCGACCACGGTCTTGTTGTGGACGATCTCCTTGCGCACATAGACCGGCGCGCCGTACAGCTCGAGCGCACGCTCGACCGTCTGAACGGCCCGGTCGACGCCCGCGCAATAGCCACGCGGCGCCGCGAGGAGAAGCTTCTCCGGCGTTAACCCCACGGGGAGGAGTGTAGGGCGGCGATCCGAGAAGCTGGTGGGAGGTTGCGCCGAGACCGACTACGCTTGACCGACCTCATCCCCGCCCGGGAGCCAGTTGCATGCCGCAACGTCACCTCGACCGCCTCAGCTCGATCGACGCCTCGTTCCTCCACCAGGAGGGACCCGCCTCGCACATGCACATCGGCGCCGTGCTGGTGTTTGAGGGTCCGCCGCCGGAGTTCGCCGACTACCTCGACCACGTCCGGGGCCGGCTGCACCTGGTTCCCCGCTACCGGCAGAGGCTGAGCACGCCCCCACTCGAGACCGGCCGTCCGCTGTGGGTCGATGACCCCGACTTCAACATCGAGTATCACGTCCGCCACACCGCCCTGCCCTCGCCGGGCACCGAAGAGCAGCTCTTCCTGCTCGCGGGACGCATCGCCTCCCAGCAGCTGGACCGGGACAAGCCGCTGTGGGAAAGCTGGCTGGTCGAAGGGCTCGAGGGCGACCGATTCGCGCTCGTGTTCAAGACCCACCATGCGCTCGTCGACGGCGTCTCGGGCGTCGACCTGGCCACCGTGCTGCTCGACCTCGGGCCATCCGCCCAGCGCCCGCCCGAGAGTCTCGAACCCTGGCGACCGCGGCCGCAGCCGTCCTCGGTCGATCTCGTGGCCGCCGGCGTGCGCGGGGTCGTGGGCGCGGCCGGAGGTCTGGCAACGCGCACCGTCTCGGCCGCCACCCGGCCGGGAGCCGCGCTCGGCAAGCTGCGTGACGCCGCCGAGGGGATCGGCGAGATCGTCTGGGCCGGCCTCAATCCCGCTCCGGAGACCCCGCTCAACGTCGAGATCGGACCGCACCGGCGCTATGCGGTCGTCCGGCACCAGCTGGCCGACTACAAGACGGTGAAGAACGCCTTCGGGGGAACCGTCAACGACGTCGTGCTGAGCGTCGTCTCCGGCGCGCTGGCCGGATGGCTGCAATCACGCGGCGTCCGGACCGAGGGCGTCGAGATGCGCGCGCTCGTGCCCGTGTCGGTGCGCAGCGAGGCGCAGCGGGGCAGCCTGGGAAACCAGCTCACGGCCATGCGGGGACCGCTTCCGGTCTACATCCAGGACCCCGTGGCCCGGCTTCAGTTCGTGCGCCGCGCGATGGACGGGCTCAAGGAGTCAAAGCAGGCCGTCGGCGCCGCCACGCTGGCCGCGGTCAACAACCTGGCGCCGCCCACGATCCTCGCGCAGGCCTCCCGCCTGAACTTCTCGACCCGCCTCTTCAACCTGCTCGTGACCAACATTCCCGGTCCGCAGTTCCCGCTTTACGTCCTGGGCCGGCAGCTCGAGGACCTGTTTCCGGTGGCGTTCCTGCCCAAGAACCACGCGCTCGCGGTCGCGATCATGTCCTACAACGGCGGGATCGACTATGGGCTGCTGGCCGACTACGACGCCCTGCCTGACATCGACGTGATCGCGGACGGGATCGACGCGGCGCTGGCCGAGCTGCTCGAGGCGGTCGCCCGGGCCGGTGCGCAAACGCCCGAGCCGGCGCCGGCGAACCCTGTCTCCTCGCCGGCCGGATCCGGCAACGGCAAGCCCCGCAACGGCTCCTCTAGCCAGATCCTTCCTTCCGGGAGCGCCCGCAGCAAGCGCGGTCCCGCGGCGGACATGCGCGCCAAGCGGACCTCCCGAGCGTCCGCCCCTCGCAAGCGTCGCGAAGACTGAGCAAACCTCGCCCTTTTTCCGGCTTGCTGTTTTCCCTGCAAGCGACTAGCGTTCCGGTCGATTTGGACGATTTGATACAGCCGGACGAGGTCGCCTACCGACTGGAGCTCACTCCAGCCCAGCTGAAGATCGTCCACACCGCGCTCAAATCGCTGTTCGACGACCTCGGCCACGAGGAGCGCGACGTCAAGCGGGTCGTGCAGGCGGTGCTGGCCAAGCTCCCCGGCGAGCACGAGATCCGCGCGATCGATCTCGCGCGTGAGCTCCGCCGTACCGAAGCCGCCTGAACCTCGGGCTCAGAACCCGAGCGCGAACTTGGCGTCCTCGCTCATCCGCTCCGGTGTCCACGGCGGCGAGAAGGTCATCGTCGGCTGAACGTCCTCGACGCCTTCAAGGTCGCCGACGAACTCTTCGATCTGCTCGGACACCTGCGGCCCGATCGGGCATCCGGGGCTGGTGAGCGTATATGTGATCCGGACGGTAGGCCCTTCGACCTCGACTTCGTAGATCAGGCCCAGCTCGACGAAATCCAGCCCCAACTCGGGGTCGATCACGTCTCGCAGGGCGTCGGTTACATCTTCAACAGTTGTCATTCCGTGAACATTTTAATGCACCCACGCGCCCCTCGGCGGTTCCGACTTGCGGCCATCGCACCGTTTTGTGTAGGTTTTGCCGCATCGTCGACTTCGATGAAACGTCCGCCACTCTGCGTTGCTGCGGAGATGAGGATCACTCAACGCAGGGGAGCCGCCGGCAGGCGATGGTTCGCGCCCTGCGCTCGCAGGCGAACGTGACCGTCGATCTGACCGAGCTGGCCTTCGCGGACTCCTCGCTCATCGTGGACCTCGCGGTGCTGGCTCGCCGCCTGCGGGCGGGCGGCCGGGCGATCCTGGTGCGGGGCGCGCAGCCGCAGGTCATGGCGCTGATCAAGCACGTTGGCCTTCACCGCCTGCCGTCCGTCCGGCTCGAGGGCCCCTTGCCCTCGTTCGTCTAGCCGGGGACGACCTCCGCGGCGCCATTCGCCTTCTCCGGCGCCGCCGCCGATTCAGACAGCACGCTGGCCGGGTGCGGCTCGGGTGGCTCGCGCAGCAGCTCGGCCACGTCCGACCCCTCCTCACCGAACCGCGGGAACCGCTTGCCCTCGGCCTCGCCGATCGCCACCAGCTGCTCGCCGACGGCCCGCATGTCCTCGATCAGGCGCCGGCGCTCGCGCCAGATCGCCTCGGCACTGCGCGCCAGCTCGCGGGCCCGGGTCTCGGCCTCCTCGATCGTCTCCTCGGCGTCGCGGCGCGCGCTCTCGCGCATCTCCTCGGTCTCGCGCTGGGTTGAGGCGCGCAGGCGGTCTGTCTCGCGGCGGGCCGTCTCGCGCTGTTCGGTCACCTCGCGCTGGGCGCTCGCCCGGAGCTCGGAGACCTCTCGATCGGCCGTATCCCGCAGATCGGCCACTTCCTGAGCGGTCCGATCGCGCAGGTCGGCCACCTCCTGGGCGGTCCGCTCGCGCAGCTCGGTGACCTCGCGCGTGGCCGTCTCTCGCTCTCCGGCGAGTTCCCGATCCGTCGCCTCGCGCTGCTCGGTCACCTCGATCCGCGCCGTCTCGCGCAGCTCGGCCACCTCCTGGTCCGTGCTCGCACGCAGCTCGCCGGTCTCGCGGGCGGTCGACTCGCGCAGGCGGCTCGTCTCCTGCCGGGCGGCGTCGCGGGTCTCGGCCGCCTCACGCTCAGCCTCCTCGCGCAGCTCCTGGCTCTCGCGCTCGGCCGTCTGGAGGCGGTCGTCCGCCTTGTTCCGCGAGCGCGCGGTGATCTCATCCGCCGTCTCGTGGGCCCGCTGGAGGATCTCGCGTGTCTCCTCGCTCACCTCATCGAGGGCGTGACGGACCGCCGCCTCGGGCGAGGAGGACATCTCGAGCTCGGTGATCAGGCGGCTCATGCGTTCGACGTAGCGATCGACCGCGGCGCGGTCATAGCCGCGCAGCCCCACCGGAAACTCGACCTCCCGCGCGTCCTTAAGAATGCGGTCGCGATCGGCCGCGGTCAGAACGCGACTTGCGCCAAACCGGCGCCCGGGGCGCTCGTCTTCCTTGGACGCCACCGCACCGACCAGCTCTGCCGCCTGGCTCTCGACCTCGGCCGAGATGCCCACGTCCTTGCCGTTACCGCCGCCGTCCCCCCGCATTTCGGAACGCGCCATGGCTAAAAGCTCCCTTCCTCGCTTGTCGCTCGAGACCGCCCGCGACTTGTCACACGAGCCTCCACAGCATCAAGCTAGCGCTTCGGTCAAGCCTCCCAGAGCAATGGCAAGGATTGGTCCGTACTAGCCTTTTGAGAAGTGCTGATCGTCCTCTTGTTGATCCTGTGGCCCCTGGCCGAGCTCTTCGTCCTGATCAAGGTGGCGGAGGCGATCGGCGTGCTCTATGCGATCCTCCTGCTGCTGGTCAGCTGGCCGGTGGGAAGCTGGGCGCTGCGCTCGCAGGGACGGGCGGCGTGGCGGCGACTGTCGGCCGCCGTCGCGGCCGGCCGCTCGCCGGGTCGCGAGGTGCTCGACGGTGCACTCGTCCTGATCGGTGGGGTGCTGCTGATCATCCCCGGATTCATCTCCGACGTCTTCGGCCTGCTCGCTCTGCTGCCGCCGACGCGCGCACTCCTTCGCCGCCCGCTCGCCCGCAACCTCCAGAACCGAGTCGTGATCGGGGCGACTCGCTTCACGCGCACGAGACCGTCCTACGACGTCGACTCGACCGCCACCGACCTCGATCAGCCCCAGCTGCCCGGATGAGCGCCCCACCCGCGCTGCGCACGCTGGCCTTCGGCGACCTTGAGGCAACCGTGTGGGGTGCGGGCTGGTTCTCCGATTCCGCGGACGACGCGCTGACCATCATCGGGGCCGACGGCGGGCAACCCACGGTCCTCACCGGCGGCGCCCCGACCGAGGAGACGCCCGACGGGGACTGGCACCTCGACGCGGCTGGCCAGCTGGTCGTGGCGCCGGCGGCCGAAGCCGTGGCGCTGCAGGTGCCCCAGGACCAGCTGGAGGGTTACGACCAGCTCTGCCGCGTCACCGGCAGGCTCAAGCTGGGTGGCGGCGAGCGCGAAATCGATTGCCTGGGTGTGCGGACCTGGTTCTCGAGCCCCATCGACCTCGACCGCTACGAATCGATCCGCGCCGTCTCGACCTGGTTTGAGCCGGACGAGGCGATGGCCCTCACTGCGTTCCGGGCCCGCAAGGCCAAACACCACGACGGCGATCTGATCGCCGCCGCCGTAATCGGCCCGGAGAACTCCACGGCGGTCGGCGATCCTCGGCTCTCGACCACCTACGAAGCGGAAGGGTGGCCGCTGCGCGCCGGGCTCGAGCTGTGGCTCCCGCCGCCCGAGGACTCAGAACAGCAATATCCGCGGCGGGCCTCCGGTGAAGCGGTGGGCGCGCGCGCCCACGCGCAGACCGCCACGCTCGAACTGCGCGCCGAGCCGTTTCGCTGGCACAGCCGTGGCCGGGACGGCGCCGGGATGTACATCCTGGCCCGGCGGCGATGAGCCGCATCGAGGCGGTCGTGACCGACTTCGGCGGCGTGCTCACCACGCCGCTGCTCGACTCCTTCGTGTCCGCCACACAGGCGTCGGGGATCTCGCTCGAGGAGCTCGGCAAGGCAATGGCCGCGGTGGCCGAGCACGACGGCGTCAATCCGCTCGTCGAGCTGGAAACCGGCCGGATAACCGAGAGCGAGTTCTTCGCCCGCCTCTCGGATCAGATATCGGACCACCGCGGGAGCCGCGTCGAGCTCGATGGGTTCGGCGAGCTCTGGTTCCAGGAGCTCCAGCCCAACCACGCGCTCATCGCCTACATGCGAGAGCTGCGCGAGCGCGGGTACAAGCTGGCGATTTGCACCAACAACGTCCGCGAGTGGGAGGCACGGTGGCGGGCCATGGTTCCGATCGATGACATCTTCGATGTCGTCGTCGACTCCGCGTTCGTGGGCACCCGCAAGCCCGAGCCGCAGATCTACCAGATCACCCTGCAGCGGCTCGGCGCCACGCCGGAGGCGACGCTGTTCATCGACGACACCGAGGTCAACTGCGAGGGTGCGCGGCAGCTCGGGATCACCGCCGTCCAGTTCCGCCGCACCCCCCAGGCGATCGAGGAGATCGAGGCCGCGCTGGCGAGGGAATGAGGCGCGGCCGACAGCCGCCGCCGAGAAGTGTCATTGGCGACGCGGAGTAGGCTGCCGTCCGTGCAGCCCGAGTCGGTCGAGGCGATCCTCGGGATCGCTCGCAATGCCTTCGTCTCACTCGACGCCGAGGGCCGGGTGCAGGAGTGGAACCGCCGCGCCACCGAGATGTTCGGATACTCCCGGCCGGAGGCGATGGGCGTGGAGCTCGCCGAGCTGATTGTTCCCGAGCGCCATCGCACCGAGCATCGCGCCGGCCTGCGCCGTGCCGCACACACGGCCCCTCCGCTCGGCCGCCAGCTGATCGTCGATGCGCGGCGGCGCGACGGACGCGAGTTCCCGGTCGAGGTGTCGATCACCGCCGTCCGCGAAGGGGAGTTGGTCGCCTTCCACGCCTGGATCGAGGACATGTCCGAACGAAATCGGCTTCTGCGCGAGCTCGAGGCCCAGCTGCGGGGTGCTCGCCCCGGCTTCGCAGAGATCCTTGACGCGCTGGCCGAGGCGGTCACGATCCGCGATCCCGACCACCACATCCTCTACGCCAACCGCGCGGCGCTCCGGGACATGGGCTTCACCTCGCTCGAGGAGATGCAGCGCCAGCCGCTCCAGACGATCTTCGAGGATTACCTGGTCCAAGACGAGCGCGGCGACGAGGTGACGATGGAGCAGATCCCATCCGTTCGGCTGCTCGCGGGAGAGGCGGCCGAGCCGCTGGTGATTCGCACCATCAACCGGACCACTGGGGATCTCCGCTGGCAGCTGCTCAAGGCCGCGCCGCTCCACGACGACGAGGACAGGCCGATCGCGTCGGTGATGATCATCGAGGACATCACGCGCGAGCGAATCGCCGAGCTGCGCGACCGGTTCATGGCGCGCGCGTCGGAGACGCTGATGTCCTCGATTGACTACCAGGAGACGCTGCGCAACGTGGCATGGCTGGCGGTTCCCGAAATCGCCGACTGGTGCGCCGTGGAGCTGGTCGACGAGCGGGGCTCCCGCCAGCAACTCGTGGTCGCGCATCGCGACCACGCCAAGCTCGAGCTGGCCGAGCGGCTGCGCGGCTTCGAGCCCGAGCGGCTGGATCCGGACCGTGGCGTCGGGAAGGTCCTGCGAACCGGAGCCTCGATGCTCTTCGAGCAGATCCCGGACCGGGCCCTGGTGGCGGCCGCCGTGAACGAGGAACACCTCGGTCTTCTGCGGTCGGTCGGATTCAGCTCCGTCCTGCTGGTGCCGTTGAAGGCGCGGGGCCGGGCGTTCGGCGTCATGACCCTGGTCAACGCCGAGTCGATGCGTCGCTTCGACCAGGACGATCTGGAGTTCGCCGAGCAGGTGGCGGCCCGGGCGTCGGTCGCGGTGGACAACGCACGCCTGGCCACGGCCCGACGCCAGACCGCCACCACGCTCCAGCGCAGCCTGCTCCCGGACGTGGTTCCGCCCATCCGGGGCTGGCGCGTCGCCACGCTTTACCGGGCGGCGAGGGTGGCCGACGAGGTGGAGGTCGGCGGCGACTTCTACGACTTCTACGAGAGCGGCGAGGCCTGGGTCGTGCTGCTCGGCGACGTCACCGGCAAGGGGGTGGAGGCGGCCGCGCTCACCGCACGGGTGCGACACGGGGCCCGTTTCCTCAGCCAGTACGAGCGCAAACCGAGCCGGATCCTCGCCGGTCTGAACGATGCCCTGCGCGAGCAGCCGGGGCTGCGGCTGTGCACCGCGCTGTGCGTGCGCCTGGATGGCGCAGGAGCGGCGATCGCGGCCGCCGGTCACCCTGCGCCGCTGGTGGTGCGAGACGATGGGCGGGTTCGGGAGATCGGCGTCGCCGGGCCGATCCTCGGCGCGTGGGCGGCCGGCGGATCACTGGATCGCGCCGTCTCGATCGCGCCGGATGAGACGTTGATCCTGTTCACCGACGGCGTGCTCGATGCTCGGGGTGAGCGCGACCGGTTCGGCCTGCGCCGTCTCAAGCGAGTCCTGTGCGATCACGCCGGCCGGCCGCCTGAACAGTTGCTCTCCGAGCTCGAGGCTGAGCTCGAGCGTTTCCAGGTCGGGCCGCAGGCAGACGACACGGCCGCGCTGGCGCTCCGGCCGGCGGCGCGCGAGAGCGTGGTCGGTGCGGGGCCGACGCACACGGCCGGACGAGTCCGTACCCTTCCATTCTCATAGGAAAGGGGTGACGTGGGAGCACTGCCCAACTTCCGGATCACGACGTTCCAGGCGGGGTCCGGAACCACGATCAAGCTGGTCGGTGAACTCGACAACGCGGCGTGCGCCGAGTTGCTCGCGCGCTTCGAGCAGGTGGCACCGAATGCTCCCGAGCTGGTGCTCGACCTCTCAGAGGTGTCGTTCATCGACTCGGCCGGGATGCGCGCGATCATCGCGATCGAGCACCGGGTGGCAGAGCGAAGCATGTCGCTGACGATCTCCCCGCCGGCCGCCGCGGTCACCGAACTCCTCCAGGTGACCGGCATCGCCGATCATGTCGCGCTTTCTCCTCGGGTCGACGAGGCGCCGCCGCGCTCGCCGTTCATCGAGCGGATCGAGCTCGATCTCCCGCGCAATCCGAGCGCTCCCGGCCTGGCCCGCGCCGAGGTGCGCGCCGTGCTGCCCGGTCGCATCTCTGCCTCCGACCGCGCCACCCTCACGCTGCTGACCTCAGAGATCGTTACCAACGCCGTGATCCATCCCGAGCCGGGCGTCGAAGGATCGGTCGGCCTGCGGATCACCGCCTACCCGGACCGGGTGCGGGTCGAGGTGGACGACGACGGCTCCGGGTTCGAGCTTCAGGATCTCCCACCCCGTCCCCGGGAGGCGGGAGGCCACGGCTTGATCGTCGTAGACGGCGTTTCCAGCCGGTGGGGGACGAGCCATGGCGGCGAAGACCAGCGCGCGGGGTTCTCGGTGTGGTTCGAGCTCGACCTCGATTACGCGCCGGAAGCCGAAGGCGAGGTCGCCGAGCCCACCGATCGCTCGGTGGCGCGGGCGGAGGGCTAGAGCAGTCGGGCCGAGTCAGTTGTCGGCGCCGAGCCGATCCCAGCAGTAGAGCTCCAGGCACTCCTTGGCCAGCTCCACGCAGCGGGCCTCCGAGAGCCACGGAAGCACGGTGTCGAATGCCTGGTCCTCACCCACCCCGGCCTCGAACGCCTCCTCCCCCCGGAAGCCGGCGGCGATCTTCAGCGCCTCGCGGCGGTGATCGCCCAGCGAGGGGAAAACGTTGACCAGGAACTCACGGTTGGGCAGCGGGTGCCCCACCTCTAGCGACGCGTGCCAAGCGGCCAGCAGCGACAGGTCGTGCTCGTCGAGGTCGGCCAGCGCCTTGGCGTAGTGCGACTCGAGCTCGGACTCGGGTATCTCGTCCACCCACGCGCGAACCACCTCTCCGAGGATCTGACGGCGCGCCTCGCGCCCCACCGACTCCGCGATCACGCGGATGGCGTCCTGAGGTTCGATGAAGCACAGTGACATTGCGACTCCGGTCCGGAGGGGTGGATTGCTGCCGATCGCCGCAGAAGGTAGGCGGTGGCCCGGACGTAACGGGCCTCTATACGCCCAAAAGACCGGTTCTTTTACGGCGTGACGGTCAGCTTGATCGTCGGCGAGTCCGACGCCAGGTTTCGTGCGTCGAGCCGGAGCACCGCGCGAAGCTCGCTCTTTCCCGAGTGCATGAAGCGGTGCGAGAGTGAGTAGCTCGACCCCTGCGAGAGCCGCGGGCGGGCGATCACGCGCCAGCCGCCGCCTCCACGCTGCTCGATCAACACCACCTCGCCGGCGTGGCTCGGCGTCACGTGCCCGCTCAACACCACCGAGTGCCCGGCCACGACCGTATGGGCCGACGGCGCGAGCCCGACGAGCGCACGGACCCTCTGGTCGAGCAATGCGCTGCGCAGCGAATCGGCGGTCACGTACCACGTCTGGTCAGCCATTACGGCGCCTCGGCCGAGCGCGAACGTGTAGTCCCCGGAACCGTTGGTTGTGGTCTGCGCGACCTGCTGGAAGCTCGATTGCCCAGCCTTCTCGCGCCACAGCACCACCTGAGCGCCGCTCACCGGACTAGCCGTCAAAACGCCTGAAATCACCACCTTGCGACCCGCCGTCGAAGGATTGGGCGACGACCTAATCGTCAGGTTGCCCGACGGGCAGGATGTGGCCGTGCAGCAGGTTCCCGACGTACAGCACGTCCCCGACGTACAGCACGTTCCCGACGTACAGCAAGTCCCGGACGGGCAGCAGGCGGTGGTGTCGCAGCACGTGCTCGACACGGGGCAGCAGAGCGTTGTCGTGTCCGCGCGGTAGCGGGACGCGTTGACCGGGATCGGACAGCAAGGCTCGACCTCCGGACAGTAGATCCGCGGGGAGAGCGCGTGCGACCCCGCCGCGGACGGGAGAGAGCGCGCTCCCGCCGGGCTGGCCACGGCCACAATCAGGATCGCGGCAGCGGCGAGAAGAAGCGAAGACAGGACGATCGTGCGGCGCATCACGCAGACAGGCAGTTGCAGACCGCACAGAAGCCTAGCTCTTTTTCACAAATGCAGCGCCGCTTGGATCGAGCCGAGCGAATCGAGCTCGGGGTCGGGCTCCGCACCGAATCCGACCGTGGCCCGCCCTCCGCGCTGCCAGTTGTGTAGCCCGAGGTCGAGCGGCTCGAGTGGGAGACCGCACGCTTGAGCGAGGTCTCCGGCCCGGCGCTCGAGCAATAGCGGATCGCCGATCCCGAATGCCCGCTTCGCCCCCACCGTGACGTCGTTCTCCCCGCCCAGAGCGAGCGACGCGGCCTGCAGGTCATACACCCCAAGCCGGCCGAGGGTCACGAGCAGATCGAACCGCGCGCCGCGGTGCAGGCCGGGTAGTGCGAGGCGCTCGTACGCCCGAGCGAACCGGCGCTCGGGGGTCCATGCGTCGTCGCCGGTGAACGCCGCGGCCTGGGTGCCCGCCCGTGATGCCCACATCCGGTAGGCCGCGAGCGTTCGCGTTCCGCGCGTGGGATCGTGGGCGGTGCGCGGGCCGGTCTGAACGTCGTCCAGATCGGGCATCTCACCGGAAGCCCACGTCGTCCTGACCCGCTCGATCTCGCCGAACGGCGACTCTCCCTCCAGCGGGCACAGGTACGCGATCAGGAACGCGAGCCACGTGCGCTCCTCGACGTCGCCAGCCGCGTTCGCCACCTCCGCGTAGAGCCCAGGTGGGTCTTGCTCGAGCCGCCTGCAGCGGTATTCGGCGAAGGCCAACTCCTCCGCGAGACGGCCGGCGTCCTCGCTCGACTTCAAGCCGATGACGAGCGAGTTTCGGTAGCCATCGTCGGCGCCGCGCGCGACTCTCCGCACGACCACTCCTCCCGGGCGGGCCGACCGGGGCGACGACCCACGCGTGCCGCTGGGCCGGGGGCTGGTCGGGCGGGGCTGAGTTGTCCGCGGAGCGCTCGAGCTCACGATCGGGCGCAGCTCGATGGCTTGCTCACGCGAGCAGATCGGGCAGTTCTGGATCAGGCGGTTGTGACGGCAGAAGGTGGGCACCGTGTCAGCCTAGCTAGCCGAGGCCTACTACCCTCTCGCAACTTGAGCGCCAATCCCCCCACCTTCGATCTGCAGAGCCATTCGCTGTACTCCGACGGAGCCCTCCAGCCTCGTGAGGTGGTGGCCGCAGCCCGGCAGGCCGGGGTCGAGCTGCTCGCGGTGAGCGACCACGACACCGTCGACGGGGTCCAGAGCGCGGCCGACGCGGCGGAGGAGTTCGGGCTG
>Ga0335073_10003233_pt1 | contig 22642 bp, 20 predicted proteins | sample Lox_Sample_22_FD_207093 | JGI IMG/M metagenome (GOLD analysis project Ga0335073, IMG submission 207093) | Soil microbial communities from Loxahatchee National Wildlife Refuge, Florida, United States - Lox_Sample_2.2 | ecosystem: Environmental > Terrestrial > Soil > Wetlands | place: USA... | reverse complement strand
CTTCCACTGGCTGAACGGAACGTACGTCGGCTGGCGCTTCCACCAGTCCCAGAACGACCCCTCGGTGTAGTTGTCGCCGAGCTCCTTCTTCGCCTCGGCGCGGAACCGCTCCGTGAAGTCGGCGTAGCCCTGCCGCTCGGGGTCGAGGCCGCCCTCGCCGGGCTTTCCCAGCAGCTGGGCGGCGCAGTCGGGGCAGAACTGCGAGTTCGCGGGGATCGTGGAGGCGCACCGGCTGCAGCGGACGAGGTCGGACTCGAACTCGGCGCCGCACTTCGGGCACGTCGTCGCCGACTCGGGGACGAGGTTGCCGCACTCGCCGCACTCGACCAGCTTGCCCGCGGCCGAACGGCGCGAGATGTACAGGAAGCCGAGCACGCCGGCGACGATCGCGGCCGCGATGACGAGCCAGATCCACAGCGGGAGACCGAGGATCTTCTCGGTGAGCAGGTTGTGGTTCGACGGGGTCGCCGGGACGGTGAACGTGCCGAACACCCACGGGACGGTCTGGACGGAGTTGTACGACGCGACCAGCTCGATCGTGTACTTGTTCCCGGCCGACAGGAGCGGGGTCAGGTTGCGCAGCGAGAACGAGAACGCGCCCGGACCGTGGGTCGTCGACGCCGACCCGATGATGAGGGGGACGCCGCTGGTCGGGTAGGCGTAGACGAGCAGGGTCGCGTTCTGCGAGCCGTTGTAGTGGACCGACCCGCTGATCGAGTAGATCGTGTTCAGGTTCAGGTTCGGCAGGACGAGCGTCGACGTGACCCCCGACAGCGTGACGGTGCTCGCGTCGATCGTGGTCGGGAGCCCCGTCGGGACCTGACCGCCCCCGTGCACCGGCTGACCGTAGTTCCAGAGCACGAGCAGGAACAGCGTGTGGGAGAACGACCGGCCGTTGTCGCCGGTCACGGTCTCGTTGACCAGCCACTGGAGCGGGATCGTGTACAGCGTGCCGGGGACGGTCAGGTCGACCGTCTCGTTCGCCGCGTCCAGCCACTGGGTCGGGGTGGTGTTGTAGGCCGTCTCGCTGTAGTACAGGAACGCCGCGACGTTGAACACCTGCGCCGTGCCGCTGTCGTTCAGCGTGACGTTCAGGGCGTACGTCTGGCCGATCCGCACCGTCGTCGAGTTCGCCCCGTCGACCTGCGTGACGATCGACTCCACGGCGACGTCGGCGAAGTAGGAGTTGAACTGCTGGGCGGGCATGAAGTCCGAGCCGTTGTAGCCGGGGGTGTCGAAGGCGACCCCTTCGGGGTACGCCCGGACGTTGAACGGCAGGGTCGTCGAGTTGTCGTTCGCGATCGGGATCTGGACCGTGATCGTGTAGCCGCCGAGGTAGAAGCCGTCCGGCAGGGACGACTGGGTGAGGTAGTTCGACGCCAGGAGCAGTGACGCCTGGCCCGCGAGCCCGCTCGACCCGTACTTCGGGATCCCGTTGAGCGAGTCCCAGTACTGCAGGTACGCCCAGATCGACGGGTCCCACGTCTTGAGATTGTTCGCGGCGTTCGCGATGCCGCTGGACGTCTGGTTGGACGCGAGCGAGGAGACGGCGCTCACGGTGGCGTCCTTCACGTTCAGCAGCCCGCCGCGACCGCTGACGTTCACCGACGCCCACCGGTACAGGTAGGCGACGCTGCTCGCGTCGGTGATCACCGCCGACGTCTCGAAGACGCCGTGGAGCGGGGCGCCGGGCACCGGGTTGTAGACGCTCAGGTTGGCGAGGCTCGCGTTCGCCCCGTCGGTGAGGAGGAGCTTGTGGGAGAGCCACGGGTACGGCTTCTTCACGGAGAGGTTCGACGCCGCGAGCGAGGTGAACGTGAGGTCCAGCCCCGAGTTCGCCAGGCTCACGTGGGTGCCGGCGCCCGTCGCCACGATGTCGTCCGACACCGGCGGGTTCAGCTCAAGGGAGACCGTGGTCTTGTTGACCTCGGGGCCGGCGACCGCCGTGACCTCGATCGAGATCTTCGACGGGGTGACGCCGAAGTCGCCCGTGAGGTTGAGGTAGTCCAAGAGCCCGAGCGTGTTGATCTCGCTCACGAGCGACGCCGGGAGCGCGGTCGTCGCGGTGCCGCTCGTGTCGTTCAGGAGGGTGGCCGGGGCCGCGAGCGGGTACGTCAGGCCGTTGTAGACGACCGAGAAGGAGACGTTCGTTGGAAGGCCCGCGCTGTCGTTGTAGCTGACGGCGATCTCCCCGCCGGTGATACCCATCGGGTACAGCCAGTCGCGGGTCAGGTTCGCGGAGTCGGTCGGAGTGACGAGATTGCTCAGGGTCTCCGGTCCGAGGAGGGTGACGTTCCCCAGGCCCAGCGGGGCGGGCCGGGGGGTGTTGTTGACGGAGAAGTTGTCGGCGTACACCGATCCGATCGAGCTGTTGAACAGGTCGAGCGTGCCGCCCGCCGACGCGACGACCGACGGCGCGAACCCCTCGTCGCCCTCGAGGACCGCCAGCTGGCTGAAGTTCGCCACGGACGGGTTGCGGGAGATGCTCGAGCCGTTGAGGACGAGCGACGCCGCGTCGCCCTTGATGTTGACCCAGCCCGGGAACTGGATCGAGGAGTTCCAGAGGGTCATCGAGGCCGGTGAGAGGGCCAGGTTGCTCTGGATCGTGAGGTTGAGCTTCGGGTAGGCGTTCAGCACGTACATGTCGGTGGTGATCGTCGAGTTGGTCGCCTTCACCGTGCCGTTGTCCGTGAAGTGGTAGATGTGCGCCAGGCGCTCGGCGGGGGTCCCCGTCGGCGCGACGAACGAGACGAACGACAGCGTGACGTTGACGATGTCGAGCGTACCGCCCGACTCGACCGTGATGTTCCCGCCCTGGTAGTAGACGTGCTCCCCGGGGAGGGACGTGATCGTGAACGTCTCGCCGCTCGGGACGATCAGATCGCCGTGGGTGACCGACGGCGTCGGAGCCGCGGAGCGCAGCGCCGCGCTCGCCGCTCCGCCGACGTTGGCGGCCGGGTGGGCCCCGGCCGGGACCGGTCCGAGGAGCAGAACGAGCCCGCTCGCCACCATCGCGGTCGCGATAACGACGGCGGCCACCGCGAAGAAGGTCGTTCGACTCGCCATTTTCCCCCAGCCTCCGGTCGCGGGAGGGTACTCCCGTGAGCGATTCACACCGATGTGAGGCCGGGTTCCTGTATTTAAGAGTGGGCTCGCTAGAAGGAGAGGAATCCCCTCCCCGAGGCGCCGGTCCTTCTAGATAGGGGGTAGGGTCACCACGACCTTCCCGAACAGGCCCGGGTCGTCGAACCGGGCGAACGCGTCGGCGGCCCGGTCGAACGGGAGCTCGCGGTCGATCACGGGGACCAGGCGGCCCGCGGCCAGGTGGTCCAGGACCCGGTCGAACTCGGCGGCGTTCGCCATCGTGCTCCCCCGGATCGACGCCTGACGCCAGAACAGGGTGCGGACGTCGATCTCGACGAGGGGACCGGCGGTCGCCCCGATGACGACGACCCGACCGCCCCGCGCGAGCGCCCGGACCGACTTCGGGAGGGTCGGCGCGCCGACCGAGTCGAAGACGACGTCGACCCCCCGCTTCTGGCTCCACTCCCAGAGGCCCCGGTCGAGGGGATGCTCCCCGTCCAGCGGCACGTACGCGTCGGCCCCCAGCTCGACCGCCCGGGCCCCCTTCTCGGCCGATCGGGAGACGACGGCCACGGTCGCCCCGAGCAGGTGCGCGATCTGGATCGCCGCGGTCGCGACCCCCCCACCCGCCCCGACGATCGCGACCCGGTCGCCGCGGCGAACGCCGCCGACGGTCGCGAGCGCGCGCCAGGCCGTCTGGAAGACGAGCGGCGCCGCGGCGCCGGCGACGAACGACAGGTCGGCGGGCAGGGGGTGCACGTTGCGCCGAGGCACGACCACGAACGGCGCGGCGGTGCCCTGCAGATGCTCCCCGACGATCCGGTAGTTGCGGCAGAGCGCCTCCTCGCCGCGCGCGCACGCGTCGCACGTGCCGTCCCAGATCCCCGGGTTCAGGAGCACCTTCGTCCCGGGGGCGAGGTCCGTGACGCCGGGCCCGCACCGGTCGACCACGCCCGCCCCGTCGGAACCGAGCACGTGGGGGAGCTCGACCGCGACTCCGGGGATCCCGGCGAGCGTGAATCGGTCGAGCCGATTGAACGCCGCGGCGCGGATCGCGACCCGGATCTCGTCCGGTCCGGGCTCCGGCTCGACGACGTCGACGAACCGCAGCTGCTCCGGACCCCCGTGGGCGGCAAAGCCGAAGCCCCGCACCGCGCTACCCCGGTCCCGCGCGGCGCCACCGGGTGGGGCCGGCCCCGTCCTCGAGCTCGATGCCGGAGCGACGCAGGTCGTCGCGGATCCGATCGGCCTCGGCGTAGTCGCCGCGGGCCCGGGCGCGGGTGCGGGCCGCGATGGCGGCGTCCACCGCCGCCCCCCATCCCGCCGCCGCCGCGCTCGCCTCGGTCTCGATCAACCCGAGGACCTCCGCGGCCCAGTCGTACGGGCCGCGTAGGGTCGCCAGTCCCTCCCCCGAGTACGTCTCCAGACGGTCGAGCTGTTCGGTGAGACGACGGGTCCAGCCGAAGAGGAGCGCGATCGCCTCGCGGGTGTTGAAGTCGGCCGCCAGCGCGTCATCGAGGCGCGCGGGCAGTGCCTCGGCCTCGGCGACCAGATCGGTCGGGGGGTCCGCGCCTTCCCGTCCGGCCCCGTCGCGCGCGCGGATCTCGTCGATACGGTCCGCCGGCAGCCGGAGTCGCCCGTACGCTTCCCGCGCCTCCGCGAGCGTCCGCTCCCGGTCGAAGTCGACGGGACTGCGGTAGTGGGCGTTCAGGTAGTAGAAGCGGAGCACCCCGGCGCCGACGGACTCGATCGCCTCGTCGAGGGCGACCACGTTGCCGAGCGACTTCGACATCTTCTCGCCAGACATCTGCAGCATCCCCGTGTGCATCCAGTAGTTCACGAGCGGGGCCGCACCGGTCGTCGACTCGGCGAGCGCCACCTCCGCCTCGTGGTGCGGGAAGATCAGGTCGAGCCCCCCTCCGTGGAGGTCGTACTGGCGGCCGAGCAGCTTGAGGGTCATCGCGGTGTCCTCGACGTGCCAGCCCGGTCGGCCGGGTCCCCACGGGCTCGTCCACGACGGTTCGCCCGGCGTCGCCGCCTTCCAGATCACGAAATCCTCTGGCGCCCGCTTCCGGTCGTCTTTTTCGACCCGGGCTCCCGGGCGGAGCCCCTCGAGCTTCTGCCCGGAGAGCTTGCCGTACTCGGGGAACCGCGCGACCTCGAAGTACACCGAGCCGTCGCCCGCGACGTACGCCGCGCCGCGGGCGACGAGTGTCTCGATCTGGGCGATGATCTCGGGCACGTAGTCGGTCGCGAACGGGTAGTAGTCGACCGACCGCACGCCCAGCCGCTCCATCGCCGCGCGGTACCCCTTGAACTCCCGGTCGGCGAGCGCCAGCGGGTCGACGTCGAGCTCGGCGGCTCGGGCGATCAGCTTGTCGTCGAGGTTGGTGACGTTCTGGACGTAGAACGTCCGGTACCCCCACCGTCGCAGAGCGCGGGCGACGACGTCGAAGACGACGAACGTGCGTCCGTGGCCGATGTGCGCCGGAGCGTACGGGGTGAGCCCGCAGACGTACAGGCCGACCCGGGGAGGATCGATCGGCTCGAAGACGCGCGCGGCCCGGGTCAGGGAATCGTAGACCGTGAACCGGCGCACGTCTACACCCTCCGCAGGGCGGCGACGACGTCCTCCGCCAGGTCGTCGGGGTCCTCGATGCCGCAGGAGAGTCGGACGATCCCACCCGTGATGCCGTGCGCCCGCCGCTCCGCGGCCGGCACGCTGGCGTGGGTCATCGACGCGGGGTGGTCGGCGAGCGACTCGACGCCGCCCAGGCTTTCGGCGAGCGTGAAGATGCGGAGCGCCGCGAGGAAGCGACGGGCGGCCCGGGCCCCGCCGCGCAGGTCGACCGTCACGATCCCCCCGGGACCGTCCATCTGCCGACGGGCGAGCGCATACTGGGAATGGGAACGAAGCCCGGGGAAGTGGACCGCGGCGACCTTCCGGTGGCCCTCGAGTGCCCGGGCGACCGCCCGCGCGCCGCGGATATGGGCGTTCATCCGCACGCCGAGGGTGTGCAGTCCGCGCAGCACGAGGAAGCAGTCGAACGGGCTCGGCACCGCGCCGACCGCGTTCTGGAGCCACAGCAGGCGGTCGCCGACCGACCGCGTGCGGGCGACGAGGGCACCGCCGATGATGTCGGAGTGGCCCCCGATGTACTTCGTCGTCGAGTGGAGCACGATGTCCGCCCCGAGGGAGATCGGGCGCTGCAGCGCCGGCGTGGCGAACGTGTTGTCGACCGCGACGAGCGCCCGCGCCCGGTGGCCGAGCGCGGCGACCGCCTTCAGGTCGACCAGCTTGAGGAGCGGGTTCGTCGGGGACTCGACGTAGACCAGGTCGGCCGGCGTCCGGAGCGCCGACTCCATCGCCCCGGGGCGGCTCGGGTCGACGAACTCGACCTTCAGCCCGAAATGGCGACGGTGATGGTCGAGAAGCCGCCAGGTCCCCCCGTACAGGTCGTCGCCCGCGACGACGCGGCTGCCGCTCGGGAACATCTCCAGCAGCGTCGTGAGGGCCCCGAGCCCCGAGGCGAACGCCAGGCCCGTGGCGCCGCCCTCGAGGTCGGCGAGCGTCGCCTCGAGCACGGCCCGGGTCGGGTTGCCGGAGCGGCTGTAGACGTACCCCTGGTGCCGGTTCGGCGCCGACTGGCGGAACGTGCTCGACAGGTAGACCGGCGGATTCACCGCGCCGGTGAGCGGGTCGGGCGGCTGGCGGGCGTGGATCAGGCGCGTGTTACGCCGCATGCGGGAGTCCCTCCTCGGCCGAGCGCCCGACCAGGTCGTGCCGGGTGAGCACCCCGACCAGAGCGCCGGAGCCGCGGTCGCGCACGAGCACGGCCCGCTCGTCCTTCAGGCGTCGGACGATCTCGCCGAGCGGCGTGTCCAGGGCGACCTCCGGGTACGCCGCCGCGAGGACGGCCCGGACGCTCCGGTCTAGGACCGTGCTGTCGTCGAACGATCGGCGCAGCACCTCGTCCTCGCGGAACGAGCCGAGGTTGCGCTCGCCGTCGAGCACCGGCATCTCGGACAGGTGGTGGGAGCGCAGCCGCTCGAGCGCGGCCCGGACGCCAGTCGTCGGCTCGACGGCGACCAGGGCCGGCACGCCCTGCTTCGCGGCGAGCAGTTCGCGGGCGGTCGCCCCCGAGTCGAACAGGCCGTTCTCGCGCATCCAGTCGTCGGAGTAGAACTTGGAGAGATAGCGGTCGCCCGAGTCCGGCAGCACGACCACGACCGTCGCCCCTTCGGGGAGCGGTCGGTCCGAGAGCCACCGCGCGGCCCCGACGACCGCCGCGCCGGACGACCCGCCGGCGAACATCCCCTCCTCCCGGGCGAGGCGGCGGGCCATCTCGAACGACTCGCGATCGCCGACCTCGACGAACGAGTCGAGGTACTGGTAGTGGATCGTCCGTGGCACCATGTCCTCGCCGATCCCCTCCACGAGGTACGGGACCGCGGGGGGCGTCGCCTTCGTCCGAAAGTACGGCCCGAGCACCGACCCCCGCGGGTCGACGGCGACGATCCGGACGGTCGGCCGATGCTCTTTGAAGTACCGACCGATCCCGCTCATCGTCCCCCCGGTCCCGACGGTGCCGACGACCGCCGCCAGCGCCGGCCCCGCGTCCCGGTCGATCTCCGGCCCGGTGGTACGGTAGTGCGCCTCGGGGTTCGCCTGGTTGGCGTACTGGTTCGGGTAGTACGCTCCGGGGATCTCCCGGGCCAGCCGCGCCGCGACCGAGTAGTGGCTCATCGGATGGTCCGGGGGCACGGCGCTCGGCGTCACGACCACGCGCGCCCCGTACGCCCGCAGGAGGCGGATCTTCTCCGAGCTCATCTTGTCGGGAATGACGAACACCGCTCGGTATCCCCGGACCGCCGCGACGAGCGCCAGGCCGACACCGGTGTTGCCGCTCGTCGCCTCCACGATCGTCCCCCCGGGCTTCAGCAGCCCGTCCCGCTCGGCGGCGGCGACCATCAGGGGCCCGATGCGGTCCTTCACCGAGCCGCCCGGGTTGAGGAACTCGAGCTTCGCGAGCACCCGGTACGGGAGGTCGGCGACGACCCGGTGCAGGGCGACCAGCGGCGTACGGCCGACCAGCTCCAGGATCGACTCGGCCGGTCGGGGGGATTCCTGCACGCCCGCGCGAACGACGGTCGCGAGTTAATCCTTTTCACGCCCGGCGGGCGCCCCGCGGCGGTTCCGGTGCGTTCGGTACGTACTCGTAGGTTCGTGTCCGCCGTACTGTTTAAGGAAGCCCCCGGGCTGGTCCACCCCGATACCCGTGATCGGCGCGCTCGAGACGCAGGTCCTCGGAGCCCTCCGCGAGCTGGAGGAGGGGCCGGCCGCCGCAGTCCGGCGCTCGCTCGCGCGGAGCGGCACCCGCGTCGCCTACACCACGGTCGCGACGATTCTTTCGCGCCTGTACGATAAGGGGCTCGTCCGTCGCCGACGGGAGCCGTGCCGGGGCGGCTCCCGGTACGTCTATCGACCGGCGAACGTTGAACAGAAATACCTCTTGAATCTCCTCCGCGGCGTCGTCGCCATGTTTGGCCCGGCGGGGGTCGTTCACCTGAACGAGGAGATCGCGAAACTGAAGCCGGCCGAAGAGCGGGAGCTCAAGCGGCGGCTCGGTCTCGAGTGAACTCCCCGTTCGCGTTCGGGCCATGTGGGCCACGACCGCCGACTGGGCGTACGTCCCGCTCGCCGCGGTAGCGCTCGCCGGCGCCGGACTCGCGGTCGCGGTCCGTGTCTCCGGCTCCGTCACGATCCTCCGGGTCGCCGTCGCGCTCGTCGCCGGCTGGGCGTTCGTCGCGACGACCGCCCTCCTGTGGGCGATCGACGTCGGCGGGCTGCCCGCGCTGGGCCTCCTTGCCCGGTCGCCGACGGCGTTCCTCGCGCCGGCGGACGGGCGCCTGTGGCTCTGGGGAGCCGCCGGAGCGTTCGCGGTGTTCGCCGCCGCCTTCGTCCTCAGCCAGTTCGTCGGGCGGGGGCTACTGCGGCTGCTGCGGCCCCGCCCGCTCCCGTGGCCCGTCGGACTCCCCCGCCCGTCGACGCCGACGCGCCTGCTCGCCTTTCCGTCGGAGAAGGCGGATGCACTGATGTTCACGCTCCTCCAGCCCCGCCTCGGCTGGTCGTGGGGGCGGGTCGACCTGATCCTGGTGTCGGAGGGACTCCTCACCACCCTCTCGACCGCGGAATGGGAGGCGGTCGTCGCCCACGAGCTCGGCCACGGCCGGGAGCTCGATGGCCGCTACCTCACGTTCCTCCGCACGTTCGCCCGGATGATGCGCTGGGACCCGGTCGTCGCGCTCGTCGCCGACTCCCTCACCCACCACGAGGAGCTGCAGGCGGACCGGGACGCGGTCGAGCTGACCCGCCGCCCCCGCGCCCTGGCCCGCGCGATCTACAAGGCGACGGTGCTCGGCGCGGGCCGCCGGGTCGGCGTGGCGAGCCTGCTCGGCACCGGGGGCCGTCGCGGCCGGGCCCGGGCGCTCGAACGGATCCATCGGCTGGTCGTCCTCGCCGAGAGCGGCCGCTTCCCGGAGGAGCCCGGTGCCTAGGCCGGGACGCGCCCGGCGTGCGCTCCGGTCCGTCCCTCTCGCCGTCGGCGCACTCCTCGTCCTGGGGCTGCTCCCTCCGCCGGCGGGCGCAGCGCCGATCGCCCCCGTGCCGATCCCGCTCGATCGCTACTTCCTGGCGAACCTCTCGCTCCCGTCGGTCGCCCCCGGCGGGTCGACCCACCTCGCGTTCGCGGTCGGCGATCCGGCCCGGCTCGGCGCCGCCCTGACCCGCACGGTCGTCACCTTCGAGCTGTACGCCTTCAACGGCTACCCCGGGACCGGCAACGCGTCGCTCCCGGTGGGGAACGCCCCGACCCTCACCAACGCGACGGCCTCGGGCGGGGAGGTGACCGTCGCCCTCGGCACGGTCGCCAGCGGCTCGACGGTCACCGGTTCGGTCGGGGTCGTCACGTCCTCGTCGACCCCGGCGGGGACGTTCGCGATCCGCACCGCCGTCGCCTTCGACCTGAACGGATCGCCCCGGCTCCTCGAATCCCGCGGGTGGTTCTCCTCGTCCGCGTGGGCCGCGGCGACCGAGCTGCCGAACGGGAGCGCCTCGCTCACGAACGCGAGCCTCGCCGCGCTGAACGTCTCCGGGATCGTGCCGGAGACGGCGCTCCTCGTCGCGCCGAACGACTGGCCGTGGGCGCTCGGGGCGCTGCTCGGCGGGGCGTTCGCCCTGCTCGGGATCGGCGCGTGGTTCTACTGGCGGCGCGGACCGGGCTCGACCGCGGGCACGGGGTAGGCGCTCCCCGACGCGATCCACGCGCCGAGGGCCTTCGGCAGCAGTCGGACCAGGAGCGGGGACTCGCGCAGGAGCTCGCGGACGACGGGCGTCGGGAAGTCGATGTCGCCAAAGGCGACGACCGTCCGGCCGAGGGCCCCGTGCGCGAGCGCATCGACCACCGCTTCGAGCTCGGCGTCCGACAGTCGGGCGAAGAGCCGGCGCAGGTAGAGGGCGCGACGGAACTCGTCGCCGAACTCCCCCCGCCAGAGCGCGTCGTACGCGCCGAGCCGTCGGGCCGAGAGGTCGTCCGCCGAGAGCGCCGGGGCCGCGACGGACGCCGCCAGAACGGCGGCCCGCATCCCCGTGAAGATCCCGCCCCCGGAGAGCGGCTTCACCTGCGCGGCGGCGTCGCCGACCAGCAGCACCCGCTCCGCCGAGAGTCGAGGGACGGTCCCGATCGGGATCCCCGAGGCGAGGAACGCCGTCGGGCTGGCGAGCGGTCGACCGAACCGGGGCCGAAGGAACTGGAGGAGCCGGTCGAAGTACGCCCGGGCGGAGGTACCGTCCGCGTCGGTCGCGACGCCGACCCGCGCCCCCCCGGCGCCGTCCGGAATCCACCAACCGAACAGGCCCGGCGCAAACGTCCGCCCGAGATAGACCTCGACCAGCTCCGGGTCGCCGTCGCTCGCCGGGAACTCGGCTTCGAACGCGGGGAGGATCTCGACCGGTCGGCGGAGGCGCGCCGCGCGGGCGACGGCACTGCCGACCCCGTCCGCTCCGACCAGGAGACGGGCGGTCACCTCCTCGGTGCGCCGGTCCGGTCCGGTGAGCTGGGCGGTGACGCCGTCCGCGGTCCGCGCGACGATCCCGTCGAATCGGGTGGCGGTGCGGAGCTCCGCGCCGGCCCGCGCCGCGCGGTCGGCGAGATGGACGTCCAGCCCCGCGCGGTCGATGACGAACGCCCTCGCCGCCTCGGCGCGGAACGAGAACTCCCGGCCGGTCGGCCCGACGACGGTGGCACCGCGTACCGGGCACCGGACGTACTCGCCCGGCCCGGCGAGGTCGAGCGCCCGCTGCGAGACGAGGCCGGCGCACTGTACCGGCTGCCCGACCTTCGGGTGTTCCTCGATCAGGAGGACCCGGTGGCCGGCCGCGGCGAGCTCGCGCGCGACGGTCGAACCGGCGGGTCCCGCCCCGACGACGAGCGCGTCGAAGGACGCCACGGCGGCGCGAGCGGCCGACCCCTCTTAACGGAGTGTTCGGTTCACTCGGCCATCCGCGGGTACAGGCGCGCCTCGATGAGGATCAGGACGACCGTGGCGAGCAGCAGGATCCCGAGGTCGACCCCGGCCGGGAGCTCGTTCGTCGCCGGCAGCACCATCCACCCGCGGAGGGCATCGACCTCGTAGGTGAGCGGGTTCGCCCGCGCCACCGGCGCGAGCCATCCCGGCATGTCGGAGATCGGGTAGATCGCGTTGCTCGCGAAGAACAGCGGCATCGTGAGCAGCTGCCCGATGCCGAGGAATCGCTCCTGGGTGCGCACGAGGCTCGCGATGATCATCGACAGGGTCGCGAACAGCGCCGAGCCGAGGATCACGATCGCGAAGACGCCGAGGATCGCGAGCGGGTCCAGGTTCAGCGACACCCCGAGGGCGGCGGCGAGCGCGAAGACGATCACCGCCTGGGAGATCCCCCGGACGCTCGCCGAGAGCGCCTTGCCGACCACGAGGGAGATCCGCGAGGCGGGGCTCACCAGGAACTTGTAGATGATCCCGAGCTCGCGCTCGCGGATCGAGGCGATCCCGTAGAAGATCGAGATGAACAGCACGCTCTGCGCCAGGATGCCGGGGGCGAGGAACGCGAGGTACGGCAGCGGCCCGGTCGAGATGACGTGGAGTCGCGCGATGACCTCCCCGAAGACGACCAGCCACAGGGCCGGTTGGACGGCCCGGAGCAGCAGCTCGGACGGGTCGTGGCGGAGCTTCCGGATCTCGTAGCCGACGAGCGCCCAGGTGCGACTGAGCGGTCGGACGACCGCCCGCCACCGGTCCGGCGCCGGGCGCGGCTCACTCGAGGCGGCTTGCGACGCGTCGGACGCGCGAGGTTTCGCGGTATCCGCCACCGAGCTCCACCTCCTCGCCGGCGTAGTGGGTGAACACGTCCTCGAGCGACGCGTCGTCCCGGTCGAGGCTCCGCTTCAACCGCTCGGGGGTGTCGCACGCCGCGATCCGCCCCCGATGCATGATCGCGACCCGCTCGCAGAGCCGGTCGGCCTCCTCCATGTAGTGGGTCGTGAGAACGATCGAGGTCCCGAACTGCTGACGGAGCCGGTCGATCTGCTCCCAGACGGCGTCCCGGGCGATCGGGTCCAGCCCGACGGTCGGCTCGTCCATGAACAGCACGCGGGGGCGGTGGAGCATCGCCTGCGCGATCTCCAGCCGCCGGATCATCCCGCCCGAGTACTCCCGAACGAGGCGGTCGCCGTACGCGGTGAGCCCCATGAACGCGAGCGCCTCGCGGATGCGCGCCTCCCGCTCGGCGCGGGGGATCTGGTACAGGCGCGCGAACACCCAGAGGTTCTCGTACCCGGTGACCTGCGGGTCCGCGGAGATCAGCTGCGGGACGTAGCCGATCACCGCGCGGACCGCGGCCGGTCGCGCCTCCACGTCGATGCCGGCCACGGTCGCCCGGCCGGACGACGGCCGGAGGAGAGTGGTCAGCATCTTGATCGTCGTCGTCTTCCCGGCCCCGTTCGGCCCGAGCAGCCCAAAGACCGAGCCCGCGGCGACGTCCAGCGAGATCCGGTCGACGGCGACCACCGGGCCGAACCGCCGGCTCAGCTCGTGCGTGTGCACGACGGGCGGCTCGGCGACGGCCATGGCGGGATTATGCGGGCGCGAGCCGCCCGCCGCTTATCCCGTATCCGTCCGGGCGGCCCGCGCTACGAACCGCGCCACGGCGTCGCGACGAGATCGGTCCGCTGCCGGGGTTCGACGGCGGAGGCGGCGACCGGGACCGAGACCCCAACCCGATGGGCGAGGAGGCCGGTCCACGCGATCATCGCGCCGTTGTCGACGCAGAGCGAGCGCGGCGGCGCCGCCATCGTCGCCCCGCGGCCCTCGGCCATCGACCGCACCATGCCGCGCAGCCGCTCGTTGCATGCGACGCCGCCCCCGAGGACGACCGCCTCCTTGCGGCGGTGGGCGAGCGCGCGTTCGGTGATCTCGGTCAACATCGCATAGGCCGTCGCCTCCACGGAGTAGGCGAGGTCGGGTCGGGCGGCTCCCTTCTGCGACAGCGCGAGCGTCGCGGTCAGCATCCCCGAGAACGCGACGTCCATCCCGTGGACCGAGTACGGAAGCGGGTACAGCTCGGCGCCGCCCTTCGCCTCGGCCTCGAGCGCGGGGCCACCCGGGAACGTGCCCCCGAGCTCGATCCAGAGCTTGTCGAGGAAGTTGCCGATCCCGATGTCGAGCGTCTCCCCGAGCACGCGGTACCGCCCGCGGCCGTAGGCGATCACCTGCGTGTTCCCCCCACTCGCGTACAGCAGCAGCGGGTCGTCGAGCCCGCTCGTCGCCCGCGCGATCTCGACGTGGGCGACACAATGGTTCACCGGTACGAGCGGTCGGTCCCACGCGAGGGAGAGCACGCGCGCGACCGTCGCGCCCGCCCGCAGGCACGGCCCGAGCCCCGGACCCTGCGAGTAGGCGATCGCGTCGACCTCGCTCGGCCGGACATGGGCGTCGGACAGGGCCCGGCGGACGAGGTCGGGAAAGCGATCGACGTGGTGGTTCGCCGCTTCGCGGGGATGGATCCCGCCCGCCGGGGGGCGGTACATGTCCGAGGCCATGCCGAGGACCTGTGCCCGATCGTCGACGAGGCCGACCGACGCCGTGTGCGCGGTCGACTCGATCCCGAGCACTACCATCGCCGCCCGCTCCCTGTCCCGGCTCGCTTTCTGCCCCGGGCTCCGACGCTACTCGTCGCTGGACTCGATGCGGAAGCGGACGCGGGAGCCACGCAGCGCGGTCTGGATCCGGTCGGCGAACTCCACGGTCTCGCGCACGCTCGCGGCCCGGCCCCAGTCGTAGACGAAGTCGTATCCTTCCGTCTCGGCCCGGAACCCGAGGTGCTCGAGCAGCTCGGCGACGGCAGAGTACGTGGCTCCCTCGCTGTCGAGCTGCAGCAGTAGGAACGTTCGCGTCATTGGTCTCCGTCGGACGGCGCGGAGTCCGAAGGAGGTCGACCGGCCGCCTTAACGGAATCGCCTCCGACCGCCGCCCCGTGCTCGCGCAGCTCGAGTTCGAGGTCCTCCGCGGGAACCGGCCGGTCGGCGTGGGCGGTCACACGGACGGCGACGCCACGAGCCATCCGGCCGATCTCGTGCGGGGCGAGCACGAGCCGGCCGACCGCCAGCAGCGCATCGTCCGGGCCGACCAGCAGCGCACTGGCGCCCGGGACCAGCGCCGGGTCCGCGCCGGTCGCGAATCGGGCGAACAGACTGCGACCGGCCCGGACGAACGGCACGGCCTCGGGGGCGACCCCCACCCGCCGTTCGCCGGCGGTGAGCAGCGCGTGCAGCCGTCGACCGCCCGCGAACGTCGGCCGGGGAATGCCGTCGGTTCCGACCACGAACATCGGCTCGTGACCCTCAACGATCGTGCGGAGCCGGCCCGTCCGCCGGGACCGCTCCCCGCACAGCCCCCGCGCGAGGACCGGAGCTGCGTCGGCCCCGAACTCCCACTCGAGCAGCCCCAGCACCTGACGCTCGGTCCACGCCTCCGTCCAGTTCGTGCCCCGAGCGGACGGAACGTCGCCGCTCCGAGGAACCGGCGGACGCAGAGAGAACTCTTCGACGCCCAGGTATGGACCCACGGGGTAGAGGTCGGTGAGCTCGAGCGGTACCGGGCCGAGCGGCGTGTCGACCGACCATGCGATCGGCGCTCCGCGCTCGTCGTCGGTCGGTAGGTCGCGCAGATACTCCGGCCGGAGCGCGCGTCGCCCGGTCACCTGCGGCGAGGGTCGGGTCGCGGCGTACACCGCGAGCCGCTCCCGAAAGCGGACGACCGCGGGGCGCCGCACGCTGTCGGCGCCCGTCTCGCGAAAGGTCCGGCGGGAGTCCGGCTCGGTGGGGAGGAACGTCTCGGCCCGGTCCATGGCGGCCAAGAGACCGGCCCGCACGGCCGGATGGGCCGTCGCCCGTCGCTCGACCAGCTCCCACAGGGTGCCGTCGCGGATCGCCTGGCGGATCCGGGCGACCTCCCGGAGCGAGACGTCGAGGTTGTGGATCGCAAGGCGGGCCTCCCGTTCGCCGGCCGGCCACGTCGCGACCTTCGTGAGCGGGGTCTCCGCACAGAGGGCACAGCCGCAGACCTCCTCGCGGAGATCCTCGACGGCGACCGTCCCGTCCGGGAACATCACGTCGCCTCGCCGCGCGAACTTGAGGTAGGCCGACGAGTCGAACAGATCGACGCCGAACAGCGCGCCGAAAGCGAACGTCATCGGATGACCGGCGCCGAACAGGTGCACCGGCGCGGCCGGGGTCAGGCCCGGTCGTGCGGCGGCGAGCAGCTGCGCCAGCTCGGCGAAGCGATACCGCTCGAGCAGCGGCACCACGCCGCCGACCGCCAGGACGTCCCCGACCTCGCTGGCCCCGACCGCCGCCCGGTACCGGAGGTCGGCGTGGAGTGCGCCCTGGACCGGCGCCGCCAGCAGCCCGTTCCGCGCCGCGCGCGCCCGGCGAGCCCGCGCCTCCGTCTCGGTGAGCGCCGCGGCCGCGGCGTCGTGCGGGCTCTCCGGCTCGGTGAAGACGTCGAGCACCGTGGCGATGTCCGACCCGATCCGGTTCTGGAAGTCGATGATCTCGTCCGGACCGACCTCCACCGAGCCGTACGCGTGCTGCTGGAACGCGCCCGAATCGGTCATCACGGGCCCGTCGAACCCCAGCAGACGATGCAGGCCATCGCGCTCGGCGACGGTCCGCAGCGGCGGCGTTCGCCAGGTGATGTACGCCGACGTGATCACCGCCCGCACTCCCAGCCGCTCCCGGAGGAACTTCGCGGAGGCCGGCTGCCGCTCCGGATCGGGATGGAGCACGGGCAGGAGCGCGGGCGTCTCGATCGGCCCGTGCGGCGTGTCGAGCCGGCCGAGGCGGGCGAGCCCGTCCCGCTCGAGCAGTTCGAACGGCGGCATGCGCGGCCCGACGGTCGGTCCCCGTTAAGGGTGACGCCGCAGGGCGGCCGGCCGGTCGTCGTACGACGCACGGATCCGGTCGAGCAGCCCCGTCAGCATCGGGAGGGTCAGCTTGCCGGTGTTCGTGTTCTGCGGGCTCGGATGGTACGACGCCCAGAGGAGCGGCTTACCGGCTCCGAGCGGAACGCAAGCACCGTGGGCGAACGGTGCGGCGGGCCGTTCGACGCCGTAAGCGGCGACCGCGGCGTCCTTCAGAGCGTCCCAGGCGAACCCCCCGAGGGCGAGCAGTGCGCGCGCCTCCGAGAGGAGTCGCAGCTCCCGGACGAGGTACGGTCGGCAGTTCGCCTTCTCGGCGGGCGTCGGCTGGTTCCCCGGGGGAACGCAGCGGACCGCGGCGGTGAGATAGAGGTCGGTGTAGCGGAGCCCGTCCCCGCGGTGGGTCGACGTCGGCTGGTTGGCGTAGCCGGCCGCATGGAACGCCCGCACGAGGAAGGCGGCGGATCGGTCCCCGGTGAAGACGCGTCCGGTGCGGTTCGACCCGTGCGCCGCCGGGGCGAGCCCGACCGCGACGAGTCGGGCCCGGGGGTCGCCGAAGCCGGGGACGCCGCGACCCCAGTATTCCTGCGTGCGGAACTCCCGCTTCCGCTCGGTCGCGATCCGCTCGCGGTACCGGACCAGCCGCGGGCAGCGGGCGCAGGCGACGACCTCGTCGCGGAGCGCGACGAACGAGTCGGGCACCCTCCGGCGACCCCGCGGCCCCTTAAGGGCTGACGGACCGCCTCTCTGCGGATGCTCACGTCCGGTGACGCATCCCTATAGACGCTCCGGCCGTTGGCCCGTTGATGACGGAGACCCGTGTGGGCCCCGGGGCTCGAAGCCGACTCGGCGGAGTGGACGGTGACCTCCGGGTCGAGCACGATGCGCGGATCGAAGCCGACGGCAAGGTGGTGGTCTCCGGGGCGGCCCGGTTCGACGGGTCCGCGGAGGTGACCGGACCGCTCGAGTGCCGGTCGCTGGAGGTCGACGACGGAACGCTCGAGGTGCGCGGCGACCTCACGGTCCACGAGAACGTCCGGGGCCGGGACGGCGCGATCGAGGTGACCGGCGCGCTCACCGCCGGTCGCGTTGACGTCGATCGCGGCGTGCGGGTCACCGGGCCGGCGACGGCCGAGGAGTTCGAGGTCGGCGGGGTCCTGGAAGGAGGCTCCACGCTCTCGAGCCCGAAGGTGTCGGTCGGCGGGAAGTTCCGCCTCGCCGGCAAGCTCACCGGTCGTACGGTCGAGGCCGGCGGCGCGGTGCAGCTCGGCGACGTGGCGATCGAAAGCCTCGAGGTGGGCGGGGCGGTCCGCGTCGGCGGGGGCGAGATCTCCCGGTCGATCAACGTCGGTGGCAAGTTCTCGGCCGAGGGGACGCTCGCCTTCGGGGACCTGGACGTCGGGGGCGTCGCGCAACTTCGGGGCGTGGCGACCGGCCGGCGGATCGAGGTCGGCGGGATCTTCAGCGCCGACCACGACCTGACGTTCGAATCGCTCGACATCGGCGGGCTCGGGACGATCCAGGGGAACGCCTCCGGCGACCGGGTCGAGGTCGGCGGCAAGATTGACGTCAAGGGATCGCTGGCGCTGCGCGGCAAGCTGGAGGTCGGAGGCGCGATCTCGGTCGGGGAGATCCTCTCGGGGGACCGACTGAGCGTCGGCGGCAGCCTCTCGGCGCGTCGCGCGGTGTTCGTCGGGGAGGCGGAGGTCGGCGGTTCGATCACCACCCGGGAGGGCCTCAAGGCCGATCGGCTACGGCTCGGCAAGCGCTCCCGGGCGACCGGCCCGCTCGTCGGCAACTGGGTCGAGATCGACGCGAAGGCCCGCGTCGAGGACGTCTACGGCGGCCGGGTCGAGATCGGGAAGAAGGCGGAGGCTCGGCGGGTCGTCGCCCGCGATGTCGTGCTGGACGACGGCTGCGAGGTCGGGGAGGTCGTCTACACCGGCGAGCTCCGAATGGGTCGGGACGTCACGTGCCGTCGTCCCCCGCAGAAGGTCGACACCCTCCCGCCCGCTCCCCTCTGACGCGGGGGCCGCATGCTGGACGAGCGGTCCGACGGCCTGCGCGTCTCCCGACGGCGCGAGGTCACGGACCTGTACGCCACCGTCCTCGAGGTGGTGAAGCGGTACCACGGCGCGGCCCGCATCACGCGGGTGTCGTACGGGGCGGGGATGCCCGTCGACCGGCTCCGCACGTTCCTCGATCGCCTCCTCGCGCTCGGGCTGCTGCGGAGCGAGGAGCTCGACGGGCGGCCGGTGTTCGAGATCACGGTGCGCGGGCAGGAGTTCCTCGACACGTACTGGAAGATGCGGGCGTTCGTCGAGGTGCTCGAACGACCGCCGGTCGGCGGCCGGTCCGGGGCGCACCGGTCCGGCGTCGTCAGCCGTACCGCGGCACCGACGGATCGACCGTGACCGACCAGGCGTCGATGCCACCCGCGAGGTTCGCCACCCGACGGAAGCCGCGGCTCTCGAGGAATCCCGCGATCATCATCGACCGGGTCCCGCCGTGGCAGTAGACGACGATCTCCTTGTCCTTGGGCAGCTCGTCGGTCCGGGACGGGACCTCCCGCATCGGGATGTGGAGCGAAGGGAGGATCACCGCCGCCTCGCGCTCGTCGGGCTCGCGCACGTCGAGCAGGACGACGTTCGTCGGCGAGGCCTTCAGCCGAGCCGCGACCTCGCGCGGCGAGAGCTCCTCGACCATCGACCCCGGGAGGCGTCGCCGCGATTAGCGATTGCGCCACTCCGCGCCCTTAAGGTCGGGCGGCCACTGCCTCCGCCGATGAAGGCGAAGGACCCGGTCTGCGGGATGACGATCGATGTCGAGAAGGCGGCGGCGCGTGGGGTCTACGGCGGCGAGACCGTCTACTTCTGCTCGGTCGCCTGCCAGAAGAGCTACGACGCCCGGCAGCGCGGGACCGGGGCGTAGACCGCCCCGCGATCGCCGACGCGGGGCGGCGCGATGGCGACGGACCCCGTCTGCGGGATGTACGTGGAGGAGGGCCCCGATGCCCTCCGGTTGACGCGCGAGAACCGAACCTACTACTTCTGCGCCTCGAGCTGCCTCCGCACCTTCGCGGAGCCGGACGCCGAGCGACGGCGGCTGCACCGACGCCTCCTGGTCGCCTGGCCGCTTTCGGTGGCGGTGATCGCCCTGACCTACGCCGTGCCGACGCGGCCCGCGACGTTCGTCGCCGCGGTCCTCGCGGCGATCGTCCAGGGATACGCCGGGAGCCCGTTCTACCGCGGCGCGTGGGAGGCGCTGCGACGAAGGATCGGCAACATGGACCTTCTGATCGCGGTCGGGACGACGGCCGCCTACGGCGAGAGCCTGGCCGCGCTGCTGCTTCCCGGTCGGCTCCCCGCGGTCTTCTACTTCGACGCCGCGGCGATGATCGTGACCCTGATCCTGACGGGCAACTATCTCGAGCACCTGACGCGCCTGCGGGCGAGCTCCGCGCTCGCCCGGCTCGCGGCGACCCTGCCGGCGACGGCGGAGGTCGTCGGGGCGACCGGCGACCGAATCGTCCCCGTCGGCGAGCTGACCCCGGGCACCGTCGTCCGAGTGTCCCCGGGCGCTCGGTACCCGGTCGACGGCGATGTGCGCACCGGTCGGTCGAGCGCCGACGAGTCGATCCTCACCGGCGAGCCGCTACCGGTCCCGAAGGGCCCGGGGGATCCGGTGCTGGCCGGCGCGTGGAACCGCGAGGGGAGCGTGGAGGTGATCGTGCGCCGGGTCGGCGCCGACGCTTTCGTGGGCCAGGTCGCCGCACTGCTCGGGGAGGCCGAGATGGGCCGGGTGCCGCTTCAGCGCACCGCCGACCGGATCGCGGCCGCCTTCGTGCCGCTCGTGCTCGCGCTCGCGGTCGGTGCGGCTGTCGGCTGGGCCGTCCTGGGCGGCGCGCCGCTGGCGGTCTCGATCCTGATCTTCGTCACGGTCGCCATCACCGCGTGCCCGTGCGCGTTCGGTCTGGCCACCCCCGCCGCGATCCTCGTAAGCACCGGCCGGGCCGCGGAGGAGGGGATCTTGTTCCGGGGCGGCGACACGATCGCCCAAGCGGCGCGGGTCGACCGGGTGCTGCTCGACAAGACAGGAACGCTCACCGTGCCGATCCCGCTCGTCGCCTCGATCGCACCCTGCGGGACGACGAACGGCCCGGGTCTCCTCGCCCTCGCGGCCGGTCTCTCGACCGGGGTCGACCATCCGCTCGCCGCTGCGCTGCGTCGGCGCGCGGCGGAGGAACGGGTCGCCCCGGCCCCGTTCGAGGAAAGGACGATCGACCCGGGGCGGGGCGTGCGCGGGCGCACGGGTGGCCGGACGGTGGCGTTGCTCGCCGTGGACGTGGCGCGCTCGGAGGGGGTCGACGTCGCGCCGCTGGCCGAGTGGGAGACCCGTGCGACGAGCGGCGGGGAATCGATCTCGGTTCTACTGGAGGACGGCCGACTCGTCGGGGGTTTCTCCTTCCGCGCCGAGCTGGCCCCCGGGGCCGCCGCGGCGATCGCCTCGCTGCGCGGGATGGGGATCGAGACCGAGATCGTGACCGGCGATGCGCCCGGGCCGGCGCGTGCGGTCGCCGACGCGGTCGGCATCTCGGTCGTGCACGCGGGCATCGACCCCGCGGGGAAGGTCGCGGTCGTGAAAAGCGCCCGAGGCGCGGGCCGCCGCGTCGCCTTCGTCGGCGACGGGATCAACGACGCCGCCGCGCTCGCCGCGGCCGACGTAGGGATGGCGATCGGCAGCGGCACCGAGGTCGCCCGGGAGGCCGGCCAGATCCTCCTCGTGCGCTCCGACCTGCAGGCCGTCCCCGAAGCGATCGCGATCGCACGCCGGACGGTCGCCCGGGTCGGTCAGAACCTGCGGTGGGCGATCGGTTACAATGCGGTCCTCTTGCCGGTCGCGGGGGGCCTGCTGGTGCCGTGGCTCGGGTTCGGGGTCTACCGGTGGCTACCGATCGCCGGGGCGCTCGCGATGGGCCTCTCGTCGACGACGGTCGTCTGGAATTCGCTCTCGCTGCGACGGCGAGGGTCGACGCCCGCCCCAACGGCGCCGGTGGCAGTGGGGCCGACGCGGAGCAGCGGGAGCTAGCATGGGGCGTCGGTCGGTCCGCTATGTCGACTCGCACACCGAGGGCGAGCCGACGCGGGTGGTCGTCTCCGGAGGGCCGCCCCTCGCCGCCGGAACGCTCGCGGAGCGCCGCGAGGAGCTTCGGCGCGAACACGATCGGTTCCGTCGGTCGGTGATCCTCGAACCCCGGGGCACCGAAGGACTGGTCGGAGCCCTGCTGACCGAGCCGGAGGACCCGGGCCACGCGGCCGGTTCGATCTTCTTCAACAACGTCGGCTACCTCGGCATGTGCGGCCACGGGACGATCGGGCTCGTGGCGACCCTGGCGTTCCTCGGTCGGGCGCGGCCCGGTCCCCTGACGATCGACACGCCGGTGGGGCCGGTCGAGACCGAACTTCGTGCGAACGGCACCGTCGCCGTCCGCAACGTCGAGAGCTTCCGGGCCGCGGCGGGCGTTCGCCTGACCGTCCCCGGCTATGGCGACGTGCGCGGGGATGTCGTGTGGGGGGGCAACTGGTTCTACCTCGTCCACGACTCGCCCGTGCCGCTGGAGCGCCCGCAGCTCCCCGAGCTCGTGCGGTTCACCGTGGCCGTCCGGTCCACGCTCGACCGGAGCGGGATCACCGGGAACGACGGCGGCGCGATCGACCACATCGAGCTGACCGGTCCGCCGTCGGACCCTCGCAACAGTGCCCGGAACTTCGTCCTCTGCCCGGGAGGAGCGTACGACCGGTCGCCGTGCGGCACCGGCACGAGCGCCGCGATGGCGTGCCGGTTCGCGGACGGAGCGCTTCGCTCCGGGGCCATATGGCGCCAGGAAGGGATCCTCGGCGGTGTCTTCGAGGGGTCGGTTGAACCGTCCGCCCGTGGCGTCCGTCCGACAGTCGCCGGGCGGGCGTTCGTCACGGGGACCGGCGAGCTCCTCTTCGACGACGATGATCCGTTCGTGGACGGGATCGGACCGTGACGGCCCCCGAC
>Ga0335073_10003230_pt1 | contig 22658 bp, 25 predicted proteins | sample Lox_Sample_22_FD_207093 | JGI IMG/M metagenome (GOLD analysis project Ga0335073, IMG submission 207093) | Soil microbial communities from Loxahatchee National Wildlife Refuge, Florida, United States - Lox_Sample_2.2 | ecosystem: Environmental > Terrestrial > Soil > Wetlands | place: USA... | reverse complement strand
TCGGGGAAATGGCGAAGGATGCCGGTCATGATCCGTCCGAGGTGGTCGAGCTCCCGGTCGTTCATCAGGAGCCGCCCGGACTGCCCGCAGACCGGGCAGAGGTCGGCCCGGAAGTAGCCGTGCTGCGAGCACTCCTTCAGCATCGAATCGCCGGGCCCCCTACGCCTTCGCCTTGTCCGCCTTCTTCTCGAAGTCGGTCAAGAGGTCGCCGTAGAGGTCGGCCAGGTCCTTGAGGACGCGCTTCAGCACCTGCTGCGGCTTCTCGCCCTTCGTCCGGAGCGAGAGCGTCGGGCGATCCAGGTACGGGTGGCCGAGGTAGTACCGGGCCTCGACGACCTTCTCCTCCTTCTGGAGGGCCTCGACGAGCGGGATCAGGAGGGTCTCCTCACCCTTCGGGAGCTCGACGCGGAGCAGATCGTGCTCCTTCTCGACCACGCGGATCTCCATCGGCGCCCCGGAAGGCGACCCACTTGGCTTCGCTTCTTAAGCGTGGCGGCGGCGGCTCCGCCGGCGGGCCAATGCCCCTTTAACCCGGGGGCGCTCCGCGCGGCGAACGCCGATGCGCTGGCTGGTCGTCGGGGGCGGGGCCCGGGAGCACGCGATCGCGGCCGCCCTGAAGCGCTCCGAGGCCGAGTACGCCGTCGCGAGCGCGAACGCGAACCCCGGTCTCGACCGCACCGCGTTCGCCCGCGCTCGCCTCGACCCGACCGACGGCGCGAAGGTCGCCGCGTTCGCCCGTTCGGCGGGCGTCGACGCGGCCGTGATCGGCCCCGAGGCCCCGCTCGCCGCGGGCGTCGCCGACGCGCTCCGGGCGGCGGGAATCCCGACCGTCGGACCGGACCGCGCGGCCGCCCGGCTCGAGGCATCGAAGGAGTACTGCCGTACCCTGCTCGCCCAGCACGGCGTCCCCGGCCAGCCGAAGTACGCCACGCTCGGGTCGGTCGAGGAGGTCGACCGGGTCCTCGATGGGTTCGGGCGCCCGTTCGTGGTGAAGCCGAGCGCCCTCACCGCCGGCAAGGGGGTATGGGTGCAGGGCGCCGACTTTGCGACGCCCACCGAGGCGGCCGTCTACGCGAAGTCGATCCTGCTGCAGGGGGGCCGGGTCGTGATCGAGGAGCGGCTCGAGGGGGAGGAGTTCAGCCTGATGGCGTTCGTCACCGACTCCGGGATCTACCCGATGCCGCTCGTGCAGGATTTCAAGCGCGCCCTCGAGGGGGACCAGGGCGGCAACACCGGCGGGATGGGATCGTACTCGCAGCGCGACCACCTGCTGCCGTTCCTCTCCCCCGCGGACCGCGACGCCGCGGTCGAGATCCTCCGCGCTTCGGTCGACGCGCTCCGGGCCGAGGGGCTCTCCTACCGGGGCGTCCTGTACGGCGGGTTCATGATGACCGCCGGCGGACCGAAGCTCCTCGAGTACAACGTCCGGTTCGGCGACCCGGAGGGGATCAACGCGTGCGTCCTCTACGAGGACGGGGACTTCTCGGAGGTCCTGCACGGCGTGGCGCAGGGGCGGGTCGACCCGACCCTCCTCCGCTTCCGCCTGCGTGCGACCGTCGTCAAGTACGTGGTCCCGCCCGGCTACGGCGCGCGGGCCCAGGCGGGGGGCGTGCTCGCCCTCGACGAGGCGGCGATCCTCGACGACGGGGTCCACGTCTACTACGGCGGGGTCGAAGCCGCCGGTGCCGGCGCGGTACGGCTGGGCGCGTCCCGGGGGATCGCCCTCGTCGGCGAGGCGAGCGCGATCCACGAGGCCGGTGCCCGCGTGGAGACGGCGCTGCGGCACGTGCGCGGGGCGTTCTACGTCCGCCACGACATCGGCACGAAGGAGGACCTGGCGAAGCGACGGGAGCACATGCGCCAACTCCTCGCCCCCGGCGCGAAGCCGTCCCCGCTCCCGCTGAGCGTCGCGCCGCCCGACGCGGCGCCGTCCAGCGCGGCGCCGCCGGAGCAGTGGGTCGCCGCCCCGACCGCGCCGAAGCGGTAAAGAACGCGGGCCCCGTCGTTGGGCCGATGTTCTGCCCGAAGTGCCGGCGCCTGATGCGCCCCGACCGCCCCCACGGCGTCTGGCGCTGCGCCGCCTGCGGCACCACCGTGCCGCTGGGCCGCGGCGTCGAAGTGCGCCAGGCGGACCCGACCGGCCGGGAGGTCGCGGTCGTCGAGAACAAGATCGCCACCCTTCCGAAGGCGGCCGAGCAGTGCCCGAAGTGCGGCAACGGGGAGGCGTACTGGGTGCTGCGACAGACGCGCGGCTCCGACGAGCCCGAGACGCGGATCTTCGAGTGCACGAAGTGCGGTCACAAGTGGCGGGAGTACTCGTGAGCGACGCGGCGTTCGATCCCGTCCGCGCCGCCTTCGCTCCCGAGGCGATCGGGCGGACGGTCCGCCTGCGCGGCTGGGTGCTTCGCTCCCGTTCGTCCGGCGGGATCCTGTTCCTCCTCCTGCGCGACCGGACCGGGGTCGTCCAGGTGACCGGGCGCCGCGACGCGCTCGGGGACGCCACGTTCGACGCCGTCGAGCACACCCAGGTCGAAGGGGCGCTCGAGGTCGAGGGAACCGTCGCCGACGACAAGCGGGCACCGGGCGGGCGGGAGGTACGGGCCCGCACGATCGGGGTCATCGACGCCGGGGAGCCGTTCCCGATCTTCGCCGAGCAGACGGAGGAGTTCCTGCTCGACAAGCGTCACCTCGCGATCCGCTCCCAGGATCACGTCGCGACGTTCCGCGTGAAGGCGGAGCTGCTGCGCGCCTGCCGCGAGTTCCTCGACCGCGAGGAGGTCCTCGAGACGACACCGCCGATCCTCTCCGGCAACGCCGCGGAGGGAGGCGCCGAGGCGTTCCAGATCGACTACTTCGGCCGACCCGGTTTCCTGTCGCAGACGGCGCAGCTGTACCTCGAGGCCCTCCTGGTGCCGCACGAGCGCGTCTACGCGCTGACCCCGTCGTTCCGCGCGGAGAAGTCCCGGACCCCGCGGCACCTGACGGAGTACCTGCATCTGGAGGTCGAGCTCGCCTGGTGCGACCTCACGGGCCTCGAGTCGTTCGTCGAGCGGATGATCGCGAGCGTCTGCCGCACGGTCGCCGAGCGGCGGCCGCGCGAGCTCGAGGCGCTCGGCCGGGCGCCGAAGGAGCTCGCGGCGCTCGAGCCGCCGTTCCCGCGGATGCGCTACGCCGAGGCGATCGACCGGCTCGCCGCGCAGGGGTTCCCGGTCCGGTGGGGGAGCGACCTCGGTACCGCCGAGGAGCGCGCGCTGACCCTCGAATCGAAGGTCCCGCTGTTCGTCACGCACTTCCCGCGCGAGCTGAAGGCGTTCTACATGCTGCGCTCGGCCGACGACCCCCGAACGGTCGAGGCGACCGACCTGCTCGCGCCCGAGGGGTACGGCGAAATGGTCGGCGCCTCCTGCCGCGAGACCGACCTCGACCGCCTCACGGCGCGGATCCGGGAGCTCGGCCTTCCGATGGCCGAGTACGAGTGGTACCTCGACCTCCGCCGGCACGGGAGCGTGCCGCACGCCGGCTTCGGGCTCGGGATCGAGCGGATCCTCCGCTGGATGCTGCGCCGCGAGCACATCCGCGACACGACGCCGTTCCCGCGCACGCCGGCGCGCCACACGCCCTGAGCCGCGGGCCGTCCGCGCTCGCAAGATTCAAGTGCGCGCGCGCGCGTGCTGCCGCCGGTAGCTCGTCGGGGGACCCAGAGAGTGGCAACGGAGAACGGGTCGAACCGGAGCGCCACCGGGCCGGCGCTCGCGCCGGTTCTGGTCGAGCGGGTCACGCATCAGGACGTGCCGTCGATCTGCGCGCTGTACAAGAAGGTCTGGGAAGCGAACGGCGGCGGCGTCCCGAGCGAGCTGCTGAAGGCGTGGCAGCCGACGCCGCTCGAGTTCACGAGCTGGATGGAAGGCGTCACCTACTTCGCCGCCCGTCGCGAAGGGCGCCTCCTCGGGGTCGTCGGCTGCGAGCTGTACCACGGGACCTGCCGCCTGCTGCGCCTCGTCGTCGATCCGGACACCCGGCGCCAGGGGATCGGCAGCGCCCTGGTCGGCGCGGCGATCGAGTGGTCCCGTCACGCGAGCGCTTCGTCGGTGTACGTCGAGAGCCTCGCGCGCTTCACCGCGGCGGTCTCGCTCTTCCAGCGGCTCGGTTTCACGGAGGCCGGCGTCCTCCACAAGCACGAGTGGGGCGAGGATATCCGCCTGTTCGAGCGGACCCTCTGACCGGGCGATCGGTCCGGGGGCGCGCTAGCGCGTCCGCGACGGGGCCGGACCGGGCGAACGACTGGTCGGGCTGCCGTGCGTCTGCTGCAGGGATCGGAGTCGCCGGATCCCCTCCTCGGCCCGTCCCTGGAAGACGTCGCGCGCCCCCTGGGCGAGCTCGGTCGCCTCCCGTTCGGTCGCCACGCCCTGCGCCCGCTCGCGGAGCAGGAACTCACCGTAGTCGGAGACGTACTTCGGGAGGGAGGCGCGCAGCCGTTCGACCGCGCGCGCCCGCAGCGCGCGGATCTCCTGCTTGAGCGGCGCGATGCGACCGGCCCGCAGCTCCCCCTCGAGCTGCCGGGCGACGAGGGTCGGATCGTCGGGGATCGGGAGCGCCAACGCCTGCAGATCCTTGAGCAGCGCCACGATCCGCTCCAGCTCGTCGCGGGCCTGGTCGAGGTGCCGCTCCTTCAGCGAGACGACCCGGTCGACCTGCTGGAACGTCGCGAGCGCGTGGGCGACATCGCCGACCCGGGCCGCGTGCAGCGCGTCGTCGATCTGCTCGCGCTCGAGCCGGCTGTCGACGCCGTACGCCTCGAGCCGCGACAGCCGCGACCGCGTGCGCCGCTCCCACTCCTCGAAGGCGGTGACGATCCGGCGCTGGGCGAGCCGCTCCAGCCCTCGCACGACCTCGGCCCACGGCTCGGGGTTCGGCGCGAGCCGCGCCGTCTCCTCGGCCCACGGCGGCAGGCGCGGCAGCTCGACGCCGAGCGCCTCCGCCGACTCGGCCCACTGGCCGACGCGGGCGAGTCGCCGTCCTAGGTCGACCGCGAACGGGTTCGCGGAGCTGTCGCCCGACGGCCGACCCGCCGCGCGGGGCCGCTTCACGGGCCCGTCCTCGTCGCTCCCCGGCGGGTCGAGCAGCGCGTGGCAGCGCGGACAGATGAGCAGATCCTCCGCCACGGGCGTGCCGCAGCTCGGGCACGTCCTCTCGAGGCCGGCCATCGGGCGAACCGAGGTGGCATGGGCGGAGGGGGGTTATAGACCGGCGGCCGCACCGGCGGACGCCTGTCGCCGGCGGACGCGACGCGCGGGCGGATGCAGGGGGTGAGATTTGAACTCACGAACTCCTACGAGACCAGGACCTCAACCTGGCGCCTTTGACCAAGCTGGGCCACCCCTGCACGGGCCCCGTCGCGTACGGGGTGCGGGGAATAACCTTTGCGAAGTCCGGGGCGCCGCCGGCGGGGCCGGCGCCGTCCGCTCCGCAAAACGACTTGTAGCGACGCGGGGTGCGCGGGGTCGATGGCCGACCTTTCGCGCGACGGCGCCACCGTCTTCATCGGCCAGAAGCCGACGATGACGTACGTCTTCCAGGTCGTGACCCAGCTGAACGCGGGGGACGGCCCGGTCGTCGTGAAGGCACGCGGGAACGCGATCGGGAAGGCCGTCGACGTCGTCGAGGTGGTGCGCCGTCGGTTCCTCGAGGGCCAGGTCGAGCTCGGTCCGATCCGCATCGATACCGAGCGGTTGACGAACCGCGACGGGAAGGACGCGAACGTCTCGTCGATCGCGATCCCGCTCAACCGGACCGGCCCGGCGCCGGGGGCGGAGCGGCCGCCGGCCGCGGCGCCCCACTGACCGCCCGGATCACCCACGTACCGGCCCACAGGTCGCCGACCCGCTGTCGGTCGCTGGTCAGTAGCATCGCGAGCAGTCCGACCAGGCCGAGCAGGACGAGCCCTCCTCCCAGGAAGACCGCGATCCCGGCGTCGGTGACCAGGGCCGCCGGCACGGCGACGCCGCCCAGGGTGATCCCGGACGGACCGATCCCCTTCGCGGCGACCGCGACGCCGAGCGCCCCCCCGATCCCCAGCACGGTCAGAACCGGGGCGAGCGGAGCGTTCCGGACGAGCGCCGTCAGTCCGTCGGGGATCTCGAGCCGTCGGGTCCGAACCTCCAGCCCGAGCAGCGCCTTCCCCAGCGTCGTGCCGAGGACCGACTCGCTCAGCACGAAGTAGAGGAGGGCGACCGAGACGAAGCCGACGATCGCCGCGTTGAACGTGAGGCTCTCGAGAACGCCGAGCAGGCCGCCGCCGGTGATCTGCGCGATCGCGGCGAAGACGACGACCGCCGGCGCGAAGACGACGACGAGGTCGACGCCGAAGGCGACGAGGCGCCCGCCGACCGATCCGAACCGACGCGCGGTGAGGTCGTGGCCGATGAAGACGAGACCGCGGGCGGTCAGCCAGGCCCGATAGCCCTCCCGCGGGTCGGTCGTCCCGGACCGGGCGACGCTCTCGAGGTTCGCGTGATCGCTCACGACCCACCCGGGAACCGGGAGACCGGCCCACGGCCGGTCGGCGGTCGTCGGCGCCGCCCCGAGCAGCGCGCGCGCTCGGTCCGCCGCGTCGCGCGCCGCACCGACCGAGGCTCCCAACGAGGCCGGCAGGTTCCCGGCGACGCCGGCCCGGAAGGCGGTCCGCAGCCGCGCGATCGGGTTCGGGGTGGGGCTCGGGGTCGTACTTCCGACCGGGGACCAGCCGCGGCGCGCCAGCAGGTGCACGAGCGTCGCCGCGGCGAGCGAGAGGAGGCCCGAAAGGTAGACGAGGTCGAGAACGCCGGCGCCGCCGATCGCGTAGAGCCCCGGGGGACCGGATCCGTACAGGGGGGGTTGCCGCAGGAGGTCAGCCCCGAGCAGGACCCCGACCGTGCCCGCGAGGTACGCGGCCGGGAGGGCGTACCCCTCGGACCGGGGGAACACACGGCCGGCGAGGGCGCCGGCGACGAGCCCGACCAGGATCGGCGGGAGGAGGAAGTACGGGAACGTCTCCTCGATTCCGACCCCGGGGATCGCGGTCGATCCGGCGAACGTGAGTACGAGCCCGAGGGAGACGAGGCCCACGACGAGCGCGACCGGTCGGCTCCACGGTTCCGGGCGACGTCGGGCGAGCACGACGACGACGACCGTGGCCAGCGCGGCGCCGAGGGCGACGCCGAGATCCGCCGCGGCCGCTCCCCCGATCCCGAGGGCGGATCCCGCCCGGGACCAGGACGGCGCGAGCGACGGCCAGACGAGCAGGAGCAGGACGGCCGATTCCACGGTGAGCGCGAGGAGGAGCCAGCCGCCCGAACGGCGGAGCGGCGACGCGTAGCGGCCGAACGCGAGCCCGCCGACGGCGAGCGGGAACAGCGCGCCGCCGAGGTCGATCGCGATCCAATCGACCGAAATCGGGGCGATCGGGAGGATCGCGTAGGAGACGAGCAGCGCCCCGGGGAGGAGGAGCCAGAACGCCCGACGGCCGAGACCGATGCTCTCCGCGAAGGTCGGATGTTCCCAGGCGAGGAGGAAGAGCAGCGCCCAGCCGCCGCCCGGCAGGACGAGCGTGACGACCGTCGAGGCGACATCGAGCGACAGCAGCCCCAGGTCGACCACGCGGTCCCTCCCCTGCCGACCGAGGCGGACGGCGGGGCGGGCCGTAACGGTTTCGCGACCGCCGACACCGTCGTACCGGCCCAAACGTTTTGTCGCGGGTCCGACTCCGGCGGGCGATGGCGGACGTTCGGCCGGAGACCGACTCGCTCGGCACGCGGGACGTCCCCGCGTCGGCCTACTGGGGAATCCAGACGTTGCGGGCGAAGGAGAACTTCCCCGTGAGCGGGCTCACCGCCTCCCCCTACCTCATCCGGGCGTACGCCCACCTCAAGCTCGCCTGCATCCGCGCGAACGTCGAGAACGGCGCGCTCGACCGGACGAAGGGAGAGGCGCTCGCCCGCGCGGCCGAGGAGATGGCCCGCGGCACCTTCGACCGAGAGTTCGTCGTCGACGTCTTCCAGGCCGGGGCGGGCACCTCGTTCCACATGAACGTGAACGAGGTCCTCACGAACCGGGCGCTCGAACTTCTCGGCCGGTCCCGCGGGGAGTACCGAACGCTCAGCCCGAACGACGACGTCAACCGCGGCCAGTCGACCAACGACACGTTCCCGACCGCCGCCCAGGTCGCGACGCTGCTCGCCCTTCGGGACGTGCGCGCATCGGTGGAGGCGCTCGCGGCGAGCCTCCGGCGCAAACAGGGCGAGTACGCACGGCTGGCCAAGGCGGGCCGGACCCACCTCAAGGACGCCATGCCCGTGACGCTCGGGGCGGAGCTCGGCGCCTACGCGACGGCGCTCGAGCACGTGCTCGAAGCGCTCCCGCCGGTCGAGCGCGCGCTCGCCGAGGTGCCGCTCGGCGGCAGCGCGGTCGGCAGCGGCATCAACTCGGTGCCGGGGTTCCGGGCACGCGCGGTGGCGCTGCTCGCCGAACTGTCCGGGGTAGCGGTCGTCCCGGCCCGGGACGCCTTCGAGTCGATGCAGAGCCGCTGGCCGCTCGGGGCGGCGTCCGCCTGGCTCCGCACGCTGGCGCTCGAGCTGATCCGCATCGCCAACGACCTCCGGCTCCTGTCGAGCGGCCCGGCGACCGGCCTGGACGAGATCCGCCTGCCCGAGATCCAGCCCGGCTCGTCGATCATGCCGGCGAAGGTGAACCCCTCGGCGGCCGAGTGCCTCAACATGGTCGCGATGCACGTCGTGGGGGCCGACGCGGCGACCGCCCTCGCGATCCAGGCCGGCCAGCTCGAGATCAACGTCATGATGCCGCTCGCCGCGTTCGAGGTGCTGTTCGCGGCGGAGATCCTCCGCAACTACCTCCCGGTCTTCGCGACCGGCTGCGTCGACGGCCTCTCGGCGAACCGGGAGCGGCTCGACCGCTACCTCGTGAGTTCCTCGGCGCTGGCGACGGTGCTCACCCCACGGCTCGGTTACCTCAAGGTCGCCGAGCTGCTGCACACGGCCGAGCGGACCGGCCGCCCGGTCCGGGCGCTGCTCGTCGAACAACAGCTGCTCACCGCCGCCGAGGTCGACCAGCTGCTCGGCGAGGCGGCGCTCGCCAAGCTCGCCGAGCCGGTCCCGTAGCGCGGCGGCGGAGAGATTAAGCGCGCTCCGGCGCGTGGAGAGCGGGGTTCGCATGCCGTCGATCGAGGAGACGTCCGTCGCGCTCGGCAACCAGAACTCGGAGGAGTTCCGGCGCGCGACCGGAGTGCTCGGGAAGGTCGGGCTGACGCAGTACGAGGCGCGCGCCTACATCGCCCTCGTGGCGCGCGGTGTCGGAGACGCGGCGACGCTCGCGGCCGCCGCCGGCATTCCCCGGACCTCCGCCTACAAGGTGCTCGAAGCGCTCTCCGAGAAGGGCTACGCCACCCCGACGGGCGGGAAGCCGATCCTGTTCCGGCCCCGCCCGCCGCTCGACGTCGCCGAGTCGCTGAAGGGCGCGATCCAGGAAGTGTTCGAACAGCTCTCGCTCCTCCACCGCGCGGTCGCCGAGCACGGGGAGCCGCAGCTCGTCTACCTGCTCTCCGACCGCGAGAAGGTGATCGCCAAGATCGGAGAGCTGCTCGAGCAGTCGACCGGCACCTACATCCTGACGACCCCCCAGGTCGCCGACCTTCGCGACGAGCTCGGCAAGAAGATCCAGCACGCGGTGAAGCGGGGCGTCCGCGTCACGTTCGTCACCGCCCCGCTGCAGCGGGTGCCCGACGGGGTCGAGTACATCCCCCGCGAGAACCTGCTCGCCACCGAAGTCCTGGCCGACGGGGAGCACGCCCTGCTCGCGGCGCCCGGGCTCGACGCCTGCGGGTTCACCGACAACCCGATCCTGATCGCACACCTGAAGCAGTTCCTCGAGATCGTCCTCGAGAAGGGTGCGGACGGCTCGACGGGCTGACCCGGACGCCCCGATGCCGCGCGAGCGTCGGCCTCCGGCGGAGCGGGTCCGCGAGCGGCTCGCGCGAGCGGCCGGAGCGTCGGCGGCCGCGCGGATGCCGGCCGGCTACCAGCGCCTCGGCCGCGTGCTCGTCGTCCGCCTTCCCGACGAGCTCCGTCCGTACTTCCCGACGATCGGCGCGGCGTGGCAGGAAGTGCTGGGGGTCGAGACCGTCCTCGTCCGGACCGGACCGATCGCGGGGGAGTTCCGCCGGCCGGTCACCGAAACGATCGCGGGGGGGGCGACCGAGACCGAGGTCGTCGAACACGGGGTCCGGTGGCGGTTCGACGCGGCCGAGGTGATGTTCGCCGCCGGGAACCGGACCGAACGGCTCCGGGCCGCGGCCCTCGTACGCGCCGACGAGACCGTGGTCGACCTGTTCGCCGGCATCGGCTACTTCGCGATCCCGGCCGCGCGCACCGGACGTCCCGCCCGCGTCGTCGCGATCGAGAAGAATCGGGTCGCGGTGAAGTACCTCCGCCTGAACGCGGCGTTGAACGGGGTCGTCGACCGCCTCGAGCCGGTGGAAGGGGACAATCGCCTCGTCGGACCCGCGGCGGGCAGCGCGGACCGGGTTTTCCTCGGTTACCTCCCGAGCGCGATCCCGTGGACGGGCCGGGCGATCGAGCTGCTCCAGAGCCGGGGCGGATGGCTCCACGTCCACACGGTCGCCGACGCCCGTGGCGCGACCGCCTCGGCCCGCGCCGCCGTCGAGGCCGAGGTCGCCGCCCGGGGGCGTCGACCGTTCGACGCGCGCGCGCGGGAAGTGAAGCCGTACGGTCCCGGGCGCACCCACGTGGTGGTCGACGTACGGGTCGGTCCCCGGGAGCCCCGGTCGGCGGTCCAGGAAAGTGCGGGCACCGGGATTTGAACCCGAGTTATAGGCTTGGCAAGCCTATGTGATAACCAGACTACACTATGCCCGCACGCTGGAGGCGACCGTCTTCGAACCCACCGCCCCGACGGCGGCGGCCGGGGGCCGCGGGCCGTTCGGGTTCGAGGCCCGAGCCTCGGCGCGTCTTTAAAGGCAACGACGGGAGCCGGTCTCCGGGTCGGTCCGGCGCCGCCGCGCCGGGGCCGTAGCGCCGACCGTACCGATGGACGACGTCTGGAGCGAGGGCGACGCCGGCGTGCTGCTGCGCGTGGGCGCGCCGCCGATTTTCGTCACGCTCGCCCGGGGGGCCCAGCGGCTCGGCCAGGACGGGGTCCTCGACCTGTCGGCGGAGATCGGTCGGCCGCCGGGCGGCGCGATGACCTGGCTCGGCGACCGGTACCGACTTGTCCGCCCGTCGCTCGCGGACCGGTTCGCCGCCGTGCGCCGCGGGGCGCAGATCGTGACCCCGAAGGACGCGGCGCAGCTGCTGTACCTCGCGGGGGTGGCGCCCGGTGGTCGGGTCCTCGAAGCCGGTGCCGGTAGCGGAGCGTTGACGATCGCGCTGGCCGTCGCGGTCGGGCCGTCGGGGGCGGTCACTGCCTGCGACCGCCGGACCGACTTCCTCGAGGTCGCCCGCCGGAACGTCGAGCGGGCCGGCCTCGCCGCTCGGGTGACGTTCGTCGAGCGCGACGTCGCCCGCGACGGCGTCGGGGCGAAGGACGTCGACAGCATCCTGCTCGACCTGCCGGAGCCGTGGGCCGTCGTGCCGTCGGCGAAGGAGGCCCTGGTGCCGGGCGGGTACATCGCGACGTACACGCCCACGTACAATCAGCTGGAGCGCACGGTGCGGGCGCTCCGGTCCGCGGGCCTGGACGCGGTCCGGGCGGTCGAGCTGCTCGAGCGGCCGATCCACGTCGGGGACGGCGGAACCCGCCCCGAGTTCGAGATGCTCGGGCACACGGGGTTCCTCGCCAGCGGACGGAGGGCGGACTAGGGTGGTCGTCACCTCGCTCACGATCGGCGCGGTCGTCGGCATCGTGCTCTCCGGCGGCTTCGTCTATTGGGAGGTCGGGCGCTACGCCGCTCCCCAGGTGCCCGAGAGCCGGTTCGACGAACGGCGCGAGATGTTCGCCTACACCGCGGGCCTGTTCGTCGGGGTGCCGCTGGCGATCGCCTACCTGCTGTTCGTCGTGGAGCTGGAGATCGGATCGTTGATCGGCGCCCTCGGGCTGCTCGCGGCGTTGGTCGCCGGGACGGAGGCGGCCGAGGTCCTCCTGCTGCGGAGCCGGTTCTGGTCGGGCCCGTCCCGGCCGTTCTACGCGCTCGGCTTCCGGGCCGCGATCGGAGGCATCGTCGCGCTCGCGGTGGTCGCCGCCTACTTCGGCGGGCCGTCGATCGGCGCGCTCGGGATCGCCCAGACGCTCGCCGTCGCCGGCGCGGTCGTCGTCCTCGAGGTCGCCGGCGCCCTCCTCTCGCTGCCCCCGGATCCGGCGCTCAACCGGGCGGGCGGCGGACCGTGGGTCGGCGCGGGCATCGGCGCGGTCGGGTTCTTCATGCTGGGTCTGGGCGAGGTCGCCGGGGAACCGACCGCCCTCGCGGCCGCGGTCGTTGTGCTGATCGGTGCGCTCCTCGTCTACTACCGCCAGCGTCCGTTCCTGGACGCGGTCCGGCCGCCGGCACCCCCGGCGCCGACGCCGGCCGCCCCCCCCGCGTACGGGCGGACGGACGTCCCCCTCGCCGACGAGACGCCGGCGTCCGGCCGCCGCTGAGCGGCGCCTAGAAGTGGGGGGCGAGCGCGACCTGATCGGTCAGCAGGATCACGAGCAGGATCCCGATCCCCACGAGCAGCAGCGTGAACGCCGCGCGCCGGGAGGCGAGGAAGCGGGCGTTCTCCTCGGCCCCGTCCGTCTCGGGGGTGTGGAGCACGAAGTGGAGCTGGATGCCGGCCCCCGCCGCGATCCCGAAGGCACCGATCGCCCAGAGGAGGCGGGCGGCGAGGATGGCGTACTGGATCCCGGCGCTCGTGCTGGGCGTGCAGGCCGACGTGTAGCAGTCGGCCGGGAACGTTCCCCCGATCACGTCGACCAGCGTCCCGACGAACAGTAGGGCCAGCCCGACGCCCCGCCCGACCAGGGAGAGCAACCGCCACGGTACCGGTCGGGTGCGGGGGCTCGACGTGCGCGACATCTGCGCCGGGGTCGCCGCGATGGGGGCGTTCACGGGGATCGGCGGCGGGCTTCCGTCGTCGGTGGGCGGGGGGGAGCGACTTCGCATGTAGCGCTAGGAGCGGAGCGCCCCCCAGATAAATCCCACGGATACCTTCTTAACGGGGTGGGCGTCCCGCCGCACGATGGCCGACGACGAAGCCGTCCCGCTGGGCCGCCGGATCCGCTACGGAGCGCGGGTGCACCGGGCGCTGGTCGCGGGGGTCGTGCTCGGGATCGGCGTCTTCCTCAGCGTCCTCGCCACCGGCTACTTCACCCCGCTGTCGACGAGCTATCCGTTCACCGTGATCAACCCGGTTACCGACTCCGGCGGGGCGAACTACAACCTCGTCTTCGTCGTCCTCGGCCCGATCATTGCGATCGTCGGGGCGTACCTCGTCGGAGCCTACATGGTCGCCCGCCGGGAGTTCGAGCACCTGATGCTGACGAAGAGCAAGGCCGAGTTCCTCCGCAACATCCCCGAGATCGAGCAGCTCCTCTGGGACCTGACGCCCGCGGACGAACTGCGGTACGACGAGAAGCGCGCGGAGCTCCGCGTCCGGCGGTAGACCGCCGCGCGGCCGACCGCCGCGCTCTTATGCACCGGCCGCCGGTTGCCCGACGATGGCGGCGACGCCCGCGCCGGCCTCGCCCGGCTTCCACTTCCGCCGGCTGGGAAAGCCGGAGGAGTTCCGGCAGGCCGACGAGCTCCAGCGCGCCGCGGCGGGTGCGGAGGACCCGGGCGTGGTCGGCGGCCGTCTGCTCCGCGCCCTGCAGGATCAGGGCGGGCTCGTGCTCGGCGCGTTCGCCGACATCTACCTCGCCGGGTGCGCGATCTCGACGATCGGATGGGACGGCGCGCTCCTCTACCACTACTCGCATCTCACGATCGTTCGGCCCGAGTACCGCCACCACGGGGTCGGGTTCCGGCTGAAGGCGTTCCAGCGGGAGGAGGTCCTTCGCCTCGGACTCTCCGAGATCCGCTGGACGTTCGACCCGCTCGTGAGCGGCAACGCCGGCCTGTTCGTCCGGCGGCTCGGCAGCACGCCCGACCGCTACCTCCCGCACTACTTCGGACGCGACGCCGACGGCGGGGCGCTCGGCGCGGAGACCGACCGACTCCGGTCCCGGTGGGCGATCACGTCCCCCCGCGTGGAGGAACGGATCGGCGGGCAGCGGCCGTCCGCCGCGGACGACGCCCGCCGTCTCGCGGCGGCCGAGCGGCTCTTGGAGACCGAGCCGGGCGACTCGGGCCTCCGCCTTCCGTCGGCCGTCGCCGAGCCCACGCGGGACGACGCGGCGATCGAGATCCCGTTCGACGTCGGGCTGCTCGTGGAGCACCAGCCGGCCGCGCTGCGGTCGTGGCGGCACGCCGTGCGCGACGCGTTCCGGGGCGCGTTCGACCGGGGCCTCGTCGTCGACGACTTCGCGGTCGTCTCGGTCGACCACGAGCGGCGCAGTTTCTACTTCCTCGGACGTCCTCCGAAGACCGAGACGCCGGGCTAGGGCCTCGCAGGGGTTATCGTGGCCGCCCGCCATACCGGTAGGGCGGAAGGACGATGGCCCGCCCCGCGGCGTTCTCACCGGTACTGTTGGCGCTCCTCGCCATCGGCCTCGCCGGCGGTGCGGCCGCCTCGTTCGTGGTCTCGACCTCTCACTCGTACGCCGAGGGGGGCTCGTTCTCGGCGGCGCTGATCTCGCCGACGGCGCTCGCGGCGATCCTCCTGTTCCCGCTCGTGGCTGGCTACGGTTCGATCCTCTACCAGCGGGCCCGGGGGGGGCGGATGCCGATCCCCCCGACCGTCCTCGCGATCGCGGCGATCCTGATCGCGGGCCTCGTCATCTTGGCGCTGCTCAGCTACGCCCCGCAGAACCTCGGCTCGCTCGGCGGGGCACCCGGCGGGGGGCCCGGGCACAGCACGCCGGTGAACAACTCCTCCTCGAACACTTCGTCCGGCACCGGCTCGGCGCCGGCGACGCCGCTCCTGCCGTCGCTTCCCGCGCCGTCGTGGCTGATCTTCGTGGTCGTGGCCGTAATCGCGCTGGCGGCGATCGGCCTCGGCGTTCCGGCGGCCCGTTCGATCTCCCAACGGCGGGGGGTGCGGGCGGCGTTCGCGGTCGACGAGCGGCATCGGGCCGCCGCGACCGCGGCGTTCGGACAGGCGCTCGACGACCTGGCCGGCGGGGCCGACCCCCGGCTCGTCGTGGAGCGCCTGTACGTCCAGCTGATCGCGCGGCTCCCCCGTCCCGCCGGGGACGTCGACCCGCTGACGCCCGAGGAGATCCGGGTCGAGTCGCTGCTTCCTCTCGGCATCCGGCCCGCCGCCGCGAACGAGATCACCCGCATCTTCGAAGAGGCGCGCTATTCGTCCCACCCGATCAACGCGGCCCAGGCCGCTCGCGTGAAGGCCGCCTTCGGGCTCGCGTGGGCGGACCTCTCCGGTTCGGCCCCCGCGCGATGACCGCGCCGTTCGGGCCGATGTTCCCCGTCCTGGCGGTCGCCGCGGCGATCGCGGCGATCTGGGCCGGCCCCGATTACACCGTCGCGATCCCCGCCTGCCTGATCGCCGTGGCCTGCGCCGGCATCACCCTCGCCGACTCGGTGAACCGCCGGGGGTCCCGACCGGCGCGACCCCAGCCCCGGATGCCCGTACGGTCGCCCGGGGTCCGGGACCTGTTCTATGGGGGCGCGGTGGGGAGGGCGCAGATCGTCGAGATCCTCGACCGGATCGACCGGGAAGGGGACCACCCCGAGCTCCCCCGACGGGCGGAGCGCGAGCTGCAGCAGATCGCCCGCCTCACGCCCCAGGAGTTCCACCGCTACGTCACCGCGCGGCTCGACGCCCTGGAGGGGGCGTCGTGAACGCCGGGGGCGACCGCGCCTCGACCCTCCACTGGCGGCGCGGCACCTTCCTGCTGCTGGGCGCCGGGATCGTCTTCCTCCTGGCGGCGTTCGCGGCCCGGTCGGCGGTGCCGATCTTCGTCGCGCTCCCCCTCCTCGTCGCTCCGTTCGCGGCGGCCCTCGCCGGGCCGCGGCGGTCACTGTCGGCCGATCTCGTCTGGACGACGTACGGCAGCGGTCGCGACCTGCGGGTCTCGGGCACCCTTCGCCCGGCACCGGGCGACGAGCTCACCGACGTGACCGTGGCCGCGATCCCCCCTGGGGACGTCCAGGAGGTGGCCCCACCGCGGGTCGCCCGCGTCGGCCCGGGGATCTCGTTCGACCTCTCTTGGCAGGTGATGCACCCGATGCTCGGCACGGTCGACCCCCCGGACGTCTACTGGGAGGACCCGATGCGTCTGGTGACCCGCGAGGTCACCGGGGCCCGCGGTCCGCTGCCGTTCGAGCGGTACCCGCCCGAGCTGACCCGCATCGGAGCGGTGCGGTTCGAGCGGACGCTGCTCCTGCCCGGCGAGGCGCCGTCGCACCGGATCGGGGCCAGCGGGGAGTTCTTCGGCATCCGGGACGCCGCGCCGGGCGACCCGCCCCGTCGGATCAACTGGAAGGCGACGGCCCGCTGGGGGCGCCCGCTCGCGAACGAGTACCAGATGGACCGGACCGGTGACGTCGTTCTGCTCGTGGACACGCGCCCCTCGTTCCTCGGACCCGCCGCCGACGAGGCGCTGCTCGCCGTCTCCCGGGCCGCCGCCGCGGGGATCGCCGAAGCGTTCCTGCGGGCGAAGGCCCGCGTCGGCTACGCCGCCTTCGGCGAGTTCGTCGACGCCATCCCGCTGGCGAGCGGCCGGGGGCATCGGTTGCGCCTCCGCGAGGCGATCAAGGCGACCCGACGCGCAACGGCGTCCGGGCCGTCGGAGCGGTGCGCGGCGACGTTCGGCCGCTTCTTCCCGCCGGGGGTCTCCACGATCCTGATCTCCTCGCTGTACGGGGCGGCCGAGCCCGAGCTGATCCTCTACCTGCGGCGCCGCGGCTTCCGGTCGGTGGTGCTCTCCCCGTCTCCCCTGTCGCTGCTGCCGCCGGAGTCGGGGCATCCGCGCGAGCTCGACGGGCTGGCCGAGCGGATCGAGCGGCTCGACCGCCGGCGCCGACTCGGCCGCCTGTGGGCCGACGCGCCGATCATCGACTGGACGGACTTCTGGAACCTGTCGGAGCTCGTGAACCTGCTCCGCCAGCCGACCCGCCGGAGGACCTGATGGCCGCTCCGCGCGCCGGGCGAGGTCCCGACCCCTCCGATCCGCTGGCGACCGGTCTCCTCGGGGCCGCGGCGATCTTCCTCGCCCTGTTCACCACCCTGCCGCTCGAGCTGGGCGTTGCGATCGCCCTCGGCGGGGTGCTCGGGGCCTGGGCGGCGCGCCGGCTCGGGGGGCCGGATGCCGGGGTCGCCGCGGGCCTGCCGGCCCTCGCCGCGCTCGGGCTGCTCGCGGTCTCGGCGCCGACGACGGCGGCCGCCGAGCTCGCGGCCGGGATCGGGGCGCTCGCCTTCCTGCTCTGGCTCGCCGCCGCGCCGTCGGTCCGCCCGGCGGGGGCGCTCTGGCGCGCGATGCCGACGATCGCGCTCACCGCGCTGATCCTCGTCCTCGCCTGGGCCAGCGAGCTGCTGCTGCCGCATGCCCCGGCGGTCCTCGGGTACGGGGGCCTCCTCCTGGTCGCCGTGGTGCTCGTGGTCGCGATCCTCGTCGGGCGCCCCGACCTGATCGACCGGGAACCCGAGGGAACAACGCCTTAGGCCGGGGGCGCGTGGGGGGAGCGGTGCGGCCAACGGTCGCGCCCGGGCACCGACGAAGGGTCCCTCTCGACTCTATGCGGACGGGTCGTCCGCCGAGGATGACGTGAGGACAACCCCGGCGTCCGATACCCCCGGCCGGGGTCAGACCGCCGAGAGGGCGATCGCCTGCGCTGACGCGGATCGTTACGGCCGGGGCACAGCGGCGGCCGCGGGCGGCCGATTAATACGCCCGATGCTCCCCCGCGGAGGGGAGCCATGAACCCGGCCGAGTGCCGCGCGCTGGCGGACCGCATCCGCGCGTCCGTCCGTACGGCGATGGTCGGCCGCGAGCTCGCGGTCGAGGCGGTGCTCACGGCCGCGATCGCCGACGGGCACGTCCTGCTCGAGGACCTCCCGGGGCTCGGTAAGACGCTCCTGGCCCGGTCGTTCGCGCTCGCCCTCGGGCTCGGCTACCAGCGGATCCAGTTCACCGCCGACCTGCTCCCGCACGACATCACCGGCGGGGAGATCCTCGACCCGTCCAAGGGCGGCTTCGAGTTCCGGCAGGGGCCGCTGTTCACCAACGTCCTCCTCGCCGACGAGATCAATCGGGCCCCGCCGAAGGTCCAGTCGGCGCTCCTCGAGGCGATGCAGGAGTACCAGGTGACGAGCGAGCGGACGACGTACCCGCTGCCCCGGCCGTTCCTCGTGATCGCCACCGAGAACCCGCTCGAGCTGGAGGGGACCTACCCGCTCCCCGAGGCGCAGGTCGACCGGTTCCTGCTCCGACTGAAGATCGGATATCCGACCGCGGAGGAGGAGAAGACGATCCTCGAGCGGCGTCGCTCCCGCAAGGACGACCGGATCGACGCGCCGAAGGTCACCGACTCGACCACGTTCCGCCAGCTCCAGCTGGCGGTCGAGACGGTCGAGATCGACCCGTCGATCGCCGCGTACATCGTCGACCTGGTCCGCGCGACCCGCGAGGACTCGCGGGCCGAGATCGGCTCCTCGCCCCGCGGCTCGCTGGCGCTCCAGAAGCTCGCGCGCGCCCGCGCCCTCCTGTCGGGACGGGATTACGTCCTGCCGGACGACGTGAAGGCGTTCGCGGAGGCGGGGCTCGCCCACCGGGTGCTGGTGAAGCCGGAGCCGTGGATCCGCGGGGTCCGGGGCGAGGCGATCGTGCGGTCGGCGCTCGAGCGGACCCCCGTCCCGAAGATGCGCTGAGCCCGCAGGGCCCAAGACTTTTGAACGGCGCGCCGGTCCGGCGCCCGATGACGGAACGGCCGGCGGTCGTGATCGCGGACCCGATCGATGCGGCGGCGGTCGCGCGCCTGCGCGCCGGGCCGTGCCGGGTGATCGACGCGAGCGCCGACCCATCGACGCTCGCCGGCGCGCTCGCGGACGCCTGGGGGCTGGTCGTGCGGAGCCGCACGAAGGTGACCCGAGAGCTGATCGCCACGGCGCCGCGGCTTCGCCTGATCGCGCGGGCCGGCGTCGGTCTGGACAACGTCGACGTCGCCGCCGCGGCGGCGCGCGGGATCCGTGTCGTCAACGCCCCGACCGCCGCGACCACGAGCGTCGCCGAGCTGACCGTGGCCCTCTACCTCTCGCTCGTTCGCGGCCTGTATCCGGCGATCGCTTCGACGAAGGCGGGCCGCTGGGAGAAAGGGTCGCACGGCCACGAACTGGCCGGCAAGACCGTCGGGTTCGTCGGCTACGGTCGCATCGCCCGCGAGGTCGCCCGGCGGGTGCGGGCGTTCGACGTCCGCACGATCGCCTTCGACCCGTTCGTGGCTTCGACCGACGACGGCACGGCGCTGCGACCGCTCGCCGCCGTGCTCGCCGAGGCGGACCTCGTGAGCGTGCACGCCGCCGTCACTCCCGAGAACCATCACCTGATCGACGCCACCGCGATCGCGACGATGAAGAAGGGCAGCTACCTGGTGAACGTCGCGCGCGGCGCGCTCATCGACGAGACGGCGCTCCTCGCCGCGCTGAACGCGGGCCACCTGGCCGGGGCGGCGCTCGACGTCTTCGAGACCGAGCCGCCCGCCGACCGGGCGCTCGTCGAGCACCCGAAACTGCTCCCGACCCCGCACCTCGGGGCGGCGACGGAGGAGGGCCAGCGCCGGGCCGGCGCCGACACGGTCGATGCCGTGCTGAAGGCGCTCCACGAGCTCGCGCCGGTCGCGTCCGTGCCGGGCGGAGGAGGCCGATGACGTTCGACCCGGAGACCGCGACGTTCCTGATCGCCGGCCCGGTGCGCATCCATCCGCGCGTGCTTCGCGCGATGTCGATGTCGTCCGTGAACCACCGCGGTGACTACTTCCACGGGATCGTCCAGGAGATCCGCGAGCTGCTGCCGACGCTGTTCGGGGCGAAGGGCCATCAGCTGATCCTCTCCGGGAGCGGCACCGCCGGCCTCGAGGCGATGTACTCCTCCCTGCTCCCCGCGGACGGGCGCACGCTCGTCCTCACGAACGGCAACTTCGGGGACCGGACGAACTCGATCGTCCGGCGCTACTCCCGGGACGTGACGACGATCTCCGCCCCGTGGGGACAGCCGCTCCCGTCCGAGGCGATCCGCACCGAGCTCGCGAACGGCGGGGTGAAGGCGGTCTGTGTCGTCCACAACGAGACGAGCGTTGGGCTCGCCAACGACCTCGCCGCGATCGCCCCCGCGGTGCGCGCGTCCGGCGCCCTGTTCCTCGTGGACGGGATCAGTGCGGTCGCCGGCATCCCGGAGCCGATCGACGCGTGGGGGATCGACGCGGTCGTCGCCGGCAGCCAGAAGGGGCTCGCGGCGCCGGCCGGTCTCGCGCTCGTCCACCTCTCCGACCGGGCGGTCGCCGCGCTGCACCCCGGGACGTTCTACCTCGACCTCGCGGCGCATCTCAAGTCGCTGGAGAAGAACGACACGCCGTGGACGCCGGCCGTGCCGCTGTTCCTCGCGCTCCGCGAAGCGCTGCTGATCCTGAAGGAGGAGACCCTCGCCCGGCGGCTCGAGCGGACCCACCGGCTCGCCGAAGCGGCGCGCGGCGCGACCGACGCGCTCGGCCTCGAGCTGTTCCCCGAGCGGCGGCATACCTCCGACACCGTGACGGCGATCAAGAACCCGGACGGGATGGGCGACCCCCAGCTGCGGAAGGTGCTCGAGCGGGAGTACAACGTGCTGGTCCAGGGCGGCCAGGCCGAGCTGACCGGGAAGATCTTCCGGATCGGCCACATGGGGATCGCCGACTGGCCGGACCTCCTGGTCACCTTCGCGGCCCTCGAGCGCGTGCTCGGGAAGGCGGGTCGTCGGATCACCCCCGGCGCCGCGCTCGCGGCGATCGTCGAGCGGATGCCGTGACCGCGCCCGGCGCGCGCTAGATGTCGACGATGACCCGGGCCTCGCCGACGACCGGGTCGAACTGCGCCCGGTGGAGCGTCACCGCCTTCACCTCGACGCCCCCGACGTGACGGGCGGGATCGAACGGCTCGCCCCGGACGATCGCCACCACGGCCGTCGGCGGACTCCCGACCGGGGTGGCGCGGATCGTCCGGCCGACGAACCCTTCGGTCGCCCAGAGGAGCAGCAACCGCTGCAGGAACGCGACCGCGAGGCCGGCGGGATCGTCGGCCGCTGCCTCGACCGCCCGCTCCTCCCGCGGACGGACGCGCCGGAGGTCCGTCAGGAGGCCGAACAGGCCGACGCCGAGCCCCTCGAGCAGGTCGCGGGCGGTCGGGCCGGTCGCCCAGAGCCCGACGTCGGCGGTGGTCCCGAACCGCCCGCGGCCCCGGCGTCGGGGCCCGGTCCGTCGCGCGGTCGTGCGTCGCGGACGGTCCGGAGGGGTTTAAGCGACCCGTCGGCTCGGCGGGGCCCATGCGGGCGACCCTCGTCATCCCGACGCTGAACGAGGCGGCGTCGATCGCCCACGTGCTCCGGGCGTTCCGTACGGCGGCCGACGAAGCGAACCGCACGCTGTTCCCGACGGACCCGATCGCCTGGGAGGTGCTGGTCGTCGACGGCGCCTCGCCGGACGGGACCGGCGAGATCGCCGCGAAGGAGGGCGCGCGCGTCCTGGTCGAACGACGCAAGGGGTACGGGCGCGCGTACCGGACCGGCTTCGCCGCCGCCCAGGGCGAGGTGATCGCCACCGCGGACGGGGATGCGACGTACCCCGTGGAGACGGTGCCGACGCTCGTCCGGAAGCTCCTCGACGAGGGGCTCGACTTCCTCTCCGGGGACCGGATGGCGTACATCGACCGGAGGTCGATGACGCGGGAGCACCGGATCGGCAACTGGATCCTGAACCGGACGATCTCGCTCCTCTACCACCGCTGGGTCCGGCAGCTGCCGGAGGGGCGCCTCCGCGATAGCCAGAGCGGCTTCTGGGTGTTCCGGCGCACGGTGCTCGATCAGGTGCACCTGACGCAGGACGGTATGCCGCTCAGCGAGGAGCTCAAGCTCGAGACGATCCGGCACGGGCTCAAGTTCGTCGAGGTGCCGATCCGCTACGGGGAGCGGTGGGGCCCGCCCAAGCTGCAGAGCTGGCGGGACGGGCTCCGCAACGAGCGGTTCCTGATCGAAAAGCGGCTGCAGATCCGTCACGAGGACCGGCGGCCGGAGCGGACGGCGGTCGCCGCGGACGGGCCCGCGCCGTAGGCCTACGCGGTCTTGCCGGACCGCTCGCGCGACTTGACGCGGAGGCCGTGGTAGCCGCAGCGGCGGCACTGGACGGCCTTCGGCGGGTTCCGGGCCGAGCAGTTCATGCAGATCTTCTTGTTGAGCAGGCGCTCGACCGCCTCGGGGAACGGCATGGGGGCGGGGGGCGACCGACCGCCCCGTATAAAACGTCCGCCGCGCGCGAGGCGGGGCCCGGTAAGCCGTCTCCGGTACGTGGGGCGTCCCGGGGCAACGCCGGGGGGAGT